>Ga0154006_1000207_pt1 | contig 19598 bp, 17 predicted proteins | sample TSFL090MetaG_FD_104747 | JGI IMG/M metagenome (GOLD analysis project Ga0154006, IMG submission 104747) | Attine ant fungus gardens microbial communities from Florida, USA - TSFL090 MetaG | ecosystem: Host-associated > Fungi > Mycelium > Unclassified | place: USA: Florida, Wakulla State Forest...
ATCGGCCGCGTCGGCGCCGACAATACCGCCAAGATGATTTCCTGGAACGGCATCGCCACCTATGCCGCTCTGGCCATCGGCGCGCCGCTAGGCGTGATGCTGGACCGCGCGCTGGGCTTCCCGGTGATCGGCCTGACCGGCCTGGCGCTGACCGGCATCGGCTACCTGCTGGCGCGCAAAGGTCCGCAAGTGCCGATCGTGCAAGGCGAGAAACTCTCCTTCAAGCTGGTGCTGCGCCGCGTGTTCGCCTATGGCATGGGCCTGGCCTTCGGCACCATCGGCTTCGGCTCGATCGCCACCTTCATCACGCTGTATTACGCCGATCACCAGTGGGGCAACGCAGCCTATGCGCTGACCGCGTTTTCCGCCGCCTTCGTCGGCGCGCGCCTGATCTTCGGCAATGCCATCAACCGCTTTGGCGGCTACCGCGTGGCCGTCGTCTGCTTCCTCATCGAAGCCACCGGCCTGCTGCTGCTGTGGGCGGCGAACGCGCCGGGCCTGGCCATGCTGGGCGCAATGCTGACCGGCTGCGGCTTCGCGCTGGTGTTTCCGTCGCTGGGAGTGGAGGCGGTCAACCTGGTGCCGGCCGCCAACCGCGGCGCGGCGCTGGCGGCCTACTCGGTCTTCCTCGACCTGGCGCTGGGCTTCACCGGCCCTCTGGCCGGCCTGATCGTGAGCCAGCTCGGCTATCCGGAAGTGTTCCTGTTCGCGGCCATTGCCGCCATCGGCGCGGTGGCCTTGTCGCTGTCGCTCTACCGCAGCGCGCAGCAACGCGCGGGATGAACCGGCTGGCCTGCATGGCCGCCGTGAAGAAGTGAAACATGGCGTCGATCAGGGGCAACCCGATCGGCGCCATTGCCATGATGGGACCGGACATTGTGTTGAAATCGGCCATCGCGCCCCCATCTCCTGTACATACCGCTTGATGAGGCGCAATTGCGTCGTCGCGATTTGCACTAGAATCGCGGTTCCACCCCATCCCATGAAGGAGCGAACAATGGCAAAGAAGAACGTAGCCGCCCCGGCGATCAACATCGGCATCAGCGACAAGGACCGCAAGAAGATCGCGGAAGGTCTCTCCAAGCTGTTGGCCGACACCTACACGCTCTACCTGAAGACCCACAATTTCCACTGGAACGTCACCGGCCCGATGTTCAACACGCTGCACCTGATGTTCGAAGGCCAGTACAACGAACTGGCGCTGGCCGTGGATCTGGTGGCCGAGCGCATCCGCGCGCTGGGCTATCCGGCGCCGGGTTCCTACAAGGAATTCGCCAAGCTGTCGTCGATTCCCGAAGCCGATGGCGTACCCAGCGCCGAGCAGATGATCGCGCAACTGGTGACCGGCCAGGAAGCCGTAACCCGCACCGCGCGCTCGCTCTTCCCGACCGTGGAAGCCGCCGCCGACGAACCGACCGCCGACCTGCTGACCCAGCGCATGCAGCTGCATGAAAAGAATGCATGGATGCTGCGCAGCCTGCTGGAAGGCTGATCACCGGTGACCGATCGGCACGGGCGCGGTCGCGCCCGTGCGATGGCGAATGACATCTGTTGATCATGAAAGTGAAAGACCATGCCCACCATGCGATCCCCGGCAAAACTTGTTAGCGGCCTGTGCATTGCCATTGGCTTGCTCGCCGCCAGCCCCTCCCGGGCGCAAACGCCTGACTCCGTTTCCGCCGCCAAGGCCCTCTCCTCCACGCTCTGGCTGACCACCAAGGTCTATCTTGAAGGCGCGCCGGAGCATGACGTGCAAGCCGACTACATGGGTGTCGTCGGCCTGTCGCGGTGGGATAGCGCGCGCAGCCGTTATGAATTTTTCGATCCGGCCACCGGCGTATCGCGCCTGAAAGCGGGCGGCGGCGGCTACTTCTTCATCACCGGCGATGGCAAGCATCACGTTCTGGTGCCTGACGCGGGCGCTGTCAGGGTGCTTCCCCGGCGGCTGGAGAAGCTGACCACGGCCGAGTTCACGTATTCGCGCGAGGTACCTCGCAAGATGGTGCAGGGCAATCCCCCGGTGCGGATCTATGTGGTGCACACGCCTTACACCGGGCCGTTCAACCCGCCACTGTCCCAGCCTTGAACGATGGCGCCGGCAAGCGCGCCGGCCCCGCCGTCATGCGCGCTCAGAACAGGTCGGCAAAGCCGCGCGCGGCCACCTGCGCATCCTGCGGCGCCATATAGACGCTGCTGATCGCCGCCACCATGTCGGCGCCCTGCGCAATCAGCGGCAGGCAGTTCTCTTGCGTCATCCCGCCGATGACCACCACCGGCAGCGGGATCTCCCGTTTCGACTCAGCCACGATTTCCGGCGCGGTCTTGAATGCATATTTCTTCACGCGCGACGGATAGAAGCCGCCGAAAGCCACATAGCTCGCTCCGGCGGCATGGGCGTCGCGCGCCAGTTGCAGCGTGCCGTAGCACGAAGCGCCGACGATCTTGTCCCGGCCGACCCTGGCGCGCACCTCGGCGACCGAGGCATCGGTGCCGCCGACATGGATGCCATCCGCATCCAGCGCGATGCACAGATCGACATGATCGTTGACGATGAACGGCGTGTTGTGGCGGCGGCACACATGCAGCAGCGCGCTCGCCTGCTCCCGGCGCAAAACCTCGTCCGCGTTCTTGTGGCGGTATTGCACCAAGGCCGCGCCGCCCCGGATGGCCTGCTCCGTTGCGCTCGCCAGTTGTTCGGTGTCATCCCAGTCGGGCGTGACGATATACAAACCGCGCACATGCCATTGCCTGTCTGTGTGGCCCATTCCTGCTCTCCCTTCAATGCGTTTCTATGTCCGATACGGCGGCACGCGATTGGGAATGCGCTGCCCGGCCGCAATCGCATATGACGTCGCCAGCGCCTGCTGGCAATAGTCTTGCGCGCCTGCGATGGCCTCGCGCATCTCCAACCCTCGCGCCAATAGGGCCGACAAGGCCGCCGCCAGCGTGCAGCCGCTGCCGTGGAATTCGTCGGGCAGGCGCGGCCAGCGCCAGTGCGCACTTTCCTCGGCAGCGTCGGCATCCTCGCCCCGCCCGGCGCCGGGCGGCTGACCGTACCAACGGTTGAGCACGTCGGACTCCTGCGGGCCATGCCCGCCCTTGAGCAGCACATGCCCGCAGCCGCGCCGCATCAGCGCCGCCGCCTGCCGTCCCGGCGGCACGTCGCCGCACAGGCGTCGCGCCTCGTTGAGGTTGGGCGTGATGACGGTGGCCAGCGCATACAAGGGCTCGATCACGCGCGCGGCGTCGTCCTGCGAGAGACTGTCCCCTTTGCCATTGGCCAGCACCGGGTCCAGCACCACCGGCAGCGCCGGATGGCGTGCGCGCAGTTGGCCGATCAGCGCCGCGATCGTCTCGGCGTTGTCGCGGCTGCCGGCGATGCCGAGCTTGACGGCGGCGATATCGAAACGGTCGATCAGCACCTGGGCCTGGTGACGCACCAGTTCCGGAGCCAGCGCATGCACCGCGAACACGCTGACGTTGTCCTGCACCGTCAGCGCGGTCGGCACCGACAGCGGATGGCAGCCGAGCGCGCTGATGGCGGGGATATCGGCCTGCATGCCGGCGCCGCCGCTCGGGTCGGAGCCGGAAAACACCAGCACGCAGGGCGGGGCCGGGCGATAGCTTGATGTCGCGCTCATGCCACCCGGCCGGCCATCGGCGAGGAAGGATGCGCCATGAAGCGGCGCGGCATGCGCCCGGCCAGGAAAGCTTCGCGTCCGGCCTCCACCGCCAGCTTCATGGCGCGCGCCATGCGCACCGGCTCGCGCGCGCCGGCGATGGCGCTGTTCATCAGCACGCCGTCGCAGCCCAGTTCCATGGCGATGGCCGCATCCGACGCCGTGCCCACGCCGGCATCCACCAGCACCGGCACCTTGGCCCGCTCGATGATCAGCGACAGGTTCCACGGGTTGAGGATACCCATGCCCGAGCCGATCAGCGAAGCCAGCGGCATGACCGCGGCCACGCCGAGGTCTTCCAGCATGCGCGCCTGGATCGGATCATCGCTGCAATAGACCATGACGTCGAAACCATCCTTGACCAGCCGTTCGGCGGCCTTCAGGGTTTCGGGCATGTTGGGGAACAGGCTCTTTTCGTCGCCCAGCACTTCCAGCTTCACCAGCTTGTGCCCGCCCAGAAGTTCGCGCGCCAGTTGCAGGGTGTAGATGGCATCCTCGGCGTTGTAGCAGCCGGCGGTGTTGGGCAGGATGGTGAATTCGCTGGGCGGCACGGCATCCAGCAGGCTCGGCGCATTCGGGTCTTGCCCGATGTTGACGCGGCGGATCGCCACCGTGATGATTTCGGCGCCGCTGGCGACCGTGGCCGCGCGGGTCTCGTCGAGATCCTTGTATTTTCCGCTGCCTACCAGCAGGCGCGAACGGTAGGTCTTGCCGGCGATGGTCAGGCCCGCGTCGGCGGCGGGCGCGGTGGTATTGCTGATGGTATTGCCGATACTCATGTCGATTCCTTGGAGTGTTCTTGCCCGCGCGACCGGCCGGTCGCGCGCATGGCTTGTCGGTGCAGCGGAGACGGCGCGCGCTCAGCCGCCGCCGATGGCGCGCACCACGTCCACGCGGTCGCGCTCGGCCAGGGTGTGGGTGTCCCAACGTTGGGACGGCACCACTTCGCGGTTGACCGCCACGGCCACCGCCTTGCCCGCCAGGTCGAGCGCCGCGATCAGTTGCGCCAGCGTCGTGCAGCCGGCGGCAAGCTGGTGCGGCGCGCCGTTGAGTTCGATCTGCATGGCCGCGCTCACTGCTTCGCGTAGATTTCCGCGCCCATCTTCACGAATTCCACCGACTTCACTTCCATGCCCTGCTTGAGCGCGGCCACTTCGGAAATGCCTTCGCGGGCGGCGTAGTCGCGCACTTCCTGGGTGATCTTCATGGAGCAGAAATGCGGCCCGCACATGGAACAGAAATGCGCCACCTTGGCCGAATCCTTGGGCAGGGTCTCGTCGTGGAATTCGCGTGCCTTGTCCGGGTCCAGACCGAGGTTGAACTGGTCTTCCCAGCGGAACTCGAAACGCGCCTTGGACAAGGCGTTGTCGCGGATCTGCGCACCCGGATGACCCTTGGCCAGATCGGCCGCATGCGCGGCGATCTTGTAGGTGATGATGCCATCCTTCACATCCACCTTGTTGGGCAAACCCAAGTGTTCCTTGGGCGTGACGTAGCACAGCATGGCGGTGCCGTACCAGCCGATCTGGGCGGCGCCGATGCCGGAGGTAATGTGGTCGTAGCCGGGTGCGATGTCCGTGGTCAGGGGCCCCAGCGTGTAGAACGGCGCCTCGTGGCACTGCTCCAGTTGCAAGTCCATGTTTTCCTTGATCAGTTGCATGGGCACGTGGCCGGGGCCTTCGATCATCACCTGCACGTCGTGCTTCCAGGCGATCTGCGTGAGCTCGCCCAGGGTGCGCAATTCGCCTAGCTGGGCCTCGTCATTGGCGTCGTAGATCGATCCTGGGCGCAAACCGTCGCCCAGGCTGAAGCTGACGTCGTAGGCCTTCATGATTTCGCAGATGTCCTCGAAGTGCTCGTAGAGGAAGGATTCGCGGTGATGCGCCAGGCACCACTTGGCCATGATGGAGCCGCCGCGCGAGACGATGCCGGTCATGCGGCTGGCCGTCAGCGGCACGTATTGCAGGCGCACGCCGGCGTGGATGGTGAAGTAATCCACGCCCTGCTCGGCTTGCTCGATCAAGGTGTCACGGAAGATTTCCCAGCTCAGGTCTTCGGCTTTGCCATTGACCTTTTCCAGCGCCTGGTAGATCGGCACCGTGCCGATGGGCACCGGCGAATTGCGGATGATCCACTCGCGCGTCTCGTGGATGTGCTTGCCGGTGGACAGGTCCATCACTGTGTCGCCGCCCCAGCGGATGGCCCAGGTCATCTTTTCCACTTCCTCGCCGATGGAGGAGGTCACCGCCGAGTTGCCGATGTTGGCGTTGATCTTCACCAGGAAATTGCGGCCGATGATCATCGGCTCGGCTTCCGGGTGGTTGATGTTGGCGGGGATCACGGCACGGCCGCGCGCCACTTCGTCGCGCACGAATTCGGGCGTGATCTCGGCCGGAATGGCCGCGCCGAAGGATTGGCCCGGATGCTGGCGGCCCAGCAAATCGGCCATGCGCGTGCCATTGGGGCCGGCCTGCCTAAGTTGCGCAATGTATTCCTTGCGGCGCAGGTTTTCGCGGATGGCGATGAACTCCATCTCGGGCGTGATGATGCCGGCGCGCGCATAGTGCATCTGGCTCACGTTCTTGCCGGCACGGGCGCGGCGCGGCTTGCGGTGCAGGTTGAAGCGCAGCGCCGCCAGCTTGGGGTCGTCCAGGCGCTGGCGGCCGTATTCGGAGGTCGGTCCGTCCAGTTCTTCGGTGTCGTCGCGCTCCAGGATCCACGGCATGCGCGGCGTCGCCAGGCCCGAACGGATGTCGATCTGCACGGCTGGGTCGGTATAAGGGCCGGAGGTGTCATAGACGGTCACCGGCGCATTGGGCTCGGCGCCGAACGAAGCCGGCGTATCAGACTGGCTGATCTCGCGCATGGGCACGCGGATATCGGGGCGCGAGCCTTCGACGTAGATCTTGCGGGAATGGGGAAGTGGCTGGATCACTGCCTCATCCACCGTGGCGGTGGCGGACAGGAATTGCGGGTTGGCATTCATTTTGGCTCCTTTGCTTGATGACTCTTGGCGCGGAGCCAGCAAAGGAGGTGACGGAAGTGAACGCGGCAACAGTCTGAACGACTGCCTGTCCGGCGTCTTGCGACCGGTTGCTTCCCTTCGCTGGCATTATCCAGATCAGGTTCGAGGGTATTTCTCACCCGCCTTGCGGCAGGACCCCTAGCGATACGACATTGACTATGACGCGATACAACAGGATGCACCGCGCATGTCATGGGGCGGATTCTACACCGATCCTCCGCGCCCGCAACACTTGCGGTGCATCAACCCGGCGACAGCCCGGTTACTCCAGCAGGCCGATCGAGATCCATGGAATGGCCGCCACCACCAGCAAGGCGGCCAACAGCGCGCCGAGGTACGGCCAGATCTTGCGCATGCCGGCATCCGGACTGACACGGCCGATGGTGCAGGCGCTGTAGTAGCCCAGGCCGAAAGGCGGCGCGAACAGACCGATGCCCATGGCCAGGATCACCACCATGGCGTAATGCACCTCATGCACGCCGAGCTGACGGGCGATCGGAAACAGCAGCGGCCCGAACAGCACCATCGCCGGAATCCCTTCGAGCACACTGCCCAGCACCACGAAGGTGATGATGGAAATGAACAGGAAACCCCATTTGCCGCCCGGCATCTGCGCCATCATCTGCGCCAGCGAGTGCGAGAAGCCCGATTGCGTCAGCGCCCAGGCCATGCAGGTCGCGGTACCGATGATGAACAGGATGGCGCCGGCCAGCGCGGAAGTTTCCACCAGCATCGGGTAGACCCGGCGCCAGTCGAACTTGCGGTAGACCAGCATGCCGACCACGATGGTATAGGCGATGCCGATGGTCGAAACCTCGGTCGCTGTCGCCACGCCCTCGACCACCGCCGTGCGGATGAGCACCGGAATGGCCAGCGCCGGCAGCGCCACCACGAAGGTGCGCAACACCACTTCCAGCGGCGCGCGCTTGAGGTCGCGCGTGCGGCTCTCGGCGATGCGCTGGCGTGCCAGCACGGCCAATGCCAAGGCCAGCACCACGCCCGGCAGCAAGCCACCGGTGAACAGCGCGGCAATCGACACGCCGGTGACCGAACCGATGGTGATGAGCACCAGCGACGGCGGGATGGTTTCGGCCATGGCGCCCGATGCAGCCAGCAGCGAGACCAGCTCGCCCTCTTCCATGCCGCGCTTTTTCATCTCGGGAAACAGCACCGGCGCCACCGCCGCCATGTCGGCCGTCTTCGCGCCCGAGATGCCCGACACCAGCATCATCGCGCCCAGCAGCACATAGGACAGACCGCCGCGCACATGCCCCAGCAACGACGCCAGGAAGGCCACCATGGCCTTGGCCATCTGGGTCATCTCGATCAGTTGCCCGAGCAGGATGAACAGCGGCACGGCCAGCAGAATCAGCGAACTCATGCCTTCATTGATGCGGCCGGCCACCACTTCCAGCGGCGTGGATGTGGTGCAGACCAGATAGGCCAATGTCGCCAGGCCGAAGCAGAAGGCGATGGGCACCCCGCACAGCACGCCCAGCGCCAGCAGCAGCACGAAAAACACGCCCAGGTTCCAGTTGCCCATGGCTTGCAGGGCCGGCGCGGCAAGGCACAGGCCGGCCGCGATCAGGGCCAGCACGGCGCCGACATAGACCAGGTTGATCAGCCGGTGGCGCATCAGGCGCAGCAACGACACCGCGATCATCAGCACGCAACCGACGGCCAGCGCCGCCTCGCGGATGGCACCGGGAATGCCCAGCGCGGGCGTCTCGACCAACCATTCGCCTTCGGCATAGCTGATCGCCGGCCACAGCAGGATGGCGATGAACAGGCAGGGCGTGGCGATCGCCAGGGTTTCCATGCGCGCACGCCACACCGGACTGCAACGCCCGACCAGCGCGGTCATGCGCATGTGCTCGCCGCGCCGCAGGGCTGCCGCCGCGCCGAACATGGCCAGCCACAGGAACACCGTGGACGCCAGTTCATCGGCCCACACCAGCGGCTGGTGCAGGCAGAAACGCCAGATCACCGCAGCCAGCAGGATCACCACCTCGGCAATGACGGCGATGGCCGCCGGCACCTCGATGATCCAACCCAGCGCACGGTCCAGGGACGCCAGCCAGCGCTTGCCACCGAAGGCGCCATCGGCCCCTTCGGCACCGGCCAGCGGGGCGCCGTGCATGGATGGCACGGCCGCCATCAGGCCAGCTCCCCGGCGGTCTGTTGCAGCAGCTTCCAAGCCTGGTCGCCGAACTTGGCGCGCCAGTCCTTGTAGAAACTCGACTTGCGCAGCGCGTCGCGGAAGGCGGCCTTGTCGACATCGACGAATTCCAGATGCTTCGCGCTCAGGTCCTTGCGCAGCGAGTCGTTCAGGCGCGCGATGTCTTCGCGCTGATCCTGGGCGGCGCGGTCGATCTCGCGCATGATGATTTCCTGCACATCCTTGGGCAGCCGCTGCACGGCGCGCTTGTTGCCCAGCACCAGGTAGGCGTCCCACACGTGGCTGGTCATGCTGCAATACTTCTGCACTTCATACAGGCGCGCGGTGGCGATGATCGGCAGCGGGTTTTCCTGGCCTTCGACCAGCTTGGTCTGCAAGGATGAATAGACCTCGTTGAAGTTGATCGGCGTGGGACCCGCACCCAGCGCCTGGAACAGCGACGTCAGGATCGGCGCTGGCGGCACCCGCAGCTTCATGCCTTGCAGGTCCTGGGGCGTGCGGACCGGCCTGGTGGACGAGGTGATCTGGCGGAAGCCATTGTTCCACGCGCGCGACATGCTCATGACGCCGACCTTTTCGATCTGGCCGTAGATGTACTTGCCAAGGTCGCCATCCACCGTCTTCCACACTTCCTCATAGTTGGCGAAGGCGAAACCGGTGTTGAGGATGCCCGAGGACGGCACCACCGTCGCCAGGATGGAAGAGGCGATATTGAGGAATTCCACGCCGCCGTTGCGCACCTGCGCCAGCAGGTCGGTATCGGCCCCCAACTGGTTGGCCGGGAACAGCTTGATCTCGACACGGCCGTTGGTGGCTTCGCGGATGCGGTTGATGGCTTCCTGCGCGCGGGTGTTGACCGGGTGGGTCGGGTCTTGCCCGGTGGCGTACTTGAGGGTGAATTCGGCGGCATTGGCGTACTTCGTCACCCAGGCCGACATCGGCAGCGCGGCGCCCACGGCACCGTAGGTGAGGATCTTGCGGCGGATCTTGCCGCTGGCGGTCAGGGTCTTGTCGTCCTTCATGTCAGTCTCCTTGCTTGTAAGCGTTATTTTTGGTTGTGGTCTGCCACCGCGCGTGGCATATGCGACGGCGGATCAGGCCGTCGCATATGCCATCAGTGGATCAGCATGCCGCCGTTGACATCCAGGGTCACGCCGGTCAGGTAGGACGACAGGTCGCTGGCCAGGAACAGGCAACTGTTGGCCACATCCTGCGCCTGGCCCAGGCGGTTCAGCGGAATGCCCTTGAGAATGTCGGTCTTCATCTCTTCGGTCAGCTTGCCGCCAGTGATGTCGGTCAGGATCAGGCCGGGCGTGAGCGAATTGACACGGATGTTGTCCGGCCCGAGTTCACGCGCCATGGCGCGCGCCAGTCCCAGCACGCCGGCCTTGGCGGCCGAATAGTGCGGGCCGCCGAAGATGCCGCCGCCGCGCTGCGCCGACACCGACGACAGGCACACGATGGCGCCGGCGCGGCGCGCGCGCATGTGCGGGATCAGGGCCTGGCTCATGTACAGCGTGCCGCGCAGCGACACGTCGGTGACCGCCTCGTAGTTCTCGGGGCCGATGTCCATGATCTTCAGCGGCTGGGTGATGCCGGCATTGTTGACCAGGATGTCGACATGGCCGAGGCGCTGGATGACTGCCTGCGCGGCGCGCGCGCAATCGGCCTTGACGGTGACATTGCAGGCCAGGCCGATGTGGCCCGGGCCGATGTCGGCGGCGGCGGCGGCCGCCGCGCCTTCATCCAGATCGAGAATGGCGACCTTGCCGCCTTGCTCGGCAAACAGGCGGGCAATCGCCTTGCCGATGCCGCGGGCGGATGCTGCGCCGGTGATGACGGCAACCTTGTCTTTGAGTAACAAATTGATCTCCTGGCTGTTATGTTCTTGGGCGAGACCGCCATGCGGCAGCCTTCGATTTGTTTGATGGCTACCGGCCGAAACCGAGCAGCGAAGGCAGTATTTCACCCACCAGAGGGCGCAGCAAGCTAGAATCCCTCAAAGCGCTTTGAATTATTTTCATAACAGACCGAACAGGAGAGCGCATGCACCTGCCCCCGCTCAAGGCCGTGATCGCCTTCGACGTGGCCGCCCGCCACACCAATATCAGCAAGGCCGCCGAAGAGCTGAACCTGACGCCGTCGGCGGTCAGCCACCAGATCAGCAACCTGGAACACTTCGTCGGAATCAAGCTGTTCGAGCGCACCTCGCGCGGCGTGGTGCTGACCCCGGCCGGCGAGCGCTACCGCCAGACCCTGTCGGGCGCGCTGGCGGTCATCGCCAGCGCCAGCCAGAGCGCGCGCGCCGACGGCGGCGTGGAGGTGCTGCGGGTGCATGCCTCGCCCAGCTTCGCCAGCCTGTGGCTGATGCCGCGCCTGCCGCATTTCATGCGCGAGCATCCGGATATCCGCATCCGCCTGTCGGCTTCGCACATGTATTCCGAATTCTCCCGCGGCGAGGTCGACCTCGATATCCGCTACGGCGCGGTGCGCTGGGCCGACCTGCTGGTGGAAACCATCGCCACCGAGGAAATCATGCCCATGGTCAGCCCGGAGATGGCGCAACGCCTGCAACTGCGCAACCCGCAGCAACTGCTCCAGGAAAATCTGATCTTCTCGGAAGTGAACCTGGTGCAGTGGCCGCAGTGGTTCGCCGCCCACGGCATCGATGTGAGCCCCAGCCACTACGCCCTGAGCTTCGACCGCGCCTACCTGGCCATCGAAGCGGCGGTGCAGGGCCTGGGCGTGGCGCTGGACAGCGCCTGGCTGGCGCGCGGCCTGCTCGACGCCGGCCGGCTGGTGCCGCTGTTTCCCGACCACAAGAGCATCCGGGCGCACGCGCACCACCTGGTGTATCCGGCCACCCACGGCCAGTGGTCCAAGGTGCGCCGCTTCACAGAATGGATGGCGCAACAGGTCGAAAACGACCGCAAGACCGCCAAAAACGCCGCCTGAGGCCGCGCGGGCCGCCACTGGCCGGTGCACCTCCCTTATAATGGACGGTTTCGCAAAAACACACGTCAAATCATGGAATTAGCCAAGTCGTTCGAGCCTGCCGAGATTGAGAAATTCTGGCGCGAGGAATGGGAAAAGCGCGGGTACTTCGCCGCCACCACCGCGCCGGAAAAGCCGTCGTTTTCCATCCAGTTGCCGCCGCCGAACGTGACGGGCACGCTGCACATGGGCCACGCGTTCAACCAGACCATCATGGATGGCCTGACGCGCTACCACCGCATGCGCGGCTACAACACCGCCTGGATTCCCGGCACCGACCACGCCGGCATCGCCACCCAGATCGTGGTGGAGCGCCAGCTCGACGCGCAAAAGGTGTCGCGCCACGACCTCGGCCGCGAGAAGTTCGTCGAGAAGGTATGGGAGTGGAAAGAGAAATCCGGCTCCACCATCACCGGCCAGATGCGCCGCATGGGCGCCTCGACCGACTGGGACCGCGAATACTTCACCATGGACCCGAAGATGTCCAAGGCCGTCACCGAAGTCTTCGTGCGCCTGTACGAACAGGGCCTGATCTACCGCGGCAAACGCCTGGTCAACTGGGACCCGGTGCTGGGCACGGCCGTCTCCGACCTCGAAGTGGTGTCGGAGGAAGAAGACGGTTCGATGTGGCACATCCGCTATCGACTGACCGACGGCAGCGGCCACATCGTGGTTGCCACCACCCGTCCGGAAACCCTGCTGGGCGACGTCGCCGTGGCGGTGGATCCGACCGACGAGCGCTACGCGCACCTGGTGGGCAAGCTGCTCAAGCTGCCGCTGACCGACCGCGAGATTCCCATCATCAAGGATGAATACGTCGACAAGGAATTCGGCACCGGCTGCGTGAAGATCACGCCCGCGCACGACTTCAACGACTATGCCGTGGGAGCGCGCCACAACCTCGACAAGATCAGCATCTTCACCCTCGATGCCAAGATCAACGACAACGCCCCGGCGCAATACCGCGGCCTGGATCGTTTCGAGGCGCGCAAGCAGATCGTCGCCGACCTCGACGCGCAGGGTCTCTTGGAATCGGTCAAGCCGCACAAGCTGATGGTGCCGCGCGGCGACCGCACCGGCGTGGTGATCGAGCCGATGCTGACCGACCAGTGGTTCGTCGCCATGAGCAAGCCGGCGCCGGAAGGTACCTTCTTCCCCGGCAAGTCGATCGCCGAAACCGCGCTGGACAAGGTCGCTTCGGGCGAGATCAGGTTCGTCCCGGAAAACTGGAGCAATACCTACAACCAGTGGCTCAACAACATCCAGGACTGGTGCATCTCGCGCCAGCTGTGGTGGGGCCACCAGATCCCGGCCTGGTATGACGACCAGGGCAATTTCTATGTCGCGCGCAGCGAGGAAGAAGCGCAGAAGCAGGCCGGCGGCCGCGCCCTCAAGCGCGACGACGACGTGCTCGACACCTGGTTCTCGTCGGCGCTGGTGCCCTTCTCGACGTTGGGCTGGCCGGAAGAAACGCCGGACTACAAGCTGTTCCTGCCCTCGTCGGTGCTGGTGACGGGCTTCGACATCATCTTCTTCTGGGTGGCGCGCATGGTCATGATGACCACGCACTTCACCGGCAAGGTACCGTTCGACACCGTCTACGTGCATGGCCTGGTGCGCGACGCCAGCGGCCAGAAGATGTCCAAGTCCAAGGGCAACACGCTGGATCCGATCGACCTGATCGATGGCATCGGCGTGGATGAACTGGTGGCCAAGCGCACGGTCGGCCTGATGAATCCGAAGCAGGCCAGCAGCATCGAAAAGGCCACTCGCCGCGAATTCGCCGACGGCATCCCGGCCTTCGGCACCGACGCGCTGCGCTTCACCTTCGCCTCGCTGGCCACGCTGGGCCGCAACATCAACTTCGACCTGAACCGCTGCGAAGGCTATCGCAACTTCTGCAACAAGCTGTGGAACGCCACCCGCTTCGTGCTGATGAACACCGAAGGCCAAGACTGCGGCTTCGACGGCCACGTCCAGGGCGTGTGCGACAAGGACAAGCTGCAATTCTCCAAGGCCGACCGCTGGATCGTGTCGTTGTTGCAGCGCACCGAAGCCGACGTCGAGAAGGGCTTTGCCGACTACCGCTTCGACAACATCGCCAACGCCATCTACAAGTTCGTCTGGGATGAATACTGCGACTGGTACCTGGAAATGGCCAAGGCGCAGATCCAGACCGGCAACGAAGCCCAGCAGCGCGCCACCCGCCGCACCCTGCTGCGCGTGCTGGAAACGGTGCTGCGCCTGGCGCATCCGGTACTGCCCTTCATCACCGAAGCGCTGTGGCAGAGCGTGGCGCCGCTGACCGACCGCAAGCCGGATGTGACATTGGCGGCAGGCGACTCCATCATGCGCCAGGCCTATCCGCTGCCGGACCCAGACAAGATCGACGCCGATGCCGAAGCCTGGGTCGCGCAGTTCAAGGCCATGACCGACGCCTGCCGCAACCTGCGCGGCGAAATGCAGCTGGCGCCGTCGCTGCGCGTGCCGCTGATCGTCGAGGCCGATGCCACTGCGGTGGAATCCTTCCTGCCCTACCTGCAAGGCCTAGTGCGCCTGTCGGAAGCGCAAGTGGTCGCGCAATTGCCGGAATCGCCGGCGCCGGTGGCCATCGTCGGCGACGTCAAGCTGATGCTCAAGGTGGAAATCGACGTGGCCGCCGAACGCGAACGCCTGGGCAAGGAAGTCACCCGCCTGACCGCCGAGATCGCCAAGGCCAACGGCAAGCTGTCCAATGAAAGCTTCGTGGCGCGCGCGCCGCAGGCCGTGGTGGATCAGGAGAAGGAACGCGTCGCCAGCTTCGGCGCGACGCTGGCGAAGGTGCAGGAACAGTTGGCCAAGCTGAAGTAAGCCGCCGCTGAACCCCGCCTCCGGACAAGGCCGCCATCGCGCACTGCATGACGGCCTTGTTCTTTGCGGCGCCCTCTCTTGATCGGCCCCTCCCCTATCTTCGGCATTTCCCTTGCGGACAATTTTTGTCCTTGCCGAGCCTCGTCGGCTTGTCTACACTGGGCATCAAAAATTAGAACAATCGTGCTTTTAATGTGATTTGATGCACTTATCCATCGGAGACAAACCATGAAGATTCCCGCACGCATCCTGCTTTCCCGCCTCCCTGCCAGCGGCGTCCTGCTAGCCGGCCTGCTGCTGGCCGCCTGCGCCTGGGCCGACGGCTCCCCCGTCGGCCTGTGGAAAACCATCGACGACGCCACCGGCAAACCCAAGGCGCTGGTGCGCATCACGGAAAACAATGGCGAACTCAGCGGCAAGATCGAAAAACTGTTCCGCGCGCCCGAGGAAGACCAGAACCCACTGTGCGTGAAGTGCGAGGGCGAGCTCAAGGACCAGCCCATCATCGGCCTGACCTTGCTGTCCGGCCTGAAGAAGGACGGCGACGAATACACCGGCGGCCAGATCATCGACCCGTCCAGCGGCAAGGTCTACAAGAGCAAGCTGACCGTCGTCGAGGATGGCCAGAAGCTCAATGTGCGCGGCTATATCGGCATGCCGATGCTGGGCCGCACCCAGACCTGGCTGCGCGAGGAGTAAACGCAACAAGCCGGCGCATCCGCATCCGCCGGCTTGTCTTGTGGATAAATTAAATGTGTGTGGCGCCCGGTCAGACGAAAGAAACCGTCAGCCCCGGCAAGGTTACGCCCGAGAAGGCCGTCACCCAGGTTTGCCCCGGCTCGATCGGGCAGGCGTCGGTCCAGGTGCCGGTGGTGATGATCTCGCCGGCTTGCAGGCGGCGGAACTGCGACTGCTGCTGCAACAGCTGATGCAGGCGCCACAGCGCGTGCAAGGGGCTGTCCATTTCATCATTGCAGAAACCGGCGGCGCGCAACACGCCCGACTTGTCGGTATTGCAGGACAGCGACACGCTGGCGCTGGCCAGGATCTGCGGCAAATGATGGCGAGTGCCCGAGGACAGCACATGCGGCTCGCCGATGATCAGCGTGCCGTGCAGGCCGAAGGCCGCGATCGCGTCGGCCACGGTGAATTCCCAGTTGGCGAAGGGGCAGGTGACGATCTCGAAGCCGTGCGCCATCCACTCCAGGCAATCGGCCAGTTCATCGAGGCTGGCGCCGGCCGACGGCGTCTTGCCCAGCTTGAAGACGATCTCGGGTTCGATGCGCGGCTGCACGGCGCCGGCCAGGGATTGCGTGCCGTGATTGTCGTCGGCGAAGCGCACCGTGGTGTCGAACAGGGGCGACCAGATCGGCGTGCGGGTGTCGTCGGTGACGCCATAGCGCGACCAGGCCTTGCGCACCGAAAAGCCGATCTTGCGGCCGATCGGTGTCTCGCCCTGGGCCACGCGGATGTTGCGGATGCTGAATGCGATGTCGTAAGCGTCCTCGACCGACAGCGGCTGGGTCTTGGAAACAAGAGGAATCTGCTGGGAGCTGGCCCGCGCATCGAGCAGTTGATGCGCATAACGGCTGGCTTGACTCGACATTAGCATGGCAGGCTCACACCGAAAGGATAGTGAAAGGCTATCCATTGTCGAGGACGATTAGTTTTCGCACAAGTAAAAACTCGCCTTCTGACGCGCTTTTGCGTCCCGGGCGCGGCATTTTCATGTCATTGACACGGCATTTGCAACACCTTCTTTCCCGCAATGCAACAATGAAGCGCGGGCGCTTGGATGGACGCGCGCCGGCCGCTTCGTTTCGGCCCGGCCGTAGCTCCGATCCCGGGCCTCAAGCCCCCCACAGATCGCCGGTCGGCTCCGTGCGCGGCGCCGCCACGCCGAAATGCTGATAGGCCGCTGGCGTGGCGATGCGCCCGCGCGGCGTGCGCTGCAAGTAGCCCTGCTGGATCAGGTAGGGCTCCAGCACGTCTTCGATGGTGTCGCGCTCTTCGCCGATGGCGGCGGCCAGGTTGTCGAGTCCGACCGGCCCGCCGCTGAATTTGAACAGCACGGCTTCGAGCAGCTTGCGGTCCATCAGGTCGAAACCGACCGGATCGACGTCGAGCATCACCAGCGCGGCATCGGCCATCTCGCGCGTGATGGTGCCCTGCCCCTTGACCTGCGCATAGTCGCGCACGCGGCGCAGCAGGCGGTTGGCGATGCGCGGCGTGCCCCGGCTGCGGCGCGCGATTTCCAGCGCGCCCTCGTCGACGATGGGCGCATTGAGCAAGCCGGCGCTGCGCGAGACGATGCGCGCCAGTTCGGTCGGCGAATAGAATTCCAGCCGCGCCACGATGCCGAAGCGGTCGCGCAGCGGGTTGGTCAGCATGCCGGCGCGCGTGGTGGCGCCGACCAGGGTGAAGGGTTGCAGGTCCAGCCGCACCGAGCGCGCGGCCGGGCCTTCGCCGATCATGATGTCGATCTGATAATCCTCCAGCGCCGGGTAGAGGATTTCCTCGACCACGGGCGACATGCGGTGGATCTCGTCGATGAACAGCACGTCATTGGCTTCCAGGTTGGTCAGCAGCGCCGCCAGGTCGCCCGCGCGCTCCAGCACCGGGCCGGAGGTCTGGCGCAGGTTCACCCCCATTTCGCGCGCGATGATGTGCGCCATGGTGGTCTTGCCCAGGCCCGGCGGGCCGAACAGCAGGGTGTGATCCAGCGGCTCGCCCCGGCCGCGCGCGGCGGCGATGAATATCTCCAACTGGCTGCGCACCTTTACCTGGCCGACATAGTCGTCAAGCTGCTTGGGCCGCAAGGCGCGCTCAATGGCCTCCTCATTGGCCGAGGCCGGGGTGGCGGCGATGATGCGCTGTTCGGAAAAGTCGTCGGTCTGGATACTCATGCTGTGCGACTGTGGATAACGATAAGTGGATCAGTAACCGCTCAAGCCTTGGACAAGGCCTTGAGCGCGTGCTTGATGCCGTCCGACACGCCGGCGTCCTTGGGCACCTGCTTCATGGCCAGCGTGGCTTCCTTGTCGGAATAGCCCAGCGCCAGCAACGCATTGAGCACGTCGGCGCTGGCATCGGTCGGCGCGCCACCGCCGGCCGCACCCAGATCGGCGCCCAGCTTGCCCTTGAGCTCCAGCAGCAGGCGCTCGGCGGTCTTCTTGCCGATGCCCGGCACCCGCGTCAGGCGGCCAGCCTCCTGCAAGGTCACCGCTTGCGCCAGGTCGGCCACCGACATGCCCGACAGGATCGCCAGCGCGGTACGTGCGCCGACGCCGGAAATCTTGATCAGCTCCTTGAAGGTATTGCGCTCTCCGGCGCTGCCGAATCCGAACAGGATATGCGCATCCTCGCGGATGGCAAGATGGGTCAGCAGCACCACCTTCTCGCCCAGGCCCGGCAGGTTGTAGAAAGTGCTCATCGGCACCGCCACCTCATAGCCGACGCCGTTGCAATCGACCAGCAGGTTCGGAGGATTTTTTTCGAACAGGATTCCGGAGAGACGACCGATCATGACATTGGCGTGGTTGGCGCAAGGCGAAGGCAAGACTTGCGAATGTGGAAGAATGCCCGGATGATACATTACTGTTCGGATGAACAGTATCCCCGCGCGCGCCGGATGGCGCATACACACAGACAAGGAATCACAGGAATGGCCGGCAGCAGCTTCTTCGCCCTCATCGACGACATCGCCTCGGTGCTCGACGACGTCTCTCTCATGACCAAGGTCGCCGCCAAGAAAACCGCCGGCGTGCTGGGCGACGACCTGGCCCTGAATGCCCAGCAGGTCGCCGGCGTGAATGCCGACCGCGAATTGCCGGTGGTCTGGGCGGTGGCGCGGGGCTCATTGAAGAACAAGGTCATCCTGGTGCCGATGGCGCTGGCCATCAGCGCGCTGGCACCATGGGCGGTCACACCGCTGCTGATGGTGGGCGGCGCTTTCCTGTGTTTCGAGGGCGGCGAGAAGCTCGCGCACAAGTTCCTGCCTCACCGCGACCAGGCGGATGCCGCAGCCGAACATCATGAAGTCGCCGCCACCGCCGGCGCGGACGTCGACCCGGTCGCCTTCGAGAAAGAAAAAATCGCCGGCGCCGTGCGCACCGATTTCATCCTCTCGGCCGAAATCATCGCCATCGCCCTGGGCACCGTGGCCGATGCCCCGCTGCAACAGCAGGTGGCGGTGCTGGTCGGCATCGCGCTGCTCATGACCGTCGGCGTCTATGGCATCGTCGCCGCGATCGTGAAGCTCGACGACGGCGGCTTGTATCTGGTGCGCAGCGCCGGTCGCGGCGGCTTCGGCCGCCTCCAGGAAAAGCTCGGCCGCGCCATCCTGGCGGCTGCGCCCATGATGATGCGCAGCCTGTCGGTGATCGGCACCATTGCCATGTTCATGGTGGGTGGCGGCATCCTGACCCACGGCATCCCGTTGCTGCACCACGGCATCGAAGCGGCGGCAACCGCCGTCGCCGCTGTGCCGGTCGCGGGCGACGTGCTGGCGGCGGTGACGCCAGCGCTGCTCAATGCGGTGTTTGGCATCGTGGCCGGCGCGGTGGTGCTGATGGGAGTCGAAGGCGGCAAGAAGCTTTGGGCACTGTTACGCGGGCGCTGACGAACTAACGCAGCCCGGTCAGCCGATCAGCCGTCCGCCCTTGACGCGGATGCCTTTCTTCGCCAGCGCCGGGGCCAGCGCGCCCAGCGTCACCAGGGTAGCGCCGCCGTGGGCATGGCAGATCGCCACGCCCAGCGCATCGGCGGCGTCGGTGCCCGGCAAACCCGGCAGGCGCAACAGGCGCGCCACCATATCCTGCATCTGCGCCTTCTGCGCGCGGCCATGGCCGGCGACGGCCTGCTTGATCTG
>Ga0154006_1000209_pt1 | contig 19578 bp, 15 predicted proteins | sample TSFL090MetaG_FD_104747 | JGI IMG/M metagenome (GOLD analysis project Ga0154006, IMG submission 104747) | Attine ant fungus gardens microbial communities from Florida, USA - TSFL090 MetaG | ecosystem: Host-associated > Fungi > Mycelium > Unclassified | place: USA: Florida, Wakulla State Forest...
GCAGCGTGTCGCGCGCGGCCGAGGAACTGAACCTGACGCAGCCGGCCGTGTCGCTGCAGGTTCGCCTGCTCGAGGAGGCCGTGGGCGCCGCGTTGTTGCAGCGGGTGGGGCGCGGCGTGCAGCTGACCGCCGCCGGTGAAATCGTGTCGCGCTATGCGCGCGAGATCCTGCATCTGTGGAGCGAGGCCGGCGACGAAGTGGCCGCCCTGACAGGCGATCTCGGCGGCACGCTGCGGATCGGCGCGATCACGACGGCCGAATACCTGATCCCGCCGCTGCTGGTGAAGTTCACCGCGACGCGTCCGCACGTGAAGACGTATTTCAAGGTTGGGAATCGCGACGACATCATCCGCATGCTCGCGACGCATGAAATCGATCTCGCGGTGATGGGCAGCGCGCCGAAGGAACTGCGCACGCACGCGGTCGAGTTCGCGAAGCATCCGATGGTGTTCGTCGCGGCGCCCGGCCATCCGCTGATGCAACGCAAGCGCGTCGCGCTCAAGGATCTCGAATCCGCGCACCTGCTCGTGCGCGAACGCGGCGCGGGCACGCGTTCCACGGTCGAAAGCCTGTTCAAGACGGCCGGCCACCGGTTCCATGTGGGCTCCGAACTGTCGAGCAACGAAGCGATCAAGCAAATGGCTGAAGCGGGGCTCGGCATCGCGTTCCTGTCGTTGCACGCGTGTGCGCTCGAGCTGCGCGCGGGGCTGCTCGGGCAACTGCCGTTTCCGGGCAATCCGATCGAGCGCGAATGGTATGTGGTCACGCTCGCCGACCGGCGGATCTCGCAGGTGACGGGGCTGTTCCGCGACTTTCTGATCAAGCAGGGCGCGCCGGTGATCGACGGCGCGACCGTGGCGCCGCACGAGCGGCGGCGCAAGTAGGCGCAAGCAGGCGGACGAGGGCGCTGCGTGGGCGCGTGTGCGCCGGCGGCTAAACGATTCCGAAGTCGTCGTTGCTGTCGGGAATCGATGCGAGCAGCCGTTCAAGCTGGTACCAGCCGAGCAGACGCAGGCAGCGTGTGGCGATCATCGCCCGGATGCTGCCGGAACGAGAGCGGAAAACGGGGCGGAAAACGGGGCGGAAAACGGGGCGGGAAACGGGGCCGGAAGTGGCGCGGGCAGCGCCGGACGGCGGCGGCGCGACGAGCGTTACGCGAGACGGGCAGCAATCGGGTATGGCGGGCATGACGGGCTCCGTAGGTGTCGGATGAGGTGATCGTAGGCGTGTCGGTGCCCGCTGGCGCGCACGCACGGATCGGCTTGAGCAGAAACGGATGATCTTTTCCCGCGCGGCGCGGGAATGGGCGTCCAGGCCCGGCAAGCGCCCCGGAAAAGCGTCACAATGCGCGTTCGACACCCGATCTGGTGGAGGGGAACCATGAGCGATCCGATTCTCGCCGCGCCGACCGACAACGGCGTACCGGTGAGCCTGCGTTCCAGCCGGGGGCTTGGCTGGCGCGGCTTCGGCGCGTCGCTGCTGGAAATTCGCGCGGGCACGTATCGAATCCCGGCCGCCGAGCACCACCGCATCGGCGTGCATGTCGGCTCGCCCGTGCGCGCGGATTGCGTGTGCGACGGCGAACGCGTGTCGCGCATCCAGGCGCACGGCGATATCGACGTGATTCCTGCCGGCCTGCCGGGGCAGTGGACCGACAGCGCCGACTGCCGGATCCTGCACATCGCGCTCAGCGACACGTTCGTGCGGCGCACGTGCGACCAGCTCGAACTGAAGCCGTCGCAGGCGCAGATCCGCCGGCGGCTGCAGGTACGCGATCCGCGCCTGCAGCACATCGCGTGGGCGATGGCCGCCGAACTCGAAGCCGACGACGCATCGGATCCGCTCTATGCGGAGAGCCTGTGCACGGCGCTGGTCGCGCGGCTCGTCGACAGCCAGCCGGCGTTTCGCGCGCGTCGGCGTGAGCTTGCGCCGAAAGCGGCGGCGCGCGTGATCGACTATGTCGAGGCCAACCTCGAGCGCCGGATGACGCTGGCCGAACTCGCGGCGCTCGTGTCGATCAGCGTGCCGCATTTCAAGGTGCTGTTCCGCGAGACGCTCGGGATGCCGGTGCATCAGTATGTGGTGCGGCGTCGGGTCGAGCGCGCGAAGTCGTTGTTGCTCGAAGGGCGGCTCAGCATCAGCCAGATCGCGCTCGAAGCCGGGTTTGCGCATCAGAGCCACATGGCGAACTGGATGAATCGTGTGCTGGGGGCGACGCCGACGGAGATTGCGCGGTCGGGCGCGCGGGGTGGGTTGACGCTCGCTTTCGGCGGTGAGGACCGTTGATCGAGCGTCGCGCGAGACGGGTTCTCCGCGCGGGACGCCGATCGGCGAGTCTACTCTCCGTCAGGCGCAGGACTGCTCCAGCTGGACCGGCAACATCAGGGTAGGCGCCAGTCCAGGACGATTGTCCAGCGGCCTGCTGGAGAATTGCCGGGTCCTGCCACGCAGCGAACGTCGTCGGCCATCGCCAAAACCGTCATCCGTTCCTGTCCACAGCATCCGTTCGTGCGCGCCACGTTGGCGGCGAGCGCCGACAATCACCTCACCTTCATCCCCGGGAGCGGATCGTGTTCGTGATTTTCGGAGCATCAGGCAACGTCGGCATGTCGACCGTGACGACCCTGCGCCACGCAGGCCACCCCGTGCGCGCGGTGCTGCGCGACCCACGCCGGCGCGATCGCTTCGCGCAACTCGGTTGCGACGTCGCGATCGCCGACCTGACCGACGCACGCTCGGTCGCCGCGGCGATCGATGGCGCGCAAGCCGTGCAGATGCTGTGTCCAGTGCCCGTTGCCGACAGCGACCCGGCCGCGACGATGGAACGGACGATCGACATCGTGACCGGCGCGCTCGCCGCGAATCCGCCGCCGGTGCTGCTCGCGTTGTCGGACTACGGCGCGGAGCGCGACGGCAACACGGGCATCACGCGGCTCTTTCATCGTCTGGAAGAACAGCTGAAGACGGTTCCTGCGCAGCTCACGCTGTTGCGTTCGGCCGAGCATCTGCAGAACTGGACGCGCATCCTGCCGGTCGCGTTCGCAACCGGCGTGCTACCGAGTTTTCACCATCCGGTCGCCAAGCGGTTTCCGACGGTCTGGGCGCCCGATGTGGGTGTCGCGGCGGCGCGGTTGCTGTTCGATCGGACTGAATCCGGTAACGGGGCGCGTATCGTCAGCATAGAGGGGCCGCAGCGCGTGAGCGTGCGGGACGTCGCGGAGCTGCTCGGCGCGGCGGCCGATCGCCAGATCGTCGCGCAGGAACTGCCGCGCGATGCATGGACTGCGACGCTGTTGCGCGCGGGACTCAGCGAACGTCACGCGCAACTGATCGTTGACTTGTACGACGTGCATAACGCGGGGCAGATCGATGTGGAGGACGGCGTGTCGGAGCGGGTGTATGGCGTGACGGAACCGGCAGAGGCGCTCGCTGCGTTGGTGCGCGAGCAGGCGGCGCGGGTGTGATGCTTCCTGACAGTCGTGAACGCGATTTCCGACGCTATTCCAGGCTATCCGTCTGCTCCCATTGTGCGAGGAGCTCGCCCGGAATCGCGTTGACAACCTCGACGTAGCGTTTGCCGACGAACTGCTCGGCCCGCTTCAGCAATACCGGGATCGGGCTGCTTGGTTCGTTCGTTTCGAACCACTGACGCGCCGTATTGATCAGAATCAGCGCCTCCTGGCGGTTCATCGGCACCGGTTCAGTACAGGGGGCGGTGGTCGGTGCGTTTGCGTCCGAAATAGATTCGCGATCCGGAGGAATTGACGTGAAGTTTCCACCGGGCTGCACACCGTCTGCATTCAGGCCGTCAATGTCATCAACGAAAACGTGTGCGACGTCTGAAGTTGCTTCGATGTGCGTACGCGCGACATGCAACAGTTGGAGCAATCGAGTCAATGGCGACAGGTCCGGAAGATACGTGTCGAGATGCGTCGCCCCCCAGATGTCGATCGCGGCAAGATTCGAGACCGTTTCGTCGAATGCGCTCATCATTTCCGGCTGTTGTGTCCGCAAATCCCGCAACTGCTGGATGACCGAATCCGGTGCGAGCGCATCCGCCGAACGCGGATGAGCGAAAGCACGTTCGACATCCCGCATCTGCAGGCGAGTGGCGGTCGACTTCGTCAGCACGATCTCCCGGACGTCGGCCGGCAACCCGTCGGGATCCGCCAACGTCTGCAGGGCATTCATGCGCATTTCCAACGCTGCGCCGCGATCGTCGTCCGTGTTTGCCTGCGGGTGAACGCTGTCAGGAAATGCCTGCAGCCATGCCGCGAGCAGCCCCGTTCCTTCCGCCAATCCCGACGGACCGCCAAGGCGCGTGCGACAACGGGCGTACAGCACTGCGACACGCATATCCTTCGTGCGCAGCATCAGGCGGCGGCAGTTGCGCTCGAGCTCGCTCCAGTTGAGCGGATCAGGTGATCCGACAAACGCGCCGTACTGCACGTCCGGCCTGGATGCTGCGTCAGCGAAAAGCACCATGAAATCGTGGTCATACTCGAGATCCGAGCCGCACGGCGCGTCGTCGCTCACCGGCGACAGCCAGTCGAAGTGCGTGGTATCGGTCGCGGAGGGGCGACTCGGCTTCGCAGAGGTGGCCGATTGCTTCTTGCTCATGGTCAGTCAGTTCCGGGGCTTGTCGGGCGGCGATCGAAATGATGCGCGTAACGTTCGGGTTCGAACCGCATGCCGGTAATGGGTTTGCGCTGGTCCGGGCGGCCGAGCCATCCGGACCAGCCCATGCGTTGTTGGCCGCCCATCACCGCCGGCGGCGCACTCTCGGGCTTGATACGCAACTCGAGTTCCCATTCCAGTTCGTAGCCGACGAACGTCCGCACCCATTCGACGAGTTGTGGCAGATCCTCGCCCTGAGGCGTGAAGCGCAGATAGGCGTCGAGATCGAGCGGGCCGATGATGATTCGAAAGCGGTGCTGACGGTCTGGGGCGACACGTCCGAGCATGGCGCCTTGTCCCATCGTCGCGGCGGTACCCGGGCGGCCCATTCGGCCGCAATCGACCGGGTCGATTGCGATCCAGTGGAACACGTTCTCCTCAAGCGCGACCGGCACGCCGAAGTAGCGTTCGAGCGTCGCGCGCAGACCGTCCGGATTGCGCGATTCGCGTACGAGATGCGCCGCGGCGGCGAGGCGCGCGTGCGAGGGCAGCGGGCGCGGCGCAATTTCGCCGACGTCCAGTCCCGCGAGGCTCGCGATGTAGAACGAAAACCGCTCGTCGTGAGTTCGGTCGAGTCCGGCGGCTGATTGAGCCGACGCCCACGCGCGATAGAACAGCGTGAAGTAGCGATGATGGAAGATGTCGAAAAAATCGACAGTCGTCGTGTCGCGCCGGCTGTCTTCGCGATCTTTCGCGATCTCGGTGAAGTGGATCGGTAGCGGACCATTGGGACCGAGCATCCCGAGACTGAAAAGCCGCACCTTTAACCGTCCGGCGGATTGTTCCGCGCTTGCGACTTCTCGCGGGGTAAAAGCCAGGCTTGGCTGCTGGCCAAGCCGGAAGGGCTCGGAGCCTGGCCGGCGTGCCGTGCCGATCGGATCGATGGCGGGGTTCGCGCCGATGCGGCGCAAGAGCGACAGAAACCCGAACCGCCATGGCTCGGCCTGCAAGCGTTCGAGCTGCTCGGGCGACAGCGTGCTGTCGCGCAGCAGCGCAGGCTGCGTGGCGCGCTTCATCACAGCACTCCGCGCGTGCCCGTGCGAACCGGCCAGCGTGCGATGCGGCCTCGCTGCATCGAATGCAGTTCGGTTTGCGTAAAGCTGTTGATCGATACGTGCCGCGAGAGCCAATGTTCGAGGATCACGCCGAACAGATAGGGGCTCACGCCCGAGAAGTCCGTCTCGTCGACGGTCAGTGTGCACTCGATACCGCGCCCGAATGTCATTGGACCGCTTCCCGGCAGCTTGCGAGTCACGGGGCGCGTCTTCACGCCGACGAGGCTTTCGACTTGCCGGCCCTGTCCGGAATCATCCTCCGCGACGTACAGACGCAGCAGATCGCGCAGCCCTTGCCCCCCTTCGCGGTGATCGAAATCGTCGAGCGGCAGGTAGTTGAAATTGAGCTGGCGGATCAGGCGCCATGCCATTTCCCGCTCGGCATATGGCGGCAGCGGCGGGCTGGGGGGGCGGATGAGGCCGATGCTCTCGACCGGTGCGGATTCGGCCGTGTCCAGGTCGTCGATGCCGTTGCGCGGCACGAGCGTAGCGAGATCGCGGTTTGTCAGCAGAGCGTCGACCGACAGGTAGCGGATGTTTTCATGAAAAGGCGCTTCGTTCTGATCGACGAGGGAGAGAAACACTTCCGTGCCGACATAGGGCGTGCGCGTACCGTAACGACGAGCGGAATCGGACACGAGACGCCGCTCGCGTCTCGCCGAAAAATAGCGGCCGTGATTGCCTTCATCGTTGTTCAGCGTTTGGTAGAGCGGGCGGAACGTGAGTTCGGCAGATGTCGCGGCCACGCGGCCGTACACGGCCTTCACGGAAAAGACCTCGTAGTCGAGCGGTGCGAGCCGCGTCGGTACCAGATGAAACTCGGTTTCCCGCGGCGTGATCTCGATCCGGTCGGTATGCTTGCTGAAGAGGTTGATGACGGGGGTGCAGAACAGTGCGAAGCGTGAGGTGTCGACGAGGTTTGCCAGTTGAGCCGGCGAGCGGTCGAGCAGCACGACGACCTCGACTTCGCGGCCATGCACCGTCGAAAAGCCTTCGGCGAGTCCGTTCAGCGCAAAGAACCAGAATCGGGCCGGGCACGCGAAATACTCGTGCAACAGGTTATGCCCATGGAACTTCGTCCATGTGAGTGGCAGCAGGTTCTGGTCGGTGCGCAGCCCTTCGTGCTCCACTGCGTTACGTGTCACGGCTGTGAGCGGGCGCCCCGGGATGCCAAACTCGCCGGGCGCGCCGATCACGGACGCGATGGCACCGGCATGCAGTAATTCGAACAGGTGCGATGCAACCTGCTCGTCGCCGGCGAGGTACACGGGAAGTCGATCGAGCCCCTTCAGATCGGAAATTCGGACGTCACCGGTCGTCGCCAGGCGTAGCCGCAATGCGCCGCGCACCTGCGTATCGGGCGGCACGTAGCGCTCGAGGCCCGCGATGTCCGGCGGAACACCCGTCAAGCGGGCCTCGGTGATCGTCAGCGGCCACAGCGTCACGTCCTGTCCGCTCGTGAATCGGCACGCCGTTCTTTCGCCATCGGGAACGCGGGCAGTAAACGCGGTGCCGCGTGCAATCCGATAGCCGTTGGCGAGACTGCCTTCCGTCCCCCCGGGATGCAGGCGTGCGACGGCAATCGACGGCGTGGGCGCGACGTAGTTCGGGTAAACGACCTCGAGCAACCGTTCGGTAAAGCGCGGGAATTCCGCATCGAGCTTGAGCTGCATGCGAGCGGCCATGAAGCTGAACGATTCGATCAGGCGCTCGACGTAGGGATCCGCCACTTCGCCCGCCTGCATGCCGAGACGACGGGCGATCTTCGGGTGTGCATGCGCGAATTCAGCGGCGAGCTCGCGCATGTAGATGAGTTCGTGGTTGTAGTAGTCGAGCAGTCGCGGGTCCATCGGAATGGTCTCGTTATGTTGGGGCGTGCCGTGCTTAACTCGTGCGCATGCCGGTGATGCGAATCTCGCTGGTTTCGAGATCCAGCGAACTCTGCACCATGAATTCGAGCGGGTACGGATCCATGTGAATCAACCCGCGAACCTCGAACGCGAGGACGTTGTGATGCTCGCCGGCGTCGCCGCTGCCGGGGCGGGGGGACACCACCAGGGAATCCGGAATCAACCGCGGTTCGAAATCGGTAATGGCGCGCCGGATCGTCTGCTCGACGTCGTTCCAGTGACGTGACGCGATAAAGGCGCCGGCAAGGGGCGGCACGCCGAAGTTCACGGTCGACGCAGCGACTTGCGGGTGGCGGCTCCGATCGATCTGATCCTCGATACTCGTTGTGTTGAGCAGGTAGGCGAGATCGCGCTGCACGATGTCGCGCATCTGTTTGCGAGTGACCGTGTATTCCTCCGGCGCTTCCATGCTTCGGTGCGGCGCATCGTCACGCAGGCGGTCAAGCAAGGTCGGCATCAGATGCGTATTGGCGCGCCGTGGCGTGCGGACGGCAAGGGAGTCCGCGGCCCGCGGCACTTTCCTGCGCTCATTCATCGATCGGCTCTCCGATCGTGGCGCTGTTTCCGATACCTGCGCCGAACTCCGCGGTCGCCAATTCGAACAATCCGAAGTCGCCCCGATCCGTTGACCAGGTCTTTTGTCCGAGCGCCGTGACGCTGGTTCGGCCGTGCTCTCGCCAGATCGTTTCGCGTCCGATGCGAATGGCATCGCTGCCGGCCTCCGAGCCCGGATATCGAGCTGGCATGAAACCGTGGACGACGGCGCCATCGCCTAGCGTGAACGTGCACGGCGCCCAAACCAGATCGATGACCTTCGTCGGCGGCGACACGCGCCATGACGTCAGATCGGCGAACGGAACCCAGCGATAGTGCCCGGCCACGACGAGTTCGCAGACAGGGCCGAAACGGGAATCGCTATCGACGATCCAGGCCACCGGGCCCTGGGGGATGCGCGCCGCGACGGTGGGAGCGGCCTCGAAGGCCGTTTCGCGCGCGTCGTCGGCTGCGGCGATCCGTTCCGCCGATGCCAGGTGGAGTGCATTCAGCAATCCATCGACCCACGCCGGCTGCTCGAATACGAAACCCGGACGCTCGTGCCCCTCGACCACCTGTTTGCGCCGGCATTCGGCGCGGATCAGGTCACGATAGACCTGTGCGGTTGCCGTGTGCCCGGGTTCGAGCATCGCCCATGTCTGCAACTGCTGGATTGCCCGCGCCCATTCGCCCATGACGCACAACAGTTGGAACAGCGCCCACCGATGGGACGCGAGGGTCGGCTGCGCGCGCAGGTGCGCGGAGATTTGTTCGATCTGCTCGCTGAGGGAGGTCTCATCCAGACGAACGAGCGGGGGTGGGCCGGAAGCGGTAAGCCGGGTCAATCTTCATCCTTGCGCAAGGGCGCGGACAGCGGACTGTCCATAGTCAACGCGTGGTGTTCGCGCCGTGTGAGCGCGGGGAGATGCAGTGCGGCCGCCGCTCGAAAATCGGAAGGTGCAAACAGATGCAGGATCTCGGGAACGGGATCAGCGTCCGGCAACGGGGCGGCGTGCTCATCCAGTTGCTCGAATACGTCCTCGAGCCTGCGGTCGCCAAACAGCAGCGCTTCAATCGAATCGTGATCGCGACTGGCATCCGGGCAGTCCTGCGAATCGGGCGCGGTCGCGCGCGTCGCCGGCTCCGCCGCCCCGGCGGCCGGCGCCCATTCCACGGCAACGGACGCGTGGGGATCTGCCAGCGCTCGCCAATACTGCGCGTGCAACGTATCGATCAGCACGTCGGTGCTGTCGGGGGTGCCAATGGAAGGGCGAGACGAAGAATCGGAATGTCGCGCGACGCGCTCCATGCCGCCGATGCCGAGCCGGCCGAGCAGATCGTCGGCACCCGACGGCGCGGACGAATCGTCCGCTGGAACGGCGAGGGCGGCAGCAACAGCTTGGCCGGGCCGCGCATGACTTTTGCCATGCGGGAGCACGGTGTGCGAGACGTCCGATTGGCGACGCCACGGCAGGCGAAGGGAACGCATCTGGCTGTCCAATGACGAGAAGCCCGCATTTTAACCACGAGTTTCGCTTGATCGTTTATTGAGATGAAAATAATCTGGAGGGCGGATTGGGTGGAAATGTTTTCGAGATGGAGTGTGGAATGTGAAACAAAGTCACAAAATGAATTTTATGATTTTAGAATCAAAAAATTATCGGTTTCGTGATGGGCGGATGCTCGCAAGAAAAACAAATTTATCTCAAAATAACAATGGCTTGCATGGGTGGGTTGCGGAGGGCTGGTTGAGTATCTACTTGAGGGTTGAGCTGATGTTGTGTACGTCGGTAAAGGCAGTTTTCGGAAGAGGGTTTGGGGATATTTTTGAGAAATATTGATGATTGGATGCATTGACGGAAGTTGTAATTCGTGCCGATAATGCGCCTTCGATTTGATTGGCCGATTGAGTCGAATTGAAGAGAGAGGGTGTTTACCAGTGCTTCCGGCGGTCGTCTGGAAGGCAGTCTGCATAGCAGTCCTGACAGATCCTGCATGGTGCTGGAGCCATCGCGGCCAACAACAAAGATCATCATGACCATTTCTCGCCAAGCGCTATTCGGTAAGCTCGGGATCCAGCTTTACCGAGGTATCGAGTCGGCGACGAATTTCTGCAAGCTGCGCGGAAATCCGTTCGTCGAGCTCACCCACTGGCTGCATCAGTTGTTGCAGCAGCCGGACGGCGATCTTCAGCGGATCGTGCGTCACGCCGCGATCGATCGCGATGGGCTCGAGCGCGATTTCGCGCGGGCGCTAGCCGCCCTGCCGGCCGGCGCGAGTTCGATCAGCGACTTTTCGTGGCATATCGAATCGGCGATCGAGCGGGCCTGGGTGCTCGCGACGCTCGAATATGGCGACCGCCGCGTGCGCGGCGCGTGGCTGATTGCGGCGCTCGTGTCCACCCCCGAACTGCGGCGCGTCATGCTCGCGATCTCTCCGGCGTTCGGCAAAATCCCGGTCGGTGATTTCGATGACGTGCTGCCGGCCTGGATAGCCGGCTCGCCGGAAGCGGACGACGGCCCGTATGACCATAGCGAATACCTGCCTGCTACACCGGGTGACGCATCCGGTGCGATGCCGGGCACGCCGAAGGGCGGCACACTCGATCAGTACTGCGCGGATCTGACGGCGCGTGCGCGCGCCGGCGAGATCGACCCGGTCATCGGTCGCGAACTCGAGATTCGCACGATGATCGACGTGTTGCTTCGCCGCAGACAAAACAATCCTCTCGTCACCGGTGAAGCCGGGGTCGGCAAGACGGCCGTGGTGGAGGGGCTCGCTCGTGCGATCGCATTGGGCAACGTGCCGCCGAAGCTTGCGGATGTGCGTCTGCTGAGCCTCGATGTCGGGGCATTGCTGGCGGGTGCCAGCATGAAGGGGGAATTCGAGGCGCGACTGAAGGCGTTACTCGAAGCGGCCGCGAAGTCGCCTGCGCCGGTCATCCTGTTCATCGACGAAATCCACACGTTGATCGGCGCAGGCGGCCAGGCAGGCACGGGCGACGCCGCCAACCTCCTGAAGCCGGCGCTGGCGCGCGGCACGCTCCGTACGATTGGCGCGACGACCTGGGCCGAGTACAAGCGGCATATCGAGAAAGATCCTGCATTGACGCGGCGCTTTCAGGTACTCCAAATCGCGGAGCCGTCCGAGGCTGCTGCCGTCGATATGGTGCGGGGGCTCGTGCAAACGTTCTCCGCGCATCACGGCGTAGTGGTGCGTGACGAGGCGATTCGCGGCGCAGTGACGTTGTCTCACCGCTTCATCCCGTCGCGCCAGTTGCCGGACAAGGCGATCAGCTTGCTCGATACCGCGTGTGCACGCGTGGCGCTGTCTCAGCATGCCACGCCGCGAGAACTCGACGACGTGCGTCAACGGCTTGCGGCCGCCTGCGCGGAAGAGGCCCTACTCGCGCAGGAGGCGCGTATCGGACTGGACGTGGACCAGGCGTTGGACGGTTTGCACGAGCGCATCGCCGCGCTCGCGGCGGACGAAGCGGCGGTCGAGGTGCGCTGGCGTGAACAGGTGGCGGCCGCGCAGGCATTGCTTGCCGCACGTGAAACGATGAGCGGCGACATGGCGCTCGCGCCGGTTCCGGCCAATCAGCTCCGCGAGCTCGAACAGGCGTTGCTGGCGCTGCAGGGGGATGCGCCGCTCGTGTTTCCGGAGGTCGATGCGGCGATCGTCGCAGAAATCGTCTCTGACTGGACGGGTATCCCTGCCGGTCGCATGGTCACGGACGAAGTCGAGGCGGTGCGTCGATTGTCGGAAACGCTGGAGGCGCGCGTGGTCGGTCAGACCGACGCGCTGCGCTTGATCGGCGAACGCATGCAGACCGCACGAGCTGGCCTGACCGATCCGAAAAAGCCGCTCGGCGTGTTCCTGCTCGCAGGCCCGTCGGGGGTCGGCAAGACTGAAACTGCGCTGGCGCTGGCCGAGGCCCTGTACGGTGGCGAACAAAACCTGATCACGGTCAACATGAGCGAGTATCAGGAAGCGCACACCGTTTCGGGGCTGAAGGGGGCGCCGCCGGGCTACGTCGGATACGGCGAAGGTGGTGTGCTGACCGAGGCAGTGCGCCGCCGCCCGTATTCGGTCGTCCTGCTCGACGAGGTCGAAAAGGCCCATGGCGACGTGCACGAAATGTTCTTCCAGGTGTTCGACAAGGGCTACATGGAAGACGGCGACGGCCGCCATATCGATTTCCGCAACACGACGATCCTGCTGACGAGCAATGTCGGCGCGGACCTGAGCGCGACCCTGTGTGCCGATCCCGCGCTCGCACCGGACCTGGGCGGCTTGCGGGAGGCGCTTGCCCCCGAGCTGCTGAAAACCTTCCCGGCGGCCTTCGTTGGCCGTGTGACGGTGGTGCCGTACCGGCCGTTGGCGGACGACGCACTCGCTCGCATCGTTCGCTTGCACCTGGGGCGCGTCGTGAGGCGTATGGCCGACGCTCACGATATCGCACTCACGTTCGACGATGCGGTGGTCGGTTACATCGTCGGTCGCTGTCTCGTTCAGGAAACCGGTGCGCGCGTCCTTATCGGTTTTATCGAACAACACATCCTGCCGCGCCTGTCGGCGCTCTGGCTCGATGCCTTCGCGTCGAAAGGCGCGCTCGCGCGCATTGCAATCGGTGTTGCCGACTCGGCCGCCGATCCCGCACAGGCGCTGACCTTCGATGCAATGCCTTCTCGCCTGGACGAGTCGCTTGGCTAAGCGCCGTCCACTTCCCACTGTTCAGGAGAACCTGTCCATGTCCGCTTCCAGCAGTTCGCAGAAATTCATTGCACGCAATCGTGCGCCGCGCGTTCAGATCGAGTACGACGTCGAGGTTTACGGCTCGGAGAAGAAAGTCGAGCTGCCTTTCGTCATGGGCGTGCTGGCCGACTTGTCGGGCAAGCACCCGGTCGAGCCGCTTCCGGCTGTGTCCGATCGGCGATTCCTCGAAATCGACATCGACAACTTCGATGAGCGGATGAAGGCCATTCGTCCGCGCGTCGCGTTTGCCGTACCGAATACGCTGACGGGCGAGGGCCAGATGATGGTCGACATGACCTTCGAAAGCATGGAGGACTTTTCCCCGGCTGCCATCGCGCGCAAGGTAGAACCGTTGCGCCAACTGCTGGAAGCCCGTACGCAGCTGGCGAACCTGCAAACCTACATGGACGGCAAGTCGGGCGCCGAAGCGCTCGTGACGCAGTTGCTGCAGGACCCGGCGCTCCTGAAATCGCTGGCCGCTGCGCCGAAGCCCGAGCATCACGAAGCGGCTGTTCTCGACCAGAACGAAGCCAACTGACCGACGAACCGATCGAGGACGACCACCATGGCGAAGCAACACGCACAGGCCGCGCAAGTGCAGACGGCCACTCAATCCGAATTCACGCAACTGCTGGAAAAGGAATTCCGTCCGAAGACCGACCTGGCGCGCGAGGCGGTTGAATCCGCGGTCCAGACACTCGCCGAGCAGGCGCTTGCACAGACCGCGACCATCAGCGACGACGCCTACAAAAGCATCGCGGCGATCATTGCGCAGATCGACCACAAGCTTTCCGAGCAGATCAACCTGATCCTGCACCACGACGATTACCAGGCGCTGGAATCGGCCTGGCGCGGTTTGAACCATCTCGTGTCGAATACGGAAACCGACGAGCATCTCAAGATCCGCGTCCTGGACGTTTCGAAGACCGAGCTGCACCGCACGATGCGCCGCTACAAGGGACTGGCATGGGATCAAAGCCCGCTCTTCAAGCAGATCTATGAACAGGAGTACGGCCAGCTCGGCGGCGAGCCGTACGGCTGCATCGTCGCCGACTACTATTTCGACCATACACCGCCCGACGTCGATCTGCTGGGCTCGATTGCGAAGGTCGCCGCAGCATCTCACACGCCGTTCATCTCGGGGGCCGGTCCGTCGGTGCTCCAGATGGAGTCGTGGCAGGAGCTTGCGAACCCGCGCGATCTGACGAAGATTTTCACGCAGAATCTCGAATATGCGGCGTGGAATTCGCTGCGCAATACCGAAGACGCCCGTTATGTCGGGCTGACGATGCCGCGCTTCCTCGCACGGCTGCCATATGGCGCCAAGACCAATCCGGTCGACGAATTCGATTTCGAAGAGGACACCAACGGTTCGGATCACAGCCGCTACGGCTGGGCGAACGCGGCATACGCAATGGGCGTCAACGTCAACCGCTCGTTCAAGCAGTATGGCTGGTGCTCGCTGATCCGCGGCGTCGAGTCGGGCGGCACGGTCGAGAGCCTGCCCTGCCATACGTTCCCGACCGACGACGGCGGTGTCGACATGAAATGCCCGACCGAGATCGCGATCTCGGATCGTCGCGAGGCCGAACTGTCGAAGAACGGCTTCATTCCGCTAGTGCATCGCAAGAACACCGATCACGCGACCTTCATCGGCGCGCAATCGTTGCAGAAGCCGGCTGAGTACCACGATCCGGACGCGACCGCCAATGCGAACCTGTCGGCCCGCCTGCCGTATCTGTTTGCCTGCTCGCGCTTCGCGCACTACCTGAAGTGCATCGTGCGCGACAAGATCGGCGCGTTCAAGGAGCGCGAGGACATGCAGCGCTGGTTGAACGAATGGGTCATGCACTACGTCGACGCGGATCCTGCCAACTCGTCGCAGGACACCAAGGCGCGCCGCCCGCTCGCCGCTGCTGAAGTGCTCGTCGAAGACGTCGAGGGCAACCCCGGCTATTACCAGGCAAAATTCTTCCTGCGTCCGCACTTCCAGCTCGAAGGGCTGACGGTCTCGCTGCGGCTCGTGACGAAGCTTCCGTCGATCAAGGAAGCTGCATGACCGGTAGGTAATCGATTCCATCGGCCGGGCATTCAAGCGCTTCATCTTGTGGTGAACGGCCTGTTTCTACTTACGTAAGTAAAGGAGTACTACGCATGGCACAGGACATTTTTCTGAAGATCGACGGTATCAACGGTGAATCGCTCGATGACAAGCACAAGGACGAGATCGAGGTACTGAACTGGGATTGGGAAATCACCCAGGAATCGTCGATGCATGCCGGCAGCGGTGGCGGCGCGGGCAAGGCGACGGTCAAGGATCTGACGTTCGAACACAACATCGATCGCGCGAGCCCGAACCTGATGAAGTACGCGTTGACCGGCAAGCATATCGATCAGGCGACGCTCGTGATGCGCAAGGCCGGCGGCAACCCGCTCGAGTACCTGAAGGTCACGATGAGCGACGTGATCGTCACGCGCGTGAAGCCGTCGGGCAGCAAGAGCGACGCCGAGAAGAGCCGCGAGACGGTGGCGTTGTCGTTCGCGAAGGTGAAGCAGGAGTATGTCGTGCAGAACGCGCAAGGCGGCAGCGGCGGCGCGGTGACGGCCAGCTTCGACATCAAGGGCAACAAGGAGGCGTAAGCCGCCGAGGCGTTGCGCGTGCGCAAGGTTGTCTCTGCGCACGCGCAGTGCCTTTTTGCTGCATTCCAAGGTGAAATCTGCATGCGCTCGATCCTGACTGCCGCCACGCTTGCCAGCGTCGTGATTCTTACGGCCTGTGCGAGCGGCGAACCGAAGCCCAAGGAGCCGGTTCGGCTTGACCTGACGGTCAACGCGCGACCGGACGTCAACCCTGACGACCGCGGCCGGGCCGCGCCGATCGTCGTTCGCATCTATGAGCTGAAGAACGACAACGCCTTCAGCACGGCGGACTTCTTCACGCTGCAGACGCAGGAAAAGACGGTGTTGGGCGATGACGTCGTGAAGCGCGACGAACTGCAGCTGCGTCCCGGCGATCGCAAGACCCTCATACGGCGGCCGGACCCAGCGACGACCGCCATCGGCGTGATTGCGGCCTATCGCGATTTGCCGAATACGGTATGGCGCACGGTTTATACGATGCCGACCGCACCCGACAAGGCGTGGTACCGGCTGTTCACGCCGAAGCTGAAACTGACAGTCGATCTCGAGGCGAAGGCCGTCAAGGTCGAGGAAGTCAAGAAATGAAACACGTCGCGCAACAAAACGGACGGTATGTATGAGCTGGTATGCAAAGGTCGCCTGGCAGGAGGGGTTGTTTTTTCGTCCGCAACTGTTCCAGCAGCAGGATCGCTACTTCGAGAAGTACGCACATATGCGCGCGGCCCCGCTGTCGCCGTTCTTTTTCGGCTTCGCGAGCTATGCGCTCGACCTGGAGTCGCTGGCGCTCGGGAAGGTGATCGTCAAATCGGCCGCCGGCGTGTTCGCAGACGGCACACCGTTCGATGCACCGGGCAATACACCTCTGCCGCCGCCGTTGACGATCCGGCCCGAGCACCTCGATCAGGTGATCTATCTCGCGGTGCCGGTCCGCTTGCCGAACTGTGAAGAAACGACGTTCGAGAACAGCGCGGATTCCCTGGCGCGCTATCTGGTGTTCGATACTGAATTGCGCGATACGAATTCGATCGGTCTTGCTCCCGAGTCCGTGCAACTGTCGAATCTGCGCTTGCGCCTGATGCCCGAAAAAGAGCTGGGTGACGCGTGGATCGGCCTCGCGCTCACGCGCGTCAAGACGATCCGTGCGGACGGCAGCATCGAGCTCGACGATACGCTGGTGCCGCCTGTGTCGGGTTACGGTGCGAGCGACCTGCTCGCGAGCTGGGTAACGAAAATCCATGATCTCGCTCACCTGCGTGCGAATGCGCTCGCGGAACGGCTTGCCGGCACCGACGAGACTACGGCGAGCGCGGCGACGGTTACGGACTACCTGCTGCTGCAGATCCTGAACCGATACGAGCCGTTGCTGCAGCACATGCTGCGTGTACCGGCCGTGTCGCCAGCCGATGTTTATGCGCTACTGATCAGCATGGCGGGCGAACTGTCGACGCATCTGCGCACGGATACGCGTCGGCCGCTCGACACACACCCGCCTTATCAGCACACGACGCCGCATCTGTGCCTGAAGCCGGTTGTCGACGACACGCACCGGCTGCTGAACGCCGTGCTGGTGCGCAGCGCGCAGAGCATCGCATTCGAGGATCGCGGGCACGGAATGCGCAACGCGGTGGTCGATCCGGTCGATATGCAGGGCTTTACCGCGCTGGTGCTGGCCGTTCATGCAGCGATGCCGCCCGACGTGCTGAAGCAGCAATTCCTGGCGCAGGCGAAGGCGGGCCCGTCGGACAAGTTGCCGACTCTGGTACGTAGCCATCTGCCGGGTATCGGTTTGCAGGCGCTGCCGGTGCCCCCGCGGCAGATTCCATTCAACGCGGGCTACATCTATTACGAGTTGACGCAAGGTGGGCCGCTTTGGGAGGAAGTCGTGCGGCATGGCGGCGTTGCGTTGCATGTGGCGGGCGAGTTCCCGTCGTTGAGGTTGGAGCTGTGGGGCGTGCGCGCGTGAGCGTGACGTGTTCGAAGCGACGGGATGGCTATCGATAGTCGATGGCTCGATCGATGCAATGGAGATGTCGGAATGGCTTTGTTTGACGCACCACGGACGCTGTCGGTTTCCGGCGCGGCCCTGCCGATGTACGGTGATCGTCCGATCCTCACGCCGGTGAAGCTTGCCGGCGGCGAAACACTCGGCGAGCTGTTCGAGTACACGCTCGAGTTGAAAACCCCGGATGAACTCGGGTTCTCGCAGAGCATTGCCGCGAATATCGATCTCGACAAGCTGATCGGCACCGAACTGACCGTCTCGATCCAGCTCGAAGGCGTGGGCCATTTCATTCGTGGCCTTGCCGGCAACGCCGGAATGGCGAATATCGGCGCAGGCACGCGCGAGATCACCGGCATCATCAGCCACGCATCCATCCTGCGAGAAGACGGTCGATCGATCGTGTACGCGGTCACGCTTCGACCGTGGCTCTGGCTGGCGACGAAGAACTGCGATTGCCGCATCTTCCAGGATATGTCCGTGATCGAGATCACCGATGCGGTGCTCTCGGCCTACCTGTTCCCTGTCGAAAAGCGACTGACGCCGCCGCGTCCGAATAATGCGTGGCCCAAGCGGGACATCCAGCGCCAGCATCACGAAAGCGACTGGACTTTCCTGCAGCGGTTGTGGGAGGAGTGGGGCATCTTCTACTTCTTCGAGCACGACGAGGGGAAGCACCGTCTCGTGCTGTGCGATGCGATCGGCGCGCTCAAGCCACACGGCGACGCCTACACGACGATCCGCTATGAAGCCCCCAACAGCCGGCGTGTCGACGAGGAGCATATTCACGCGCTGTCGGTTTCGAATGCGTTGACGACTGGTGCGGTCACGAGTGTCGACTACGACTACACCCAGCCGCGCGCCGATCTGACGATCGGGCGAGAAGATCCCCGCGATACGGGGCTCGCCCATCAGGAGCATTACACGTGGGGCGATTATGCGCAGCCGCATGCGGGTAAGGGAGGTTTGTCGGGGCCGTCCAATGAACCGCGGACCGAAGCGGAATACCTGACACTCGTGCAGATGGAGGCTTGGCGTTGTCAGGGGCTGAGGGCCTACGGCAAAGGCAACCTGCGAGGCGTGGTGACCGGCCAGACGTTCGTGCTGTCGCACTATCCGCAGGACGCCGCGAATCGTGAGTATGCGGTGATCGCCTGCAAGCTGACGATTGAGGAGATCGGCGAAGCGTCGGGATCCGGCCAGCGATACCGTTGCGAAGCGGATTTTTCAGTGCAGCCGACCAATGAGCCGTTCAGGCTGCTGCGTACGACTGCAAAGCCACGTATAAGCGGCGTCGAATATGCCGTCGTGACGTGTCCGGAGAATCAGGAAATCTGGACCGATGCATACGGGCGGGTGAAGCTCCAGTTTCTGTGGGATCGGCTCGGCAATAACGACGAGCGTTCAAGTTGCTGGGTGCGCGTGGCCGGTGCGTGGCATGGCGATCAGTTCGGTGGAATCTTTCTGCCGCGTCGGGGGCATGAGGTCGAAGTCGCATTTGTCAACGGCGATCCTGACTTGCCGATCATTGTGGGCAGCGCGACCAATGCATTCAACATGCCACCGTTCGCATTGCCGGCGAACCAGACGCTGGCCGGCTATCGAAGCCGGGAGGTCGGCGGTCGTCGGGCGAATACGCTTGCTTTCGACGACACGAACGGAAAAATTCAGGTGCACCTGTCGAGTGACGAAGGCGCTTCGCAGTTGAATCTGGGTTACATCACGCGTATCGCGGGGAATGCCGGGCGGCAGGATGAGCGCGGTCGGGGCGTTGAATTGCGTACCGATGGGGACGGCGTCTTTCGCGCGGCGACGGGCATGTTACTCACGACGGAAGGCCGTCCTGGTGCGCAGGGCCATGTCAAAGCCATGTCGGAAGCAACTAGGGCGTGTTCACACTATCGAAGGGCTTCGATGATCAGAGCGAAGTTGATAAAGGCAATGAACATCAAATCGAGTTTGTCGAAGCGCGAGAAGATGCGGCGGAAGCCCTTCAATCGACGGA
>Ga0154006_1000211_pt1 | contig 19501 bp, 15 predicted proteins | sample TSFL090MetaG_FD_104747 | JGI IMG/M metagenome (GOLD analysis project Ga0154006, IMG submission 104747) | Attine ant fungus gardens microbial communities from Florida, USA - TSFL090 MetaG | ecosystem: Host-associated > Fungi > Mycelium > Unclassified | place: USA: Florida, Wakulla State Forest...
GAGCGCTGCGCGGTCTTTGACGCTGCCGCCAGGATTGTTGCCTTCCAGTTTTGCAAAAATCTTTACGCGCGGATTGTTGTGAAATTTGGTTATTTCCACGAGTGGCGTATTGCCTATAGCATCTATTAAGTTACCCATGATTTATATTGTTGATTGCGTTTCGATTGTTTTTGTATTGGCTTGATGGTAGATGGTCATGTGCGGCGCGACGCTTGCCGTAATCCATACGTTGCCGCCGATGACCGTGTGATGGCCGATCGTCGTTTCGCCGCCCAATATCGTAGCATTGGAATAAATGATGACGTGGTCTTCGATCGTCGGATGACGTTTGGTATTGGCGAGTATTTTTTCGACGCTGAGCGCGCCGAGCGTGACACCCTGATACAGTTTGACGTGGTTGCCGATAAGGGTTGTTTCGCCAATGACGACGCCCGTTCCGTGGTCGATGGACAGATAATCGCCAATCGTCGCGCCAGGATGAATATCAATACCCGTGACGGAATGTGCGTATTCGGTCAATATCCTCGGGATCAAAGGCACGTCGAGTTTGTATAATTGATTGGCAATACGGTAAATGGAAATCGCCAGAAAACCGGGATACGTGCGAATGACTTCTCTGAGGTTTTTGGCCGCTGGGTCGCCTTCCAGCAGTGCATCGGCGTCGGTCAGCATCGAGTTGTAGAGCTGCGGCAACTGTTCAAAAAAAATACGCGCTATTTCCTTGTGTGGGCAGCTTTTGCAAACTTTGGAGCGGCGCATGATTTCTTCTAGTTCGATTTCGGATTTCTGGAAAGCGAGTTCAATATCGTTGACGCTGTTGTATTCGCTGGACTTCTGCTGTGGGAAAAGTAATTCCAATATGTTTAACGCCCAGTTGGCGATTCGTTTATTGGACGGCATTTCCATGACCTCGTTCTGTTTTTTCAGAAGATGTTCGTAAAAAGCCGATTTATCTGTAAGGTTCCGGTTCATATTGATGCAATTGTCACAAATATACTATACATATCCGGTAGGGTGGTAGTTTGGGTGAAATGCTTTTATTGCGCTTAGAAATATGTTGCTAACATAAAAACGACGAGGGACTGGTCTGGATAATTAAGGCGTGCCTTGTTTTGAAGGCTATTTGCAATAACGTTTTTTCTGGAAAAAACGAAGGAGGCGCTTAGGAAAAATTATTTCTTAACATAAAGATTATCAATTGTTTATATGTTTTTAATAATGGGTTATTGTTAATATTCGCATAATGATGTGTTAACGGTGAGTTTATATAGAGATCGTTATTTGCGCCCGATTTCATCATCAGCCAAAAAAATATATAATGCGAAAAAGATAGTTGTTGTATTGTTTACCCTTGATGATTTTTTCTTTGACGTCCACGAAAAAAACGAAGGCGCAGGAGCGAAATGTCATTGGGGTAGTCAAGGATAGTTTGACTGGGACGATGCTCGGCGGCGTTTCGGTTCATCTTTCCGATACGAAGGACAAGGAAACCGTGACCAATGAATTGGGACAATTTTCGGTGGGCGCGTCGGCAAATGCAGTTTTAGTATTTGAATTGACGGGTTATAAACCCAATACGAAAAATGTGGTAATCGACGATACGATGCGTGTATTATTGGCGCCTATAAATAAGGCTTTGGACGAAGTGGTCGTGGTTGGCTACGGTACGCAAAAGAAACTCAACTTGACTGGCGCGGTTTCGCAAGTGAGTGGTTCTGTTTTGGAAAATAGAGCTTCGCCCAATATAACGCAAGGTTTGCAGGGTATGATTCCCAACCTCAACTTAGTGATGGGAGACGGCAAGCCGACGCAGTCGCCGACCTACAATGTAAGGGGAACGACTTCCATTGGTCAGGGCGGTAGCGCACTTGTTTTGATTGATGGCGTGCAGGGCGATCCCAGTTTGCTCAATCCAAACGATGTGGCGTCCGTTTCTGTATTGAAAGACGCGTCGTCGGCTTCCATTTATGGTGCGCGTGCGGCTTTTGGTGTTGTTTTGATTACGACGAAAACACCCAGGAAAGAACGGGTCAACGTGAGGTATTCGTCTAGTTATTCTTACAAGAAACCGACGGTCATGCCGGATGTCGTCAGCAATGGTTACCAATATGCGGTGATGTTTGACTCCGCATGGAGAGCGTGGAACGACTATTCTCAGTTGCCGCAAAACATCAACAAGACGCAACCTTTTTCACCTGAATATTTAGCCGAATACAAAAGGCGCAACGACGACCCTAGTTTGCCTAAAGTCGATCAGGATGCCAATGGCAACTATGTGTATTACGGCAATACCGATTGGTACGATCTTCTGTACAAAAACAAACTCGGCGCTATTGACCAAAATCTTTCCGTTTCGGGCTCGGGTGCCAAAGCCAGCTATTATGTCACGGGAAGGTATTATGGGCAGGATGGGTTGTTTCGCTATAATACCGACGATTATAAAATGTACACTTGATGGCTAAAGGTAGCGTACAGGTATTGCCTTGGCTGCAAGCGTACAACAATACGCAATATACGTATCGTTTTTACCACAATCCGCTGAACGTGGGCGAGGGCGGTAGTATTTGGCGCAATATTGCGGACGAAGGGCATCCTTCTTCCATGCTTTTAAATCCGGACGGCACTTTGACGTTTTCGTCGGCATATACCGTTGGTGATTTTTATTACGGCAAAAACGGTATTGACATGAGTTCCTATGTATTGAGAAATACGACGGGTTTCAATGCCAATATCTACAAAAACGAACTGCATTTGCGTGGCGACTTGACTTTCCAAAATACACGCAACGATCAACGCCAATTGAGAGTACCGGTGCCTTACAGCACCAAACCTGGAAGCGTCGCTTACGTTGGTACTTCCTACAACGACATCTCGCTGACGCAACAGAAAACGAACTATTTGGCCACCAACTTGTATGCAGACTACGAGCGCCATTTCAACGCCGATCATTATTTCAAAGTATTGGCTGGTGTCAACTATGAACAATCGACCTACAATAATCTTTCGGTTACGAGAAATGGTTTGATTTATAGTGATGCCAATGACTTGAATCTTGCGTTGGGACAAGCTGTCGCAACGAATGGTGGTTATGAAAAATGGGCGATTTTTGGCGGTTTTGCACGTGCCAACTACGCGTTTAGAGATAAATATTTGGTGGAGCTGAATGGTCGATACGACGGCTCTTCCAAATTTCCGTCCAACCAGCGCTATGCGTTCTTCCCTTCTGTTTCGGCGGGTTGGAGAATTTCGAATGAAGAATTTTGGAAAATATCTCCGTCCATCATTACGGACTTGAAAATCAGAGGTTCGTATGGTTCTTTGGGAAATGGGAATATTGCTTCTTACGCTTATCAGGAAACATTTGGCATCAGCCAGTCTGGACGCGTTATCAACGGCGTTTTGCCGCAATATACTTCTGCGCCAGGTGTCATACCGGATGGTTTGACTTGGGAAACGGCAGTGAGCAAAAATCTAGGTTTGGACTTGGTAATGTTTAACGGACGTCTTAGCATAACGGGAGATTTGTACCGTCGCAATACCAAAAATATGTTCACGGTAGGGCCTACTTTGCCTAGCGTGTTTGGCGCGACGGTTCCCAAAGGCAACTACGCCGATATGTACACGCAGGGTTGGGAAGCATCGATTTCCTACAACAATCAATTTGATATTGCGCAGAAACCATTCCACTATACGGTTGGGTTCTGGATTTCGGATTACTCGTCTACCATTACCAAATACAATAACCTGACAAAAAAACTGACGGATTATTATGAAGGACAAAAAGTAGGTGAAATCTGGGGTTACGTCAACGATGGTTATTGGACTGCGGATAACGTAGCGCAAGCTAAGGCGGCTCAGGCATTGTTCAAATCTTCCAATTCTGGTACGTGGTTGCCCGGTGACATTAAGTTCAAAGATCTCGATGGAAATAATGTGATTAATAATGGTGACAATACAGCAACCAATCCGGGTGACATGAAAGTCATCGGTAATTCCACGCCTCGTTATCCGTTCGGTCTCAACCTTGCCGGAGATTATGCCAATTTCTTCTTCTCGGCCTTTTTTCAAGGCGTGTTGAAACAAGATTGGTGGCCCGGCGCGGAAGCTGATTTGTTCTGGGGACAATACAACCGACCATACAACAATATGTTGCAGTCGCAGGTCAATAAAATCTGGTCCGAATCCAATCCCGATGCTTATTTCCCGAGATACAGAGGTTACCTCGCGCAGAATGGCTCCGGCACCCTTCATCAAACGCAGACCAAATATTTGCAGGATGTGAAATATATCCGTTTGAAAAATATTCAGGTCGGCTATAATCTATCCAAAGATGTATTGCAAAAAATACACTTGCAAGGCGTGAAAGTCTATCTGTCCGGCGAAAATCTCTGGTCGGCCTCTCCGCTGTACAAAAACACGAAAGCGATGGATGTCGAAAGCATACAAGGCTCGGATAAGGTATTGACGGACGGGGGTAGCGGCAACGGCAACAACTATCCAATATTGAAAAGCTTTACGGCTGGTTTAGTTATCAACTTATAAAACGATCATTCGATGAAAATATCAATAAAGACTTTACGAAATATCGCCTGCGGCATAAGTGCGATGGCGCTTTTGCACAGTTGTACCAAAAATCTGGATCAGACACCTGAAAGTACAGGAACCAAAGAAGCCGTTTTTGGCAGCGAAGATGGTTTGAAACTGTACACCAATTCTTTTTACAATATTTTGCCGGATGCCGGTACAATATTTAGGCAGGACTGTAATCTGTCGGATTTCGGTGCAGTGACGACGGTGCCCGATTATATAAGAGCCGGCGCGTATTCTTCTCGCCAAAGCAGCGGTTGGGACTGGACAGCGCTGCGCAATATCAACTATTTCATTGCAAACTGTAACAATCCTGCGGTTTCGCAAAGTGTACGAGAAAACTATATTGGGATTGCCAGAATGTTCAGGGCTTATTTCTATTTTGAAAAGGTAAAACGTTTTGGCGACGTTCCTTGGTACGGTGAGCCACTGAATGTCAACGACACTGCTTTGTTGTACAAAGGACGGGATCCGAGAACGGTGATTGTCGATTCGATTGTGGCAGATTTGAACTATGCAACAGCGCACATCACCGTTGCCGACGACGCTTCCAGAAGCATGGTGACCAAATGGTTTGCATGGGGGTTGAAATCAAGAATCTGCTTGTTTGAAGGCACGTTCAGAAAATATCAAACTTCCTACAAACTTCAAAGCTCGGCAAATGATTTTTTGCAGATGGCGGCCGATGCGGCAGATTCGGTTATCAACAGCGGTAAATTCAGCATTAACACGGCAGGAGGTAATCTGGCTTACCGCAATCTTTTCATCAGCAGTTCCCCTGTTGCCAGTGAAGTGATGATGGCGAACGTAGCCAGTGCTTCGCTCGGAAAATTCAACGACGCCAACTGGTATTACACCAGTGCGACGTATGGTTCGCGTTTCAACTTTACACGCACGTTCATTAATACATTTTTGAATATTGACGGTTCCGCGTTTACGGATAAAGCGGGACATGACACGATGGTGTTTGCTTCGGAAACGAAAAATCGGGATTGGCGATTGCAGCAGATGATCCGTACCGCCGGTTACCAACGCATCAATAGCGGTGCTACGTTTAACGCTCCGCCTGTATTCTCCTACACTTATACTGGTTATCAGCCGATCAAGTGGACTTTGGACGATATGTACTATGATGCCGGATCGTTAAATACCAATAGTGTTTCGATTATGCGCTATGCCGAGATATTGCTGAACAAAGCAGAAGCCAAGGCCGAATTAGGAACGATTACCAATGAGGACTGGGGTAAGACAATAGGTGTTTTGCGTGCGAGAGCGGGTATCACAGCTGGACTTTCGTCTTTGCCTACCATTGCGGATGCTTATATGAAAACGACCTATTTTCCTGACATCAACAATCCGGTTGTATTGGAAATCAGAAGGGAAAGAGGGATCGAATTGGCATTGGAAGGTTTTCGTTTTTATGATCTGGTTCGATGGAAACATGGTGAATTGCTGTTGAAACAGTGGACCGGGATGTATGTTCCGGCGTTGAATGTTCCTTTGGACCTAAACAGTGACGGCGTATTGGATGTTTGCTTTTATCAGGGCAATGCACCTGCCAAACCTTTGAGCGGCGTGACTTATGTCAACGTTTCGGCCGACCCGCAAAAACTTTCCAACGGTACTTATGGCGAACTCCATTGGCTGGACAATGTTGAACGCGTATGGAAAGACAATATGTATCTGTATCCGATTCCTTATGCGGACTTGCAGGTAAATCCTAAATTGGGACAAAATCCCGATTGGCAATAATTTTTTTTCAACTTAAAAATAGATAATGATGAAAATAATAAAAACAGCGTTGTTGTGTTTGTTGACTTCTCCGTTGGCTATGTGCGCCAAATCGTTTGGACAAACAACTTTGCAGATTGCGACGTACAATCTGCGCAATGCAAATCATGAAGATTCCGTGGCAGGAAATGGTTGGGACAAACGTTTCCCCGTGATGGGCGAAATGGTTCATTTTTACGATTTTGATATTTGGGGAACGCAGGAAGGCAAAAACAGGCAGTTACAGGATTTGCTGAGCGTGCTTCCTGAATACAGTTATATTGGCGTAGGACGTGACGACGGCAAAATTGCGGGCGAATATTCCGCTATTTTTTACAAAAAAGACAAGTTTGTATTGCTTAAAAGTGGCGATTTTTGGTTGTCGACCGTGACGGACAGGCCCAATAAAGGTTGGGATGCCGTATTGCCCAGAATCTGTACTTGGGGTTTGTTTAAGGAAAAGAAAAGCGGAAAAACGTTCTATTTCTATAACCTGCACATGGATCATATTGGAACAGTTGCGCGAAGCGAAAGCTCAAAACTGATTCTTTCTAAAATCAAGGATGCCGGCGTGCAGATTCCGGTGATATTGACGGGCGATTTCAATGTGGACCAAAACAGCCCAAGCTATCATGTACTGGAAGATTCGCATATTTTGCACGATGCTTACGGTTTGTCTAAAGTCAAACTGGCAAATACGGCGACGTTCAATGATTTCGGTCGCCGTTTAGGTACGGACCAAAGGATCGACCATATTTTTTTGAGTGATGCTTTTTCCGTGAAAAGATATGCGATATTGACGGACGGTTATGTCGAGCCATCTGCGGATACGAGCGAAAGAAGAAAAAGAGGGTTGATGCGTTATCCTTCTGATCATTTTCCTGTAACCATCACGGCAATATTAAAATAAGTGTAAGATTTTAAATGCGAAAACCCGCCCCTTTTTGGAAGCGGGTTTTCTGCTGTTGGCTGTTTGGAAATAGACCGTAATTGCCGGCGTAGTTTATTTAAAATACTGCAAATCCGTATTGGGACTGAGTTCCAACAGGCTATGGTAGATTAATTTGATCGTATTTTCAACGTCGTCTTTGTGTACCATTTCAACGGTTGTGTGCATATAGCGCAGCGGCATGGAAATCAAAACCGAAGGACATCCATCGTTGGCATACGCAAAACTGTCCGTGTCCGTACCCGTGCTTCTGCTCAGTGCGCGCATCTGGTAAGGGATTTTTTCGTTTTCCGCTACATTTTCGATGAGGTGAAGCAGTTTGACTTGTATTGCCGGAGCATAAGCCAAGGCTGGACCTTTACCGCAAGCGACGTCGCCCTCGATGTTTTTGTTGATAAAGGGCGTTTGGGTGTCGTGCGTGACGTCGGTGACAATGGCAACGTCTGGTTTGATTCTGCGCGCCATCATTTCCGCACCACGCAAACCGATTTCTTCCTGTACGGAATTGACGATATACAATGCGTAAGGCAATTGTTTTTTGTTCTCTTTCAACAGGCGCGCAACTTCCGCAATGATGAAACCGCCAATACGGTTGTCCAATGCACGTCCGATCCAGTTGCCGTTGGCGAGTTCGTCAAATCCATCTTGGTACGTGACGACCGCGCCGACGTGAATGCCGAGTGCTTCGACTTCTTTTTTGGAACGGGCACCACAGTCAAGGAATAGGTTTTCGACCAATGGTTGCGGATCTTTGGATGTAGTTCCGCCGACGCGTGTATGTATTGCCGGCCAACCAAAAACGGCTTTGACCAAACCTTTTTTGCCGTGTATCCAAACGCGCATGGCTGGTGCGATCTGGTGGTCGGTGCCGCCGTTTCGTTTTAGGTAGATAAGTCCCGAATCCGTGATGTAGTTGACAAACCAACTGATTTCGTCGGCGTGCGCTTCGATTACAACTTTGAACGGTGCTTCCGGATTGACAATCGCCGCGACCGAACCGTAAGGATCTACAATATAATCGTCAATATAAGGACGGATATAATCTAGCCACATTTGCTGGCCAGAACTTTCAAATCCAGTCGGTGATGGATTGTCAATATAGTTTTTTAGAAATGCAAATGATTTTTCGTTGATGGTTTCTTTTTTGGAAGCCTTCTTTTTTTCCTTCGCCATGTTTATGAGTTATGAGTTTGCGGATATTTTTTGTCCATTATCTGTTGCGTAAAAGCATTAAAAGCCGTTGATATAAATACCAACGGCTTTTGAAATATTGATGTTGTTGCAAAACGACTAGTTTGCTGCTGGAGGAGTTGGTTTTGCGGGCTTTTCGCTTTTTTCCGTTTTTTCTCCGGCTGCTTTTTTAGCAGAGGCTTTAGGTGCGAACATGGCCAACATTCTTTTTCCTTCCATTTTGGGCATACCTTCCAAACCGCCGACTTCATTGAGTCTTTCCGCAAATTTCAGCAAAAGTAATTCGCCGCGATCCTTGAACATGATGGCACGTCCGCGGAACTGTACGTAGGCTTTTACCTTGTTGCCTTCTTTCAGGAAACGCTCGGCATGTTTGATTTTGAATTCCAAATCGTGATCGTCCGTACCTGGTGTGAATCGGATTTCTTTGACCTCGCTTTGTTTGGCGTTGGCTTTCATTTCCTTTTCCTTACGCTTCTTTTCGTAAAGGAATTTTTTGTATTCTACGACACGGCAGACAGGAGGTGCAGCATTGGGGGAGATTTCCACCAAGTCCAATTCCAGGTCATTGGCGATCTTGCGTGCCTCTTCAATAGGGTAGACTCCCACAGTTACGTTGTCGCCTACGAGCCGGACTTCCGGTACTCTGATGCGTTCATTAATACGGTGTTCTGGTTCTTCGTTTCTTTTGAACCTGGGATTGAATCTTCCTTTATAGGGTAATGCCATTCAAATTTATTTGGTATTGAATATTTAACTTTATTGCTGCAAATGCTATGCAAAAATAATGCTATATTATTTTTTTTCTAAAATTTCTTTTGCAATATTTTGGAGAAATTCAGCTAAATCCATAGAACCTTGGTCGCCTTGTCCGTGTCTGCGGATGGCTACTTTTTGTTCGTTCATTTCTTTTTCGCCGACAACCAGCATGTACGGAACCTTTTTTAGCTCGGTATCGCGGATTTTTTTGCCGATTTTTTCGTTGCGTTCGTCTACGTTGACGGTGACGTCGATTTTGCGCAAAGCGACGGCAACTTCCTGTGCGTATTCGTTGTATTTGTCCGTGATCGGCAAAACCGTCACTTGGACAGGTGCCAGCCACAATGGCAGGTTGCCCGCGCAACTTTCCAACAATACGGCGATGAAGCGTTCCATCGAGCCAAATGGCGCACGGTGCAACATCACGGGACGTTTTTTGGTATTGTCGGTGTCGACGTATTCCAGTTCAAATCTTTCCGGAAGGTTGTAATCCACCTGAATCGTTCCCAACTGCCAGCTACGTCCAATAGCGTCCTTGACCATGAAGTCGAGTTTCGGACCATAGAAAGCGGCTTCGCCTGCTTTTTCGATTGTAGGCAAACCAAATTCCAGTGCTGCCTGACGAATTGCGTTTTCGGCGATTTCCCAGTTTTCTTCCGAACCAATATATTTTTCCTTATTGGACAAATCACGGACCGAAATCTGCGCGGTGAAATCCTTGAAATTCAAAGCGTTAAACACGAAAGTTACCAATTCGATGTTCTTTTTGAACTCTTCCAATACCTGGTCTGGTTTGACAAAAATATGCGCGTCGTCCTGCGTAAAGCTGCGCACGCGCGTCAAACCGTGGAGTTCGCCCGATTGTTCGTAACGGTAAACCGTTCCAAATTCAGAAAAACGCAATGGAAGGTCTTTGTAGGAGCGAGGTGCCGATTTGTAGATTTCGCAGTGGTGCGGACAGTTCATCGGCTTCAGCATGTACTCTTCGCCTTCCTGCGGCGTCGTGATCGGACGGAAAGAATCCGCGCCGTATTTCGCCCAGTGACCGGAAGTGACGTACAGTTGCTTGCTGCCAATATGCGGCGTCATGACGGGCTGATAACCGCGCGCCAACAATTCTTTCTGCAAAAAATCCTGCAACTTAGTGCGCAGCAAAGTTCCTTTTGGCAACCACAAAGGCAAACCTGGGCCGACTTTTTCGGAAAAAGTGAACAGTTCGAGTTCTTTTCCGATTTTGCGGTGGTCGCGTTTTTTGGCTTCTTCCAAAAGCGTCAGATATTCGTCGAGTTCTTTTTGGCTGGGGAAAGTGACACCGTAGATGCGTGTCAGCATTTTGTTTTTTTCGTTGCCGCGCCAATATGCACCGGCGATATTGGTCAACTTGATCGCCTTGATAAATCCCGTGTTGGGAATATGTGGTCCACGGCACAAATCCGTGAAATTGCCCTGTGTATAAAAACTAATCTGTCCGTCTTCCAGACCGTCGATCAGTTCGATTTTATATTGGTCGTCTTTCTGCTGGAAATATTCCAACGCGTCTTTTTTGGAAACTTCCTTTCTGACAAAAGTTTCTTTTTGTCCGGCGAGTTCCTTCATTTTCTTTTCTAGACGTGCCAAATCTTCTTCGCTTAGTTGTCGGTCGCCCAAGTCGATGTCGTAGTAAAAACCTTTTTCGATCGCTGGTCCAATACCGAATTTCGTTCCGGGAAACAATGCTTCCAACGCTTCCGCCAACAAGTGCGCAGAGGAGTGCCAAAACGTCGATTTGCCGCCGAGGTCGTCCCAGGTCAGGAATTTGATGTTCGCGTCTGTCGTCAACGGTTTGAATGAATCGATCACTTTGCCATCCACTTCGGCCGCCAATACTTTGCGCGCCAATCCTTCGCTAATTGATTTTGCAATGTCCAACGCGCTGACACCAGATTCATATTCTCTTACCGCGCCGTCCGGAAACGTAATTTTGATCATATTGCCTAAAACTATCTTGTGTTTGAATTAAGGTTTACAAAGGTAGGAAAAGCCAATAAATATTTTTCGGCAAATAATCGAGCGCGCAATATATAACAACCACAATGGCACGTCGACACGGCGACTCGCAACGTTGTACATCGTCGTGTCGTTGTGGTGGTTGTCATATTTTCCCTATATTTATCCAATATGAAGACGCTTTGGAAATATTTACGACCACAGAGAAAATTTATCGTTTGGGCGCTGGTATTGGCGACGATTGCGCAATTGCTGAGTTTGGTGGATCCCGTTATTTTTGGAAAAATCATCGACGACTACGCCACGCATCCCGTCGTATCGACCGAGCAGGAACTGATACGCGGCGTATCGTATTGGCTGGCAATCGCGATCGGCGTGGCGATGCTTTCGCGTTTGGCAAAAGCGTATCAGGACTATACGACGCGCCTGGCGGTGGCAAAATTTGGCGAACAGATTTTTGAAGATGGGCTGAAACAAACGCTGCGACTCAACTTTCAGGAATTTGAAGAGAGCAGGAGCGGCGAGACGCTTTCCGTTTTGCAAAAAGTAAAAACCGACACGGAACGTTTCGTGACGTCGTTTATCAATATCGTTTTTTCGTCGGCGATCGGTATTGGATTTTTGATTTATTATTCCGTTACCAAAAACTGGCTGTTGATTCCTGTGTTTTTGGTCGGCATTATCGTATTGGGTTCCTTGACGGGATTGTTGTCCAAAAAAATAAAAACCATTCAGCGCAGTATCAACCGCGAAACGAATGCGATGTCGGGCGTCATCACCGAAAGTCTTAGAAACATTGAACTGGTCAAAAGTCTGGGACTTACTTTTCCCGAAATACGCCGACTGAAAACCTTGACCGAAAGGATTTTTAACCTGGAAATGGAAAAAGTCAAAAAAACGCGCATGCTGAGTTTTTTGCAGGGAACGTCGCTGAACATATTGAAACAGTCGATTTTGTTCATTTTGCTGTGGCTGATTTTCCGAAAAGTATTGTCGACAGGTGAACTGATCGCGATGCAGTTTATCTCCACGACGATTTTTGGACCGTTGCAGGATTTGGGCAATATCATTCTCCAATATCGGGAAGTGGATGCGTCGATCCGCACGTTTGACCGACTGATGCAAAAGCCGATCGAAAGACGACCGGAAGAACCCGAAGATGTTGGTTTGCTCGATTCGCTGCGGTTTGACGACGTTGTTTTCCGTCACAAAACGGCAACCGACAACTCGATCGACCATATTTCTTTTGAGGTAAAAACAGGCGAAACTATTGCGTTTGTTGGGCCTTCAGGTTCGGGGAAATCGACATTGGTCAAATTACTCGTGGGACTGTATTCGCCCAACGACGGACATATTTTGTTCAATAATATTGATTCGAAAAAAATCCGCTATAACCAACTCCGCAGACAAATCGGTTTTGTGACGCAGGACACGCAACTGTTTGCCGGAACGATTAAAAACAATATGCTTTTCGTACAGCCCGAAGCGACGGACGAGGACATATTGAACGCGTTGCACAAAGCGGCGGCAAATTACCTGATCGAAAAATCGGGAAAAGGTATCGATACCGTATTGGGCGAAAACGGGATGAAACTTTCGGGCGGCGAGAAACAGCGTATTTCCATTGCGCGCGCTTTGTTGCGCAATCCGCGGTTGTTGATTTTTGACGAAGCTACGTCCGCGCTCGATTCGCTTACGGAAGAAAGCATTACCAATACGATCCGCGAAATTTCACTGGACAAAAAACAGATAACGGTTTTGATTGCGCACCGTTTGTCGACGATCATGCACGCCGACACGATCTATGTTTTGGAAAAAGGAAAAATCGCGGAGCAGGGAAAACATACCGAACTATTGGAACAAAAAGGTTTGTATTATGCGATGTGGCGTCAACAGGTCGGCGAAAGGAACAAAGATTTTTAGGAATGAGGACGAAAAACTTGCCGGTACGCCGAAAAGCGTTTAAATTGTTGCATGTTTAGACGCTTGCTGATATTGCTGTGTTTGCTGATTCCCGTATGGGGATTTTCCCAAAATCTGAGCGGAATTTGGAAAGGTTTTTTCTCGACGGGTTTTGGCAACGACAAGCAATACTATAAATACGAAGCTCAAATCGTATTGGACGGACAAGCGGTTTCGGGTGTCGCCTATTCTTATCTCAACAAAACATTTTACGGAAAATCACAGCTCGGCGGCGCCTATAACGCCACCGCAAAAAAGCTGGAAGCCAATGAAACGAAGCTGGTTAGTTTCAGCAATTCCAATAGTTCCAATGTCTGCTTGATGCACAGCAAACTCAGCTATTTCAAGAGAGGAACGAAAGATATATTGGAAGGGACTTTTTCGAGTGTCAACAGTGTGACGGGTGCCGATTGCAGTTCGGGGTATGTCTATCTGGAAAAATCAACGAACAGCGATTTTTATGCAGAACCTTTTTTGGCAAAGGGAAAGAAGAAAAATATTGCTCCTCCGAAAAACAGTGCTGTTGTGAAAAACAACAAACCAAAACCTTTCAATACGATAATTTCTTCTCCTAAAACGGCTATTGCAGAAACGCCGAAATCTGAATCTATGGTAACTTCGACTATGGGAAATAATAATAATTTGTCCGAAGTTCCAAATGCAGCAATAGCAAGCTTTTCCAATATTCCCGATAACTTTCAGCACCGAAAAAATAAGCTTGTCAAAACGATCGTTACGCATACGCCCGAAGTCGATATTGATTTTTATGATAATGGCGAAATCGACGACGACTCTATAACCGTTTATCATAATCTGCGTCCTATAATCGAACATGGAAGATTGTCGCGTCAACCGATCGATTATGGTTTTGATGCGTCGGACAGTAACCGTTTGCAGTCTTTTATTATAGTCGCGGACAATCTGGGGAAAATTCCGCCAAACTCAGCATTGATGGTGATTTATACAAACCATCAACGTTATGAAGTTTTCATTGAATCTGATTTAAAAAACAACGGCGAAGTGAGAATCGTTTATGAACCAGTGGCAGTGAAAAGCGGTGAGTAGTGAGCGGTGAGTGATTTTATAATTCATTACCAATAGCTCATAATTGCGAAACGATTTTTTCGGTCAAAAAGCTATAAACTTCCAATAGTTCCGGTTTTTCTTTTTGTAAAATTTCCTTGTGTTTATTGATGGTGGAAATGTCGCCGCGTGCGGCAGGTCCCGTCTGTATTGCTTTTGGTGAGAATTGGTGCAGTCGATGTACGGATTCTTCCATCAGCGGCAATAGAAAAGAAAAATCAATATGCTGTTCTTTACAAAAAGCATCTGCCAGCGTATACAAATAGTTTGGGAAATTGGAAACGAAGACGGCTGCGATATGTAATTTGATTCTTTGCTCGTCGTTGGCAAACGCGATTTTTGGGGAAATGGATTTTGCCAGAAGCTCAATCTTTTCCAATGCATCGGGCGTGTTTCCATCCAAAAAAAGCGGAATATTTGTTATAGTGGTATTCTCTTTTCGCAGACTTTGCAAAGGGTACAATACGCCATATTGGCTCGAATTTTTTTTCAATACATTAATCGAGGCGGAGCCTGTCGTATGAATGACTAATGCATTTTGGGGCAGAATATTTTCTAGTTGCTGCGCGACAATTGGGAGGGAATCATCCTGTACGGAAATAATATAGGCATCTGCATTTTTGTTAATATGGTTATAGTCGGAAACAAATGTCGCGTTTACTTTTTCTGCCAAAGCCTTGCCGGATATAGGATTTCGGGCAATTATCTGGACAATAGTGTTATTGTTGGAATGTAATTGCTTTGCAAATATTGTAGCAACATTTCCTGAACCGATGATGACGATTTGCATTTTGGGTAAAGTAAAAAGGTAAAAGTGAAAATTAAAAATGGAGTGATTGGTGCAATGTGAGATGTTGGTAGGGGAGGAGATTTCTCCCGTTGGTCGAAATGACGCGAAATTTGTATTGTCAGCGTTTATTGCGTTTGTTTCCTTCGCCAAATCTTCGCCGTTGTTGGTCCGCGACCAACAACGGCGAAGCCTTTTGAAAAAACATTATCAAATCACCGAATTACTAAATTCTCTACTTGTTTTCCCAATTTGCGGGTAATTCGTACAAGCCGAACTCGCTGATTTTGGGTGTGGAACGTGCACTTAGGATTTTGAAACGAAGTTCGTCAGCTGTTACGTCCGGAAAGTTGACGATACGTTTATAGCCAATAGTTGTTCCGTTTGTGATTTCCTTCCATTCCGTTCCGGTATTGTATTCCAATATCCAACTTTCCACTTCTTGTCCGGCTGCAATAAATTCCTGCAAACTTAGGACGTTGAAGGTTCTCTTTCTAGGTAGGGTGATCAGTGCCACAGCTGTTGTGTCATTGCCTTCCACCGTAAAATAACTGTCCGGATTGCCATCAACCAAACCAGAAGGATTGACACCTTTCGAACTAAAAACCGTCGCGCCGGCCGCCAGATTTTTTTTGAAAGTTTCGTCCATCAAGTTTTTGAAACCTTTTAAGTTTTTGACGTCGGCATCGCTTAACAGACCTTCTTTATTGGGTGGAATATTCAACAACAAAACGCCGTTTCTACCGACCGAATGCAAGTAAATATCCATTAGTTTGCCGGGCGATTTTACGAGCGAATCCTGCGAAAGATGATAAAACCAGCCTGGACGAATGGAAACATCCGTTTCTGCGGGATACCAAACCAAACCTTTGGCGTTGGCGATTTTTTTACGGCTACCAAGATCGTCGCCGGTCATGTCGCCTTGTGGTTTGAATGCATCTTGGTGTTGGGAATTGGCCTGTACGAGATTCGGATCAAGATTGCTGGTAGGGACGACGCTCCATTCCGTTTCGCGACCGTAACCAGATTCCGTTCCGACCCAACGGACATCGGGTCCCATCCCAAAAATCACCGCCTGCGGTTGCAGTTCGCGTATTACCTTGAACCATCTGTCGAAATCGTAGATTTGTTTTTTTCCGTTCGGGCCTTCTCCGTTCGCACCGTCAAACCACACTTCGTCCACTTGTCCGTAATTGGTCAATAATTCTTTTAGCTGGTTGACGAAATAAGTATTGTACGGCTCGCCCGTTCCGTAAAGCGGATTGTTGCGGTCCCAAGGTGAAAGATACACGCCAAAACCTACGCCCAGTTGATGGCATGCATCCGAAACCTCTTTGACGACGTCGCCTTTTCCGTTTTTCCACGGACTGCTTTTGACGGAATGTTCGGTGTATTGGCTAGGCCACAGACAGAAACCGTCGTGGTGCTTTGCGGTCAATATGACTTGTTTGAAACCAGCGTTTTTGACGGTTTCGACCCATTGTTTGGCATTGAGTTTTGTCGGGTTGAAGATTTTCGGATCTTCTTTGCCGTTGCCCCATTCGCTGTCGGTATAAGTATTGACGCCAAAATGAAAAAACGCATTAAGTTCCAGTTGCTGCCATTTCAGCTGCCTTTCGGACGGAACGACGTTGGCGGCTTTTTGTATAACGGTATTGTAAGAGTCGGACGCCTCAATGATGACTTTGTTGTCTTTTGTTTGTTGGGCAAAATTTACCTGGGCAAACATTAAAGAACATACACTTAAAAGGAGTGTTTCTTTCCCTTTCATCAATATGGAAATTTTGTTATTGGAATAGCATTGTTGATATCAACCTTTAAAGGTAAGGTTTTGGTAGTTGTTTGTTTAAAAGGAAATGTTATAAAAGACAAATAGAAAGCCTTTTGAGCTTTCTATTTTTTATATTGGAGAAATAAAGGTTGCGCTTATTTTTTCAAATAAGCTTTTATTTTTTCTTCTATTGGCTGGCTCAGCGGAACCAACGGCAATCTCAAATAATTCTGGATCAAACCTTGTTGGTTCAAGAAACATTTGACGCCAGCTGGATTGTTTTCTGCAAACAATAACAGATATACGTCAAACAATTGCAGGTTGATTTTTGCCGCTTCTTTCGCATTGTTGTTCAACGCGTATTGGATCATTTGCGAAAATTCTTTTGGAAACGCATTGGCCGCTACGCTGATAACGCCGTCCATTCCCGCCGCTACTTGCGGCATTGCCAGATCGTCGTCACCGCTTACAACCAAGAAATCTTCCGGTCTTTCGATCAGCAAACGGATGCTTTGCGCAAAATTGTTGCTCGCTTCTTTGATGCCGACAATATTGGGATGCTGCGCTAGGCGAATCGTAGTTTCCGGTTCCAGATTTTTGCCGGTACGTCCAGGGACGTTGTACAGCAATATTGGTTTGGGCGAAACATCCGCAAGTGCTTTGTAATGTTGGTACAGACCTTCCTGCGAAGGTTTGTTGTAATAAGGTGCGGTGCTCAATATAGCGGTGGCTTTTTCCAATGGAAGTGTTTTCAGTTCTTCCACGGTATGCAGCGTATTGTTGCCGCCAACACCCACGACGACAGGGACTCTATTGTTTACCTTGTCAAATGTATGGTTGATGATGGCTATTTTTTCGTCTTTGGTAAGGGTGGGCGTTTCGCCGGTCGTTCCGAGCGAAACAATATAGTTGACACCGGAGTCAATCAGGTGGTCGATCAGTCTGCCTAATGCATCAAAATCGACGGAATGGTTTTGGTTAAAAGGTGTTACGACGGCAACACCTGTGCCTCTCAATGTTTGGCGAATATTCATTAAAATATGATTGTAAGTTTAGTACGCGACGTTTTCAAATGCTATTTTTCCTCGTTCCATTGTCCCATTTTTTCGAATTTTTCGATTCTTTGGGCAATACGTTTTTCGGGGGAAATCTTTTTCAGTTCCTTTATAGTCTTCACCAAAACATTTTTCAGGTTTTCGGCAGCAATATCGTAATCCCAGTGCGCACCGCCAATAGGTTCGGGAACTACGCCGTCCACCAAGTTGAATTTGGTCATGTAGTCGGATGTTAATTTCAGTTCTTCCGCCGCTTTTTCCTTCATGTTCCAACTACGCCAAAGGATAGAGCTACAGTTTTCAGGGGAAATAACCGTGTACCAGGAGTTTTCCAACATCAATACGCGGTCGCCCACGCCAATACCCAATGCGCCGCCGCTGGCACCTTCGCCAATAATGACGCAGATCACGGGAACGTTGAGACGCATCATTTCGTAGATGTTGCGCGCGATGGCTTCACCTTGTCCTCTTTCTTCCGCTTCCATGCCCGGATAAGCACCCGGAGTGTCGATCAGCGTGACGATAGGTTTGTTGAATTTTTCCGCCATACGCATCAAACGCAAGGCTTTTCTGTAACCTTCCGGATTGGCCATGCCGAAGTTGCGCAATTGACGGTTTTTGGTATTGATGCCTTTTTGTTGTCCGATGAACATGACTGTCTCACCATCCAACTGGGCAAAACCACCGACCATCGCTTTGTCGTCTTTCACGTTTCTGTCGCCGAACAATTCCAAGAAATTGGTCGTCATTTTGTTGATGTATTTCAACGTGTAAGGACGGTCGGGATGGCGACTCAACTGCACTCTCTGCCAAGGCGTCAAGTGCTCGGTAATGTCTTTTCTCTTTTCGACAATAGCGCCTTCCAACTGCGAAACGGTGGAAGTATAGTCAATTTTTGGATTTTTGGAGGCGAGCTTTTTTGTCTGGTCGATCTGTTCGTACAGGCTTCTGATCGGCTCTTCAAAGTCCAAAAACTGTCTATTGGGATATTGTGGCATATTCAAATTTCTTTTAATAGAAACGCAAATTTACAGTTTACAGATTTTTTAAAAAATATTTGTTTTGCAAAAATAAAATTCCCTACCTTTGCACTCCTTTGTTGAAGGATATGTCTCTTGTAAAAGAAAGTGTATCAGCGACTTAGGAAAAAGGATCGGTAGTTCAGTTGGTTAGAATGCCGCCCTGTCACGGCGGAGGTCGCGGGTTCGAGTCCCGTCCGGTCCGCTCTTGAGGAGTTCAAAAAGATACAAAACGTGTTAAATCAATGGTTTAACACGTTTTTTTATTTATTTGTAATCCAAACAAGTACAAAGGAATCCAGGTTTCAAGGTAGCAATTCGGTTAGCATAAATTCTTTTTAACATTGCTAACCGAATGGTAGTCCAAGAAATTGAATTTCAGTAGCTTATCCAATTCCTGCCTGTTGTTCAAATGACGAACCATTTTTCACTTTTTTAAAATGATTTATCATGAACATAAACCAGACTTTTGCGTTACTTTTTTGGCAGACAAAATCAAGAAACACAAACGGCCTTTGCATGGTGTATGCCAGGGTTACGATCAACGGCAGGCGCATAGAAATATCCACCAACAGGAAAATC
>Ga0154006_1000212_pt1 | contig 19480 bp, 15 predicted proteins | sample TSFL090MetaG_FD_104747 | JGI IMG/M metagenome (GOLD analysis project Ga0154006, IMG submission 104747) | Attine ant fungus gardens microbial communities from Florida, USA - TSFL090 MetaG | ecosystem: Host-associated > Fungi > Mycelium > Unclassified | place: USA: Florida, Wakulla State Forest...
CGACTGATGGGGCGGTAGCTCAGCTGGGAGAGCGTCGCGTTCGCAATGCGAAGGTCGGGAGTTCGATCCTCCTCCGCTCCACCAAAAAATCTCTTTAAAAACCGGCATTTACGCCGGTTTTTTCTTTTGTGCGTTGCTTCCGTTGTCGTTGGCTCGACACCCCGCAGGGTGACATCAGGGTGACAGACAGTCGCCTGCCGGGTGGAAGCATGGCACGCGCTCCAATGCAAGGTCAACGGTAACGACGGGCGTGCCCGTCGTTACCCACGTCTGACGGCGGTCTTCGTCAGCGATGCGGTCCTTTCCCGAAACAATGCCACCACCACCGTTCCACGATCATCGTAGAAGTCGTGGAACAGGTAGGCAGCGTATTCCTTGACTACCTTCATTTCTGGCGGCGTTCCGCGCTTGCCGGTGCTGACTTCCTTTGCGTATCGGTCAAGAAGTTCGCCCAAGGTCGTTTGGCGATCTTGGGGGCTGTCGATCCATTGCCCGGCATCGATGAGACGTTCTTGCTGTCTCGCCCACTTCTCCGCATCTTTCTTCAGGGTGAATGTCTTCGATTGGACCGGGTAGCCTTGCCGTTTGACGATTGCTTGCCAGCGGTCGTTACGTTGTCGAATGGTATCGTATAACCCATATTATCCAATACATTCAACGACTTAAATCGACTTCCGAGATTTGACTGCGCGATATTCTTCGCGCTATCGTCCCATCTTCGCGCGCTCGTGCGAAATGCCGCGGGCAACGCGACGCTGAAGGCTATGCCGTCAGTAAAAAACCCAATTAAATCGGACTCCTTATTAATTTGGAGGAAATCCAGCATGGAAGGTTGATCGTGTGCGGAAACACAAAGGGCCCAGCCGTTGGCGCGGCTGAGCCCTTCGAAAAAACAGTGCATCCATGAACGTGGATAGACACATCCTAGCGGCCGACAGCACGCTGTCAAGGCTACTGAGCGTGTTTTTTCTCGTCGTTTCCGCCCCATTTATTTCATCGAGCCCCTCGTCAGCCACGTCGGCTGACGAGGTGGAGCTGCATGCGTGGCTCGTGAGGCAACTTGGACGTGTCGGGCGCAACTACGAGAATGCCTCACCCGATGAGTGTGGGAAATGTCGCCGACAGATGACGTAAGCAGTGATTTTCTAGCGTGCTTCGTGCGTGGTGGCGCGGCGTTTGAACCGTCGAGTGAAGATCACGTCGCGCGGCCCTGAGCTTGAGGGCCTCGACGAACCACCGCGCAGTTGCGCTCGACTTGGCAGCCCAACCGGGTTTGTTCATGCCCCTATTTTTTGCGAAGCGATGACATTCGTGCTCGACACTTCAAGCGGATATTAGCCACCACCTCACATAAATCGTTTCACGATTCCGCAATTCCGCTGCGAACTGAAAACACCGCCATCCGCTTTATGCCGATCTCTATTGCCGGGACACTGGGCGCCTGTTTTTTCGACTTGGAGAATCAGTCATGCCCATTGCCATTTTTGCGCTAGCCATAGGCGCCTTTGCTATCTGCACCAGCGAGTTCGTGATCATGGGGCTGCTGCTCGATGTCGCGCGCGACCTGCATATCTCGATCTCGAGTGCCGGATTCCTCGTGACCGGCTACGCGATGGGCGTGGTGGTCGGCGCGCCGCTCCTGACGCCGTTCCTGGCGCGATTGCCGCGCAAACCGGTGCTGATCGGCCTGATGGGACTGTTCGCCGTTGGTAACTTGGCCTGCGCGGTCGCGCCGAGCTACGAACTGTTGCTGCTCGCTCGGCTCGTGACGGCGCTCGCGCAGGCGACCTTCTTCGGCCTCGGTGCCGTTGTCGCGGCGAGCCTCGTTGCGACGGACCGGCAGGCTAGCGCGATCTCGACGATGTTCCTCGGCGCGACGATTGCCAACATCCTCGGTGCGCCGGCCGGCACGGTGATTGGCCAGTGGTTTGGCTGGCGCACGACCTTCGTCGCGGTCGCCGCGATCGGTGTGCTGGCCGCGATCGCGATCGCAATGCTCGTGCCGCATTTGACGCGTTCGGAAGACCACAATTTCGCGAAGGAGTTGCGCACGCTGACGCAGGCGAGCACGCTGCGCGCGCTGCTGATCACGGTGCTGGGATTCGGCGGCACGTTCACGGCGTTCACTTATATTGCGCCGATGCTGACTGAAATCACGGGCCTCGACGCGAAATTTGTCGCGCCGCTGCTGCTGCTGTTCGGGCTCGGCATGACGGTCGGCAATCCGGTCGGCGGCCGACTCGCCGACCGCAACCTGATGGGTGCGCTGCGTCTGACGCTCGGCGCGCTGATCGCGGTGCTCGCACTGATCGGTGTACTGATGCATAGCACGGTCGCGATGGTCGTGCTCGTGTTCCTGTTCGGTGCGGCGATGTTCGCGACGATCGCACCGCTGCAGATGAATGTGATGACCTATGCGAAGGACGCTCCTGTACTGGCCTCGGCTTTCAACATCGCCGCTTTCAACCTGGGCAATGCGGGTGGTGCCTGGCTCGGCGGCCTCGCGATCGATCACGGTCTCGGTTTGACGAACCTGCCCTGGGTGGCTGCGCTTGTCAGCGTAGTCGGTCTGCTGTTGTCGCTTACCGTGCGCCGCGATGCGCTCGCACCGACCGGCCTGCCGCAGAAGAGCTGATGTGCGTCGCGCCAATCTGCCCCATCGGTGTACCGGTGGGGCGTTGGCCGTTTGGGCGCAAGCGGCACGGTTTGCGGGGCGCACGACACACATGCCGGACCGGATAAGCGGCGCGGGCGGCAGGCGATGCGAGCTTGCCGGGATAACCGGCTTTTCCGTTTCATGGATAGCAAATCACTGAACGGCTGTTTCAGATATGGGTATTTTATAAAAAAATCACTTCGATAGAATCGATCCGTTGGTTGGGTGTTTTTTAATTTGAATCAACGGAGAGCACAATGGAAATTGTTTACGTGGTGCATAATCGGTTTTCCCAATTCGCGGAAAAGCATGAATCGGTATTCACGGTTTCGGCATTCATTGATCTGATCGCGAAGGAGCCGCTCGCAAAGCGTCTTAACGTCGTGCCGGGCCAGGGCGTCGATACCGCGGAACTGGGTGCGCTGATCGCGCGTTACGCGGAAACGCCCGCAATGATCGAGCTTTCGATCACAACCAGGCGTCCCAAGGCGACCTATTTCGACGCGCACAAACACAAGTCGCGCAATATCGTCGTGAGTCTCGCCGAGCAGATCGCGGATCGCGAATTCCTGATGGATCTGTATTTCGACGGTGATAACGAATTCTTCGACGATCACATGTCGGGCCAACATATCCAGGGCATGGGCATTACCGAGGCGGCACGCCAGGCATTTCTTGCCGTCACCGAGCAGTTCTTCCTGCCGTCGAAGAAGCGCCATTACTTCGTGATCCATCGCATGGAGACCGAATTCAAGGCCTTCGTGTTTCCAATCGACGCCTGCGCGCGCTATTTCGTGCTGTCGGAAAAGCGTAGCGACAAGGGCAACGTGACGATTGAGGCGCGTATCGAGATCTGGCAGGCCCAGACGATCTGCGCGGTCTGCATGGTGTCGTTTACTGCATTCGACGTGTCGTGGATCAGCGGCCGTGAGCACGCGGCGGCGACCAGTATGCTTGCTGCCCGCACCGAGCAGTTGACCCAGACAGAAATGGTGGCGTGAACCATGCGCACACTTTCAAGGCGTTCGACGGTACCGAGGCTCGCGGTATTCGACGTTGACGAAACGATCCTATCGATCAAGGGCCTTTTCAGCTTTGCTGAATACTTCTTTACCGCGCGTGTCGGTGCGGACGGTTGCGTCGGCGGCGAGCCGTTCCCGGTCTGGTTCGAGGCGCTGCGTCGCAGCGGTGCGACGCTTTCTCGCGAGCAGGTCAATCGCCACTTCTATCGCGCGTTTGCCGGCTACGACTCGGCGCTCGTGCGGTGCTGCGCAGACGACTGGTTCGACGGCCTGCTGACAAGTGGCGACGCGATCCTGATCGAGCCCGTCCTGACAGCGCTGCAGATGTATCGATCGAACCAGACGCCAGTCGCGTTGCTGTCGGGCTCGGCACGCCTGTTCCTGACACCACTCGCGACGCTGCTCGATGCCACCTACGTGCTGTCGATCGAACTCGAGATCGACGCGGTCGGCCGTCTCACGGGCGAGGTGCTGCCGCCGCAAACGATCGGTGAGGGCAAATGGCAGGCGCTCAGTGTGCTGCTTGAAGAACTCGGGGTCGATGCGGACGAGTGCATCGGTTATGGCGACCACCTATCCGATCTGCCGTTTCTCGCGCGGCTCGGCGAGGCCGTCGTCGTCGCGGGCGACGCGGCACTCGAGAGCATCGCGTCCGAACGCGGCTGGCGCGTCCTGCCGCGACTGCCGATTACACCGCCACGCGCCTGGCTGACCTCGGGCGCTCCATTGACCATCCCCTGATGAGGTTTCGTTCCGACCATGCCCCCATCCATATCAGCAATCGATACGTTTGATATCGAAGTCGACGGCATCGTACATGACGTTCATCGACACGACGACGCACGACTGGAGGAGACGCGTGCACGCATCCTGATGTTTCCGGACTTCGAAGGCACTGCCTCGCGCGGTGCGTCGCGCCTTGCTGAGGCCTACTGCCACGCGTGCGGCGCAGAGGTGCTGCTGACCGATTTCTATGGCAAGCTCGACAAGCCGGACGGCTATGACCATCGAGCCGATTCGGTGATTCGTCAAGCCCGGGCGCGTCCGCTCGAGACGCGACAGCGTCTGACCGGCATCCTTGCTGCGCTTGCCTCGCACTGGCACGCGCGCGGACCGCTCGTCACGATTGGCTTCTGCTTTGGCGGCTCACTCGCATTCGAGCTTGCGCGTGCCGATCGCACGGTTGCCGCGGCGGTGTCGATTCATGGCGATCCATCGACCGAGGCGGCCGTGGGCGCGGGTGCGACCGACGCTGAATTCACGTTGATCCATGGCGGCAGCGATCCGCTGATTCCATCCGAATCGATTTCGTTGTTTACGCAGGAACTCACTGTGGCGCAACTACGATGGCAACTGATCGTGCTCGGCCACGCTCGGCACAGCTTCACCAAGCGCGAGATGGGGGGCTCGAACTGGGCGATGCGCTACGATGCGCGTGCCGACGAGATGGCGCGCGCGCATGCTGCCGCGATCGTCGGTCTCCATGTGCGCGAGGCGCGGTGACGCGCAGCGTGACGGATGGAAGCGTGCAGGCACGGTCACCCGGCGAGGGGACTGCATCCGTCGTGCCGCTGTTACGCGGTGGGCGCATCCATCATCGCGGCCGGAGGCGCGGTGTCGCCGGCCGCGGAGTCGGGGCGCCAGGTATCGAGCACGAAATTGACGAAATGCCGGACCTTCAGCGGCATGTTGACGTCGCGCTGATAAACGAGATGCATCGGACGCTCGGGCATCCGCTCGTTTTCGAACAATCGCACGAGCGAGCCGTTGCGCAGATCGTCGGCGACGAGCAACTCGGGCTGCATCAGGATGCCCGCGCCCGCGAGTGCGGCCATCCGCAGTGCCGGCCCGTGGTTCACCGTGAGTCGCCCGCCGATCTGAACGGCACGACCCTCGCCGTTCGCCTCGTAGAAGCGCCATTCGCGCGTACGCCGATGGACACCGAACGACAGGCACGCGTGATGAATCAGATCGCCCGGATCGCGTGGCGTACCGTGCCGCGCGAGATAGGCCGGCGCCGCGCAGATAACCATCCGGTATGGAATCATTTGGCGTGCGATCAGGTTCGAGGTCGGTAGGTGGCCGATCCGGATCGCGATGTCGAAGCCTTCGTTGACGAGCTCGACAAGTCGATCCGACAGCGTCAGTTCGACCTCGACGTTTGGTGCTTGCTCCAGGAAGCGCGAAATCGCCGGGGTCAGACATTGCGCGCCGAACGACACGGGGGCGGTTACGCGCAATACACCGCGCGCGACGGCCGTCAATTCTCGTGCATCGGATTCGGCCAGCTCCATTTGCGACAGGATGCTGACGCATTGGCCGTAATACGTGCGCCCGACCTCGGTCAGGCTTTGCTGCCGCGTGGTGCGATTCAGCAGTCGCGCACCGAGATGGGCTTCGAGCGCACGAATGTGATTCCCGACCATGGCCGCTGAAATGCCCGTAGCGTTAGCCGCAGCGGCGAATCCGCCGGTTTCGACCACGCGAACGAAAACCGACATGCTCGTGAAACGATCCATCATGGCCCTCAGGAAATTCCCCGGCGATTAATTCTTGGCGCGTCGGTAATTCATATATCGCCGACGTGATGTTAGCTATTTCAATTTAGCCTGAAAGGTAATTGAAATATTTAATTTCCCGCCCTGACGGATTCTTCAATTTGATTGTTTTCTATAAATACTGGTCGCTACTGTATCAGATATAAAGAGATCGACAAAATCACACCAACACATCACGTCTGCCGATTAATTAATCGGACCGCGGAGTCGGACGGGCGCCGAAGAGGCAATTGGCGTCGCAATGCGATTTCCGGTGCAAATTCGCCCGATGGAACCGATACAGGGAGAGGGTCGTGCAGAAATACCGACTGCGCAAGCATTCGCGTCCGACATCAATCCGACGCATGATCGCGGCAGCGATCGTGACGACCGGCATCGCCATGGCATCGATGTCGGCTGTCGCGCAGACCGATGCGGCAGCCGCCGCGCCGGTCCGCAACATCGTGCTGGTCCACGGTGCATTCGTCGATGCGTCGAGTTGGACGCGCGTGATCGAGATTCTGCAGGATAAGGGCTACACCGTCACGGCCGTGCAGAATTCGCTGACCTCGCTGCACGACGATGAGGTCGCGGTGCGCCGTGTACTCGAGCGGCAGAACGGCCCGACGGTGCTGGTCGGCTATTCGTGGGCCGGTATGCCGATCACCGAGGTCGGCGCCGACGCGAAGGTTACTGCGCTCGTCTACGTCGCGGCGCTCGCACCCGACGTCGGCGAATCGGTCCACGACCTGCAGAAGCATACGGCGGCCCAGGCCACGATGCCGGGTCTCAAGGCCGTCACCGAGGACCGCTACGGCAACTATCTAATGGACCCGGCCGGCTACCGGCAGGCTCTTGCACACGACACGCCCGAGAAGGTCGTGCGCGTGATGGCGGCCTCGCAACTGCCGATGTCGATCGACGCATTCGATGACAAGGTCGCAGTCGCCGCCTGGCACGGCAAGCCATCGTGGTACGCAGTGTCGACGCGTGACCAGATCGTCGATCCGGCGTTGCAGGAATGGATGGCGCAGCGAATCAATGCGCATGTCGTGAGGATTCCGTCCGGGCATGCATCGATCCTGTCCCACCCCGACACCGTCGCCGCGATGATCGAGGACGCTGCGCAAAGCAGTGGCCCAATCGCCGCGAAATAGCTGATTTCCGTTGCAACCGGCGTTCCACCGGCGCGTTCCTCGCGCCGGTGAGGACGGGTTTTGTCCTCATTTTCCCAGTTACACAACCTAGGAGTCGACATGGATCTGCAATTGAATGGATTGAATGCAGTGGTCACGGGCGGCACGGCGGGCATCGGCCTCGCGATCGTGGAGACGCTCGCGGCCGAGGGCGCGAACGTCTGGTTCTGCTCGCGCTCGGCCGATCGTGTCGCGACCGTTGAGGCGGCGCTCGCGGGCAAGCCCGGCAAAGTGCACGGCACGCCGCTCGACGTCACGGAACCGGGTGCGCTGGCGTCCTGGATTGCCGGAATCGACGCGATCGATATTTTCGTGCCGAACGTCAGCGCGATCTCGGGCGACTGGAATGCGTCGATCGATACCGATCTGCGCGCAACGATCGCCGGCGTCGAAGCGGTGCTGCCCAAACTCGCGCGCTCCCCTCATGCGGCACTCACTTACATCGGCTCGAAGGCGGGCAGCTTCGCCACGCCAGGCTTCGAGGCCTATGGGAGCGTCAAGGCCGCGCTCGCGCACTACATGAAATCGCTCGCACGCAAGCACATAACCGACGGCATCCGCGTCAACGTCGTCTCGCCTGGGGACACTTACGACGAGGGCGGTTTCTGGGGGCAAATCAAGCGCAATGCGCCCGATGTCTACGAAGCGACAGTGCAGGCGAATCCGCTTGGCCGGCTCTGCACCCCGGCCGAGGTCGGTCGGGTGGTCGCTTTCGTGTCGAGCCCGGCAGCAAGCTTTATTGCCGGCGCGAACCTGCTGGTCGACGGCGCGTCGACCGTCCATGTGCATGGCTGACCGCCCCGCGTGATCACCTCGGATCGCATCGATGTTCGTGACATTGACTAGAGGCTCCCATGTTGCAACGAGTTCCCCCCAACACGAACGCTAGTGACTTGTCCGCTGGGCCAGCGGGCAAGTGCGCCCGACCAGTGTCGGTATCCATGAGTGCGGCCCCGCTGGCGGACACGAAGCGGTGCAACCATTTGCATTGGGATTGGGATGCATACCGCCATTTCGTCGTGCTTGCGCAATGCGGTGTGATGCGGCGTGCGGCCGAGACGCTTGGCGTCAGCGTCGCGACGCTAAGCCGTCGTATCGAGCAGCTTGAGGACATGCTTGGCCTTTGTCTGTTCCAGCGCCGGCCGCACGGTATCGAACTGACCGTGGCCGGCCGCCAAGTGCTGGAGAACTGTGAGCAGATCAGCGACGCGTTCGGCGTGCTTGAACAGTCGATCAAGAGGGGCGGCACCGTGATGGATCACGTCAACCTGTCGGTCGATTCGATGCTCGCGCGGCTGCTGTTGCCTGCGTTGCCGCCGTTCCTCGCGGCAAACGCGGGGATTACGGTGAGCCTCACGACCTTCTGCGCGCGCAGGCCCGACACCGGCGACGCCGACCTGAGCTTCGGCTTCACCCGGTCGGATCGCGGCCGGCGGCGGATTCGCCGCCTCGCCGATTTGACGATGTCAATGGCGGCATCGAGTGCGTGCCGAGAAGGCGAGCGTTCGGTGTTGCCGGTGTGGAGCTTTCGCGACGGAGTCTGGCTCGGGCGGCAGGTGAGCGGAAACGGCTCGACCGAACTGCACATCACCCATCTCGAAGATGTCGCAACCCTCGTGCGCGATGGATTTGGCACCGCCATGTTGCCAGACTACATGATCGGCGGGTATTCGGGACTCGTGCGCTTCGATCCGTCCGACGAGGGGCTCGGCGAGTCGGTGCTTCCGGTCTGGATGTCGCTGCTCGAGACTTCGAGCCGGTCGAGCGCAGTGCGTGCTGTAGCGGCGATCTGCTGTGACGTGATCCAGGCAAACCTGCCGCCGGCGCGTGTCGACGATGGCCGGTTCGACTCTGTCATGGAGGACGACCGTGAGTGACTCGAACCGAACGGCCGGTTACGCGCCGGCAATGGACGAATTCTGGCTCCGGACCTGCGCCTCCTATGTGCCGGCTACGCGCGTGTCGGTCTATGAGGCGATCGGGGGCGGCTGGTATGGCGACGAGGAGCACACGAAGGACGGCTATTTGTCGGTCGCAGTCGAGTCCGAGTGGTGGCCGGCGGACATGGCGCTCGCGACCGCGCGCATGGCACTCGACGTGGCGGATGCCGATGGCGCCCGGCTCGCACAGTTGAGCTACGCGTCGATTCACCGCCACGGCAATGCGCGCCTCTGGCAGCCTGCTGCCTATCTCCAGCGCGTGCTGAAAGCACCGCAGGCACTCGCGTACTCGATCTCGCACGGTTGCAATGCGATGTTCGTCGCAGCGCGACTGGCGATCGACGCACTGCGCGGCACCGCGAGCGGCGATGAGCGCGCTGCGTTGATTGTCGGTGCCGACCGTTTCGGCACATCGTCGTTCGACCGCTGGCGCGGTGACTATGGTGTGCTCTATGGCGACGCGGCCGCTGCTGTTCTGTTCGGGCGCACACCTGGTTTTGCGCGGGTCCGGCATCTGTCGATCGCCAGCGTGCCGGAACTCGAGGGCATGCACCGTCATGCCGACGAGCATGTCGAGGACGCCGCGCATGCGGCGCATGAATTTGGCGTGCGAGCAAGCAAGAAAGCCTTCATGGAGCGCTACGGCCGTGAGCGTTTCTTCGAGGCAATCGGTACCGCGCTCGCACTGCTGCGTGACGATGCGCTCGACGGAACCGATCTCGGCGTGCGGCCCGCTGACTGGCTCATCACGCCGCATTTGAGCCGTTCGATCACGAAGCCGCTCTATGCCGGCATGTTTCGCAGCCTTGCGGTGCGCCACTACGAAGAATACGGGTTGACCGTCGGGCATACCGGCACGGCGGATCCGTTCGTGTCGCTCGCGGCGCTTGCGCGGAGCGGTCAGCTCGAGCGCGGTCAGCGCGTGCTGCTGATCGATTCGGGCGCCGGTTTCAGCTGCGGGCTGATGCTGCTCGACGTACACGACGTGTCGTGCGCGAGGCAATGTGGCGACCTTCATTCACTCCTTTCGGACCTGGAACGATGAACGACATTCTGGTGGTGGGCGCGGGGCCGGTTGGCCTGATGGCGGCCGCATACTTGCAGCGGCTCGGCGTCGGTTTCGATATCGTCGACCCGAAGCCGGGGCCGGTAACCGAATCGCGGGCGCTCGGCATCCACGCGCGCACGCTCGAATTCCTGCATTTCCTCGGACTCGACGAGACCTTCATCCGAGCCGGCCGCGCGACGCGTTACATGCGCTTTCACCGGCCGGATCGCGAGTTGTTTTCGCTTGACTTCGATGTACTGCGTGACGAGACAGCTTACCCGTTCTACCTGATCCTGCCGCAATCGCGCACCGAGGCGTTTCTTGCTGCGCACCTGGAGGCGCAGGGCACGACGCCTGAATGGGGCATTGGTCTCGTCTCGCTCGTGCAGGACGACGACGGTGTTGACGTCCTGCTGCGTCATGCGGGCGGCGGGGAAGAGACGCGTCGCTACCGTTACGTGATCGGTGCCGACGGTGCGAACAGCGTCGTGCGAGCAGCGCTCGGCATCGAATTCGAAGGGGCGACCTATCCCGCCAAGTTTCTGCTGGCGGAGGCCGAGATCGGCGAGCAGCGGCTCGACACCGACAGCACGCATGTATTCATCGGCGACCACACGACGGTCGCGGTGATTCCGCAGCCAGGGCGGCAATTCCGGATCGTTGGCCCCGACTTCACGCAGGACGAGCGCGCGGCCGAGCGGATCGACTTCGCGCAGTTCTCGCGGTTTCTCGACAGCAACAAGCTGTTCAGTGGCTGGTCGTTTCACGCGCCGAGCCGCGTGATGGGCTACCGGATGCACAAGCGTGTCGCCGCGCGCTTCGGCCAGGGCCGAGTGTTCCTGTCCGGAGATGCGGCGCACATCCATTCGCCGGCGGGCGGGCAGGGCATGAACACGGGCATGCACGACGCGGTGAATCTCGCATGGAAGCTCGCGCTCGTGTTGCGCCACCGCGCGGCGCCGGCCTTGCTCGACACGTACGAGGACGAGCGGCGCCGGGTCGCGAACGAGGTCGTGGCATCGACCGATCGCGCGATGATGATGGTGACGCGGCCCGGCCCGCTCGTGCGTCTTGCGATGTTCGTGCTCGGGCCGATAGCGCTGCGGATTCGCCAGCCGACCTCCTTGATCGCCGCGATGGCGCAACTTCGGCTCGGTTATCGCGGAACGCGTTTCGGTCGTGGAGCGACAGCCGCGCTGCAGGCCGGCGACCGCATGCCACGGATCGCGGTCGGGCGTCTGCAGACGACGCTCAACGCGTTCACGGGTGGTCGTTTCGTGCTGTTTTTGACCGGTTCCGCGAGCGATTCGGCCGAAGCCTTCGCGGCGGCGCGACTCGTCGCACGACAACTGCCGCTAGTTTGCTGGGCAATTTGCGCGGACCGGCATTTCCAGGCTGGTCCGGCCGACGACGTGATCCGCTTTCCCGACAGCGCTGCGATGCACGATCGGCTCGGCGGCCTCGTCGCCGTGCTGTGCCGCCCCGACGGTTACGTGCTCGCGACGGACGTATCGAACGGTCTGCCCAACGCGCTGGCCTCGATGCGCGCACTGCTGGGCGAACCCGGCGCGGCCGGCACGGAATCGTCGCGTTATGACGCATTGCCCGCGCATCGCACGACCTGAACCTGAATCACGACAAGGGCAACCTTATGACATCCTCTCCCCAATCCGGTCGGATCGGCCGCCGTCGCGGCAGGACCGCGCTGACGATCGCGGCGGCCGCGGCCGTCGCAGTGGCTGGTTTCACGGCGCTCGGTTTCGACCGTCACAGTGCTGTTAAGGCCAATGAACCCGCTGCGCTCACCGAAGTCGACGTGGCACCTCCATTACAGCGACGCATCACCGAATGGCAGAGCTATTCGGGGCGCGTTGAAGCGATCGAGCAGGTTGACGTCCGGCCGCTGGTTTCGGGCACCATCGTCGCCGTTCATTTTCGCGACGGCGCGCTCGTCAGGAAGGGCGATCTGCTCTTCACGATCGATTCACGCCCCTACACGGCCGAGGTTGATCGGGCTGCCGCGCAGCTCGCGGCTGCACAGGCCCGCAGCGACGATGCGGCCACTGACGCTGCGCGCGCGCAGCGTCTGATCGCCGACAACGCCATCGCGAAGCGTGACTACGATGCGAAGCAGAACGCCGCTCGCGAGGCGTCAGCCAGCCTGCGGGCGGCGCGCGCCGCACTCGAGTCCGCGCGCATCAACCTGTCCTATACGCGGATCGTGGCACCGGTTGCGGGGCGGGTGTCGCGTGCCGAACTGACGGTCGGCAACATCGTGACGGCGGGAGCGAACGCCCCGCTCCTGACGACGCTCGTCTCGACCTCGCCGATCTACGCGTCGTTCGACGTCGACGAGAAGACCTATCTGCGCTTCCTCGGCCGCGCGGCGCACGATGACGTGCCCGCGCGGCTTGGCCTTGCAGATGAAACCGGTTACTCGTACAAGGGCAGCGTCGCATCGGTCGACAACCAGCTCGACACTCGTTCGGGAACGATCCGCGTACGCGCGCGTTTCGACAACCCGAACGGCACGCTCGTGCCCGGCCTCTTCGCGCGCGTGCGGATCGGGGGCGACGCACCCCACGACGTTCTGATGGTGCCGGACGAGGCAATCGGCACCGATCAGGACAAGAAATTCGTGCTCTTCGTCAACGACCGGAACCAGGTCGAGTACCGCATGATCGTCCCCGGCGATCTGTCCGACAACGGCATGCGCATCGTCGATAGCGGTCTCGCGAAAGGTGAACGCATTGTCGTGAACGGAGTGCAGCGCGTGCGGCCCGGCGACAGTGTCCGGGTTCATCCCGTCTCCCTGAACGGCTGATCCGCCATGAACATTTCCCGTTTCTTCATCGACCGGCCGATCTTCGCGTGCATGATGTCCGTCGTCGTGCTGCTCGCCGGGCTTATCTCGTTGTTCCGGCTGCCGGTGTCCGAATACCCGGAAGTCGTACCGCCATCGATCGTCGTGCACGCGCAGTATCCTGGTGCGAATCCGAAGGTGATCGCCGAGTCGGTCGCATCGCCGCTCGAGGAGCAGATCAACGGTGTCGAGGACATGCTTTACATGCAGTCGCAAGCCAATGGCGACGGCAACCTTGCGTTGACCGTCACGTTCCAGGTTGGCACCGATCCCGACAAGGCGCAGCAGCTCGTGCAGAACCGCGTGTCGCAGGCGCTGCCGCATCTGCCCGAAGATGTGCAGCGGCTTGGCGTGACGACCGCGAAATCGTCGCCGACGCAGACGCTCGTCGTGCATCTCGTGTCGCCCGACAATCGCTATGACATCACCTATCTGAGAAACTATGGAATACTTAACATAAAGGACCGTCTCGAGCGCGTGCCCGGCGTTGGCGAAGTCAAGATCTGGGGCGGCGGCGACTATGCAATGCGGATCTGGCTCGACCCGGCCAAGGTCGCTGCTCGAGGCCTGACCGCGAATGACGTGGTCGCGGCGATCCGCGAGCAAAACGTGCAGGTTGCAGCCGGCGTGGTCGGCGGCTCGCCGATGTCGGTCAACGCACCCATGCAACTGTCGGTCAATGCACGGGGACGGCTCTCAACCGAGCGAGAGTTTGGCGACATTGTCCTGAAGGCAGCGCCGGGTGGCGGCGTCACCTATCTGCGAGACGTTGCACGCATCGAGCTGGCCGCCTCCGAATACGGGCTACGCTCGCTGCTCGACGGCAAGCCGGCCGTTGCGTTCGCGATCCTGCAGGCGCCGAACGGCAACGCACTGGAGATTTCTCGGCAGGTGCGAGAGATCATGACGCAGGCCAAGCGCGACATGCCGAAGGGGGTCGATTACCGGATCGTGTTCGATCCGACCCAGTTCGTGCGCTCGAGCATCGATGCTGTTATCCGTACGCTCGCCGAGGCGGTTGTGCTCGTCGTGCTCGTCGTCGTCCTGTTCCTGCAGACCTGGCGCGCTTCGATCATCCCGCTGCTCGCGGTGCCGATCTCGATCGTTGGCACCTTCTCGTTGCTGCTCGCATTCGGTTTTTCGATCAACGCGCTGTCGCTGTTCGGGATGGTGCTCGCAATCGGGATCGTGGTGGACGATGCGATCGTCGTGGTCGAGAACGTCGAGCGCAACATTGCGGCCGGACTGAGTCCGCGCGACGCGACTTATCAGGCGATGCGCGAGGTCAGTGGGCCGATCGTTGCGATAGCGCTGACGCTCGTCGCAGTGTTCGTGCCGCTCGCGTTCATGTCGGGGCTGACCGGGCAGTTCTACAAGCAGTTTGCGATGACCATCGCGATCTCGACTGTGATCTCGGCGTTCAATTCGTTGACGTTGTCGCCGGCGCTGTCTGCGCTGCTGCTCAAGCGCCACGACGCGCCGCAGGATTGGCTGACGCGCAACATGCACCGATTCTTCGGGCCGTTCTTCGTTCGTTTCAATTCCGTATTTCATCGCGTATCGGGTACCTATGGTGGCGGAGTCGCGCGGATTGTCGGCCGCAAGACGGCGGTGATGGCTGTCTACGCGCTGCTGCTCGGCGTGACCGTGTTCGTTGGAAAGACCGTTCCGGTCGGCTTCGTGCCCGCGCAGGACAAGGAATACCTGATCGCGTTTGCGCAACTGCCGAGCGGTGCGTCGCTCGATCGGAGCGAGAAGGTGATCGCTGACATGACGAGAATCGCGCTGAAGCAGCCTGGCGTCGCGAGCGCGCTCGAATTCCCGGGGCTGTCGGTGAACGGCTTTACGAACTCGTCGAGCGCGGGGATCGTCTTCATCACGCTGAAGCCGCTTGGTGAGCGCGGCAGTGGCGCATTGTCGGCCGACGTGATCGCCAGCCAGCTGAACCGGGAATACGGCGCGATCAAGAGTTCGTTCATCGCCGTGTTTCCGCCGCCGCCCGTGCTCGGCCTCGGCACGCTTGGCGGCTTCAAGCTGCAGATCGAGGATCGCGGGGCGCTCGGCTACGAGCGTCTGAACGAGGTCACGCAGGCCTTCATCAAGCGCGCTGCGTCGGCACCGGAACTGGGGCCGCTGTTCTCGAGCTACCAGATCAATGTGCCGCAGCTCGACGTCGACATCGACCGTGTGCGCGCCAAGCAACTTGGCATTCCCGTCACCGACGTGTTCGACACGATGCAGGTCTATCTCGGTTCACTCTACGTGAACGATTTCAACCGCTTCGGTCGTGTTTACCAGGTGCGCGTGCAGGCCGACTCGCCATTTCGCGCAACTGCGGACGACATCGGCCTGCTCAAGACGCGCAACGCGAACGGCGAGATGGTGCCGCTTGGCTCGATCGTCAGCCTGAAGCCGACCTACGGCCCGGAGATGGTGGTCCGCTACAACGGTTTCGTGGCCGCCGACTTAAATGGTGGCCCGGCGCCGGGCTATTCGTCGGGGCAAGCGCTCGCGGCGATCGACCGAATCGCGGCCGAGACCTTCCCGCCCGGCATCAAGTACGAGTGGACCGAGATGACCTACCAGCAGGTGCTGGCCGGCAATTCGGCGCTCTGGGTGTTCCCGATTAGCGTGCTGCTCGTTTTCATCGTGCTTGCCGCGTTCTACGAGAGCCTGACGTTGCCGCTCGCGATCATCCTCGTCGTACCGATGAGCATGCTCTCGGCGCTTGCGGGTGTCTGGCTCACGCGCGGCGACAACAATATCTTCACGCAGATCGGGCTGATGGTGCTTGTGGGGCTATCCGCCAAGAACGCGATCCTGATTGTCGAGTTCGCGCGCGAACTCGAGCAGCAGGGGCGCACGATCGTTGCTGCTGCGATCGAGGCGAGCCGGCTTCGATTGCGCCCGATCCTGATGACCTCGATCGCTTTCGTGATGGGCGTCGTGCCGCTCGCGTTGTCGTCGGGCGCCGGCTCGGAGATGCGACGCGCGATGGGTATTGCCGTGTTCTTCGGGATGCTTGGTGTGACACTGTTCGGGCTGTTGCTGACGCCGGTGTTCTACGTTGTACTACGCAAGCTGGCGGGCGGCGAACGCATGAGAGAGGCAGACCCGGCACGCGCGCCGCTTCAGGGTGTTGGCGCGTCGCTTGAGATGTGATGGAGGAAACGAATGAAGCTATTGCGCAATTTCGCAGGGACGGCATCGCTCGCTGCGCTGCTGGCCGCGGGTGGCTGCTCACTCGCGCCGAACTACGTGGTGCCGGCAGCGGGCGTGCCGTCGGGTTTCAAGGAGGCGTCACCGTCCTCCACATCGTCGTCTTCCGACGCGCCGATTGCGTCGGCCGCTGACGTGGGGGCGTGGAAGGCGGCTGAACCCGCAGACGGCGCGGCGCGTGGCGCATGGTGGACGATATTCGGCGAGGCCACGTTGAATTCGCTCGAAGACGCCGCACGGGCAGCTAACCCGGGCTTAGCCGCCGCCGCCGCCCGTATGAAGCAATCGCGTGCGGTGCAGCAGGCCGCACGCGCGAGCCTGTTTCCGTCGCTCGGCGCGGGGTTTGGCCCGACGCGGCAAAAGTTCTCGCCGGCTTCGCAATTCCTGCCCGACGACGCAAGCGGTCCGTTCCAAACCTTTTGGCGCGCGCAGGTCGGCGCATCCTACGAGGTCGACCTGTTCGGCCGCGTATCCGATGCAGTCGCCGCGGCAAAGGTCGACGCGCAGCAGAGTGAGGCGCTCTACCGTTCGGTACTGCTCGCGCTGCAGGCTGACGTCGCGCAGCAGTATTTCACGCTGCGTGAACTCGACGCGGAGCTGGTCGTGTTCGACCGCACGATTTCGCTGCGCGACGATGCCTGGCGTTTAGCGCAGCATCGTTTTGACGAAGGCGGCATCGGCGAACTCGACCTTGCGCGGGCGCGCGCCGAGCTCGAATCGGCGCGCGCCGACCGCTTGACGGTGACGCGTGCGCGCGCATCGGCCGAGCACAGCCTCGCGATTCTGCTCGGTAAGGCGCCGGCCGACTTTTCGTTCGCGGCAACGCCGCTCGAGCCCGTGACGGTCGAGATCCCACCGGGGCTACCGTCGACGCTGCTTGAGCGGCGGCCTGACGTCGCGGCGGCCGAGCGCGCGATGGCAGCGGCGAACGCGCGGATCGGCGTCGCAAAGGCAGCCTATTTCCCGTTGCTGTCACTGACCGCTACGGGCGGCTTCGAATCGGGCTCGCTCGGCGACCTGTTCCGCTGGAGTAGCAGGACCTTCGTGCTCGGGCCGCTCGCCGGTGCCGCGCTGACGTTGCCGCTGTTCGACGGCGGAAGGCGTGCCGGCCAACTGGCAAGCGCGCGGGCCGTCTACGACGAGAGCGTCGCCAACTATCGCCAGCAGGTTCTCGGCGCGTTCCGCGATGTCGAGGACAACCTGTCCGAGCTACGCATCCTGAAGACCCAGCGAGCGACTCAGGACGCGGCGGTCACCGCGTCGTCGCGTGCTTCGACCCTATCGCGCACGCAGTACCGCGAGGGCGCGGTCGGCTATCTCGATGTGATCGACGCTGAGCGCGACACACTGGAGTTGCGCCGTCAGGCCGTGCAACTCTCGGGTGCACAGGCGCTTGCTACTGTCAATCTGATCCGTGCGTTGGGGGGCGGCTGGGGGGCGTCACCGACGGTTGCCATGCGCTGAGGAGACGTTACCGGCACCGGAGTTTCGCGTGCGTGCTGCATTGAGCAGCGGGTGCCGGCATCGAACAACAATTAACTATCGGATAAATCGACAACCATGATGGATCTTGAACTGAAAGGGCGGACCGCGCTGATCTCCGGAGCGAGTTCTGGGATCGGCGCTGGCATTGCGCGCGTTCTGGCAAAACAGGGGGTTCGCGTCGCGGTGACGGCGCGGCGCTCGGAGCGGCTCATCATGCTCGCGACCGAGATCGAGAATTTCGGGGGCGAAACACCGGTTGTACTGACGGGTGACGTTACCGACGTGGCGGATGTCGCGCGCATCGTCGCCGAGGCCGAGTCGGCGCTTGGCGCGATTGACATCCTCGTCAACAATGCCGGAGGCTCGCGACAGGTACCAATGATCGCGCCGGAAACGACGTGGGACGAGGCGTTCGCGTTGAATTTCTCGGCTGCGCGTCGGCTTGCCGAAGCGGTGCTGCCAAGAATGCGTGCGCGCTGCTGGGGCCGCGTCATCAACATCAGCGGCTCGATGGAGCCGCGCACGCTCAACGCGGCGAGCGCGGCGAAGGCCGCCCTTCATCTGTGGGCGAAGGGGCTCTCTTGTGACGTTGCTGCCGACGGCGTAACCGTTAACACGATCCCTCCGGGCCGCATCAATAGCGAGCAGACGCTGACGAAACTGCATCCGACCGAGGATGCGCGCCAGGAGTTTGTCGCGAACAACATTCCGGCAGGCTATTTCGGTGAGCCCGAGGACATCGGACATCTGGTCGCATTCCTGGCCTCACCGCTCGCGCGATACATCACGGGAGCAGTCATTCCGGTGGACGGGGGCATGCATTACTTCGCGCATTGACGTACAAGCGACGCATCGAGTGGCAGCATTGCGTCGCCGTCCGACCAAGATGGGCCTGTCAGTAATTTCGTGTTCAAGGCATATGATGCTCCCAAGGAGAATGCATGCCTCGCAAACCGTAAGCCAAACCGGCGGAGCTGCCGGCGATTCCCGCCGAGTTGCTGGAGCAATTCGGCAACGGCCCGATGACGGCTGAAGCGGTCAATGCCGCGACATTGGCCATGAAGAAGGCCTTGATCGAGCGGGCGCCGGGTGGCGAGATGAGCCATCATCTCGGCTACCCGCCCGGCGCCGTCAAGCCAGCCGCCGTCACCCCCGCCCGAAACTCGGCCGCTTCGGATCGTACGTCCACCCCGGCACCAGATACCGCATCGCCATCGCATCGTCGCGCGCCGTGCCCCCCACCTCCCGGTACAGCGCATGCGCGGCCTCGACCTGCGCCATGTCGAGCTCGATCCCGAGCCCCGGCCGCTCGGGCACGGCCACCTGGCCGCCGACGATCTCGAGCGGTTCGCGCGTGAGCCGCGCGTCGCCTTCCTGCCAGATCCAGTGCGTATCGATCGCGGTGATCGTGCCGGGCGCGGCCGCGGCCGCATGCGTGAACATCGCGAGCGACACGTCGAAGTGATTGTTCGAATGCGAACCCCACGTGAACCCCCAGTCGCGGCACAGCTGCG
>Ga0154006_1000218_pt1 | contig 19175 bp, 14 predicted proteins | sample TSFL090MetaG_FD_104747 | JGI IMG/M metagenome (GOLD analysis project Ga0154006, IMG submission 104747) | Attine ant fungus gardens microbial communities from Florida, USA - TSFL090 MetaG | ecosystem: Host-associated > Fungi > Mycelium > Unclassified | place: USA: Florida, Wakulla State Forest...
AAATAGCTTCACGCAGCCCAACGCGGCGATGAACATTCAGATGCTGGAGTGGGCGCTGGACGTCACGCGCGGATCGCGCGGCGACTTGCTGGAGCTCTACTGCGGCAACGGCAACTTTTCGCTGGCGCTGGCGCGCAATTTCCGCCGCGTGCTGGCGACCGAAATCGCTAAGCCGTCGGTGGTGGCGGCGCAGTTCAATATCGATGCCAATCAGATCGATAACGTGCAGATTATTCGTATGGCGGCGGAAGAGTTTACCCAGGCGATGAACGGCGTGCGCAGCTTCAACCGCTTACAGGGCATCGACCTGAAGAGCTATGAGTGCGAAACCATTTTTGTCGATCCGCCGCGCAGCGGGCTGGATGACGAAACGGTGAAGATGGTGCAGGCCTATCCGCGCATCCTTTACATCTCCTGCAACCCCGAGACGCTGTGCGCCAATCTGCTGACGCTGGGGCAGACGCACGAGATTACCCGTCTGGCGCTGTTCGATCAGTTCCCCTATACGCACCATATGGAGTGCGGCGTCTGGCTGACGCGCAAAGACGGATAACAGACAGATAGCAGATTAGCGTAAAACGCAGGTGGTATGGACGGAAGCCGTGCCAGAAACAAAACGGGAACCTAAAGTTCCCGTTTTTGTTTATCAGTCGTTGTTCTTACGACGCTTTATCTTCACGCCGATCCAGAACACCAGCGCCACCATCAGCAGCGTCGGAATAAAGTTGGAGCCGATATCGGGATACTCGGCGCGCACCAGCGCGCTATACACCAGAATGCCCAGCAGGAAAAAAGCCGCCGCCAGACCCGGCATGCCATCCGGCATATTGCGGTTCAGATAACGCTGATGCAGGCTCCAGACAGCAAGCCCTAAAGCGATAATCGGAAAGATAGAAAAGGGTACAAAGGCGCTAAACAGCACGGAAAATGAGCCGTTAATCGCTAAACCGGTAATAAAAGCCAGCAGCAGCGTGCCTCTGTCGCGGGAAGTCGGTTGTGTCATGGCATTATCCTTATCGTTTACTCTTCGGGTTTTTCCAGGGTGACCGCCAGGCGTTCCTGCTCGCGGCGATACCAGTAATAGGCGCCTTTAGCGATCATGCGCAGCTGCAGCACCAGGCGATCTTCGAGCTTGCGACGCTGCTCGATATCCACGTCCAGCGCTTCCGCGCCCGCGCTAAAAACAATCGTCACCATCGCTTCCGCCTGCGCTTCGGTAAAGCTGCGCGGCATGCGGTTTTCGACCTCAAGGTAGTCCGCCAGCTCGGCGATAAAATGCTGGATTTCACGCGCTACGGCGGCGCGAAACGCGGCGGAGGTGCCGGAACGTTCGCGCAGCAGCAGCCGAAAGGCGTTGGGATTGTTGCCGATGAATTCCATGAAGGTGGAGACCGACGTTTTAATGATGCTGCCGCCTTTGGCGATGCGCTGGCGTGCCTGACGCATCAGCTGACGCAGCATCAGTCCGCTTTCGTCGACCATGGTCAAACCCAGCTCGTCAACATCTTTAAAATGACGATAAAAAGAGGTGGGCGCGATACCGGCCTCCCTGGCAACCTCACGCAAACTCAAACTGGCGAAGCTGCGCTCGGCGCTGAGCTGGCTAAATGCCGCCTCTATCAGCGTACGTCTTGTACGTTCTTTTTGTTGCGCTCTGACGCCCATTGTCTCTGCCTTGTGACGAGTTAAGAGGGCACTATAACAAACTTTTCAGCGTACACAGGTCAAAGTTTGTGACTGCCTGTTAACCTCACGCTTTGTCAAACCGAGGGGAATTTCACTGTTAGAATTCAGATGTGCGCGGCGAGATGTTAGAATCTCGTTGTAAAAATGTATAGAAAATAGGACGTACTGGTATGCAAAAGTCTTACGATTACGATGCCATCGTGATTGGCTCCGGTCCTGGAGGTGAAGGTGCAGCCATGGGCCTGGTGAAGCAGGGAGCGCGCATCGCAGTGATCGAACGCTACCATAACATCGGCGGCGGTTGTACCCACTGGGGCACCATTCCCTCCAAAGCGCTTCGCCATGCAGTCAGTCGCATTATTGAATTCAACCAAAACCCGCTTTACAGCGATCACACTCGCCTGCTGCGCTCCTCGTTTGCCGATATCCTTAACCACACGGAGAATGTTATCAGCCAGCAGACCGCGATGCGTCAGGGCTTCTACGAGCGCAACCGCTGCGAACTGTTTCAGGGCAACGCGCACTTTATCGATGCCAACACCATCGAGGTCGAGCATTACGACGGCACGCGCGAGCGTCTGACGGCGGAAAAATTCGTCATCGCCTGCGGTTCCCGTCCTTACCATCCGGCAGACGTCGATTTTACCCACCCGCGCATTTACGACTCTGACTCCATTCTTAACCTTCACCACGAGCCAGGCCACGTCATTATTTATGGCGCAGGCGTCATCGGCTGCGAGTATGCGTCGATTTTCCGCGGGCTGAACGTCAAGGTCGATCTGATCAACACCCGCGATCGTCTGCTGGCGTTTCTCGATCAGGAGATGTCCGATTCGCTCTCTTACCACTTCTGGAACAGCGGCGTCGTTATCCGCCACAACGAGGAGTTTGAGAAAATCGAAGGCGTTGAAGACGGCGTAATTATGCATCTGAAGTCGGGCAAAAAGGTGAAGGCCGACTGCCTGCTCTACGCCAACGGCCGAACCGGCAACACCGATTCGCTGGCGCTGGAAAACGTCGGGCTGGAAGCGGACGGACGCGGCCTGCTGAAGGTCAACAGCATGTATCAGACCGCGCAGCCGCACATTTATGCGGTGGGCGACGTCATCGGCTACCCGAGTCTGGCGTCAGCTGCCTACGATCAGGGCCGCATCGCCGCGCAGGCAATTATTAAAGGTGAAGCCAGTGCGCACCTGGTGGAAGATATCCCGACCGGTATCTATACCATTCCGGAAATCAGCTCGGTAGGTAAAACTGAGCAGCAGCTAACGGCGATGAAGGTGCCTTATGAGGTAGGCCGCGCCCAGTTTAAGCATCTGGCGCGCGCGCAGATTGTCGGCATGAACGTGGGCAGCCTGAAGATTCTGTTCCACCGCGAAACCAAAGAGATCCTGGGCATTCACTGCTTTGGCGAGCGCGCGGCGGAAATCATTCATATCGGCCAGGCGATTATGGAGCAGAAAAACGGTGGTAATACTATCGAGTACTTCGTGAATACCACCTTTAACTACCCCACCATGGCTGAAGCCTATCGCGTGGCCGCGCTGAACGGCTTAAACCGCCTGTTTTAACGTGGTGTCGAGATAGCCCTGCATGTGCGTGCGAATCGCTTCTGCCAGCTGCTCATAGCGGCTGCGCAGAGGCGAACCGGGACGATAGACCAGCGCGATAGTGCGCTGCGGCACAGGCTTATAGCACGGCAGATAGCAAACGCCGTCGCGCACGCGCTCCTGCGGCACCGCCAGCGCAGGCAGCAGCGTGATGCCGCTTCCGGCCGCAACCATATTGCGTAGCGTCTCAAGGCTGGTAGCGCGGAAATGCGTATCTTCATCAGCGCCTGCTTCAAAACAAAATCCCATCGCCTGATCGCGCAGGCAGTGACCGTCTTCCAGCATCAATAACTTCTCGCCCGCCAGATCGGACATCGGCACGCGATCGCGATCGCGCCACGGGTGATCCTGATAAACCGCCAGTTTCATCGGCTCGTCGAACAGCGGCACCTCAATAAAGGCTTCGCTCTCTTTCACCAGCGCCAGAATCGCGCAGTCGAGCTTGCCGCTGTCGAGCTGCGCCAGCAGCTGCTGCGTCTGCGCCTCATGCAGATACATCTCCAGCTTGGGAAAGGTGCGATGCAGCATAGGAATAATTTGCGGCAGCAGATAGGGGCCGGTGGTGGGGATTAGCCCGATGTGCAGCGGGCCGGACATGGCTTCGCCCTGCTGGCTCGCCATCTCTTTTAATACTTTAACTTCCCGCAGCACGGTACGCGCCTGATCGACCAGCAGCATACCCGCCTGGGTGAACAACACTTTACGGCTGGTTCGCTCCAGCAGCATTACGCCCAGCTCATCTTCCAGCTTGCGGATCTGCCCGCTAAGCGTCGGCTGGCTGACGTGGCACGCGTCCGCCGCCCGGCGGAAGTGGCGATGCTCGGCAAGCGAAACCAGGTATTCTAGATCGCGAATGTTCATTGTTATCCTCCAGACCACGATAGCCCGTGGCGATAGATAGGATAGCAATGAACGATTAGCCCTATCAAGCAATGATCAGAATAATGCACGCAACAAATTCAGGCGATTCGCTCTTAAGGAGAAAATATGTTTGCAACTCAGGAAGGTAAGCTCGTTCCGCAGGTCGTATTTCACACCCGCCAGGGCGATCGCTGGGTAGACGTCACTACAGATGAGCTGTTTAAAGACAAGACGGTTATCGTCTTTTCGCTGCCGGGCGCGTTTACCCCTACCTGTTCATCAAGCCATCTGCCGCGCTACAACGAACTTTACAGCGTGTTTGCGCAACATGGCGTTGACAGTATTCTTTGCGTATCGGTCAACGACACTTTTGTGATGAATGCGTGGAAAGCGGAGCAGCGTGCGGAAAACATTACCTTTATTCCGGACGGCAACGGCGAGTTTACGCGCGGAATGGAGATGCTGGTCGAGAAAGCAGACGTCGGTTTTGGCGCGCGCTCGTGGCGTTATTCGATGCTGGTGCGCAACGGCGTGATTGAGAAGATGTTCGTTGAGCCAAATAAGCCGGGCGATCCCTTCGAGGTCTCGGACGCTGATACCCTGCTGCGCTATCTGGCGCCCGAATTTAAAGTGCAGGAGTCCGTCTCGCTCTTTACCAAGCCGGGCTGCCCGTTCTGCACCAAAGCGAAACAGATGCTGATCGACAACAATATGCAGTTTGAAGAGATTGTGCTGGGTCAGGATGCCACCACCGTCAGCCTGCGCGCCGTAACGGGCCGCGCCACGGTGCCGCAGATCTTTATCGGCGGTCGTCATATCGGCGGCAGCGACGACCTGGAGCAGTACCTGCTGTCAGCCTAAAAGAATCACTGTGTCAGCCGGAGCGCTGGCGCTCTGATGATGTGCCTAAAATAAAAATGAAATTCCGAAGCTAGAGGTTAGCGGGCAATAATTGCCCGCCTTTTTTTTGCCTGATAAGCAGACTTAACTGACAGACATTATGCCCCTGGCAGACCTTTCATCAAATCACCGAGCAAATCCTGAGCCATAACAAGCCCGTCGTCCCAGCCAACGTAAGGACCATAAATAGCGCCAGCTACAGCTCCAGTAATCGCGCCACCGATCATGCCGACCAGCGCCGTAATTCCGCCGCCAATACCAATAATATCTGCGGAACTGGCTCCACGGCCGCCCAAAATAGCTAATGTCCATGAACCCATCACAGCGCCGCCAATTGAACATGCTACACCTTCGGCAACATTCGCCAGAAGATTATCGCCATAGGCTCCAGACACTACATTCAACTCATCACTAACTAATATGCGCATAAATATTACCTACTTGTCTATTTTAAAAAAATGGTTACTGCTCGATGGGATTTCAGTGATTACTCAATACCGCCTGAAATAATTGTCTGTGCTAATTGCTCGACCAGCGGAAGACTATAGGACAACGATACTAGCGAGCCGCCAATTACGCCGCCCACGCCGCCAATTATCGCACCGCTAACCGCACCGACCAGCTGCCCGATAACGCCCAGCCCAAAAATTCCCATTGCATCGCCACCATGTAGATAACCTATCGCACCACCTGCAACGGCAGCAGCAACGCCGCCAATGATAGAGCTGCCCAAATGATCGCCGATGAAAAGCGCAACATCATTTGGGGTTAAGGCTGCGCCTGAAACATTTGAAATTTCACCCACTGTTAATTCACGCATAAGCCCTCCTGGCTCATAAGGTTTTTAAATTAAGCACTTGAATAGCGCAGTAATAAGTTAAATCCATTTATACGCAAAAAAAATAGCAAAATAGCCATAAATCTCTGTGGCTGAATTGTTCCCCTGAGAAAATAAGACCAGAAAATTTCACTTTAAAAAATCGTGATCTAAGCATTACCAGGATATTTAATCTGATATTAATTGAAGAAGAATAAGAGAAGTTAATAATTCCGAGGGGAAGAAAACACTGTCTGCAGCAATATACTGGCACAGCTTGCGCTATGCCAGCCATAATTAAACAATCGACTTAGCCAAGGCGTTTTTTCGCCTCAACGATAGCAGAGGCTACCTGCTGCGGCGCAACGCCGCCTTTCGCATTACGCTTTTCCAGGCAGGACTGCAGCGCCAGAATGGGGTAAACGTCCTCTTCAATCGCCGCGCTAAACTGCTTTAGCTGCGCCAGCGACAGCGCTTCCAGCGCCACGCCCTGCTTGATCGCTTCCACTACCGCTTCGCCAACAATATGATGCGCTTCGCGGAACGGCACGCCCTTCGCCACCAGATAGTCGGCCAGCTCGGTGGAGTTGGCGTAGCCCTGCTCCGCCGCTTCCTGACAGCGCGGGCGTTTCACCTGAATGCCGTCCAACACCAGCGCCGACATATGCAGACAGTCGAGCCAGGTATCGAGCGCGTCGAACAGCCCTTCTTTGTCTTCCTGCATATCTTTGTTGTAGGCGAGCGGCAGCCCTTTCAGCGTCATCATCATGCCGGTCAGCGCGCCCTGCACCCGGCCGCACTTGCCGCGGATCAGCTCCAGCGCGTCTGGATTTTTCTTTTGCGGCATCAGCGACGAGCCGGACGTTACCTTGTCGGACAGCTCAACGAAGCCCGCTTCGCCGGTATTGAAAAAGATTAAATCTTCTGCGAAGCGCGACAGATGCACCATGCCGATAGAGGCGTCGGCCAGCAGCTCGAGCACGTGGTCGCGATCGGACACGGTATCCAGGCTGTTGCGCGTGGCGGAGGCAAAGCCCAGCCAGCCGGCCAGCTGGTCGCGATCGATGGCGTAGGCGGTGCCCGCCAGCGCGCCGCAGCCGAGCGGGCTGACGTCAAGACGCTTCAGCGTATCCTGCAGGCGGCTTTCGTCGCGCGCCAGCATTTCGACATAGGCCAGGCACCAGTGCGCGAAGGTGACCGGCTGCGCGCGCTGCAGATGCGTGTAGCCAGGCATCACCGCATCCTGATTCGCTTCGGCGGTCGCCGTCAGCGCCAGCTGCAGTTCGCGCGTCGCGCCCAGCAGCGCCTCAACCTGCGCTTTGCACCAGAGTTTCAGGTCGGTCGCCACCTGATCGTTGCGGCTGCGGCCGGTGTGCAGCTTTTTGCCCAGCGCGCCGACTTTTTCGATCAGCTGGCCTTCAACCCAGCTGTGAATATCTTCCGCGTCGCTTTGCAGGATCTGCTCTGGATTCGCCTGCACCTCGGCCAGCAGCGCATTCAGCGCCTGCTCCAGCTGCCGCTGCTCGTCGGCGCTTAGTACGTTGACCGTCACCAGCGCTTTGGACCAGGCGATGGAGCCGACAATATCCTGCTCCGCCAGACGATAGTCGAAGCGCAGCGAATCGTTGAACTGTTTGAAACGTTGGTCTGCTGCCTGGGTGAAACGTCCGCCCCAAAGTGCCATGTGAAACTCCTTCAATCCTTAAAGCAGAGGCGGCCCGAAGCCGCCTCTGCGAAATCTGGTTGGGCGAGGCCTGCGCCTCGCCGGTTATTACTTCTTCTGCTCGTTAAGGGCGCGGATGCGCGAAGAGAGCGAGAACAGACGGATAAAGCCGCCTGCGTGACGGTGATCGTAAACCTCGTCTTCGCCGAAGGTGGCGAACTCTTCCGAGTAGAGGCTATTGGAGGAGCGCTTCTCAATCGCCGTCGCCTGGCCTTTATAAAGCTGCAGCACCACTTCGCCGTTTACCTCTTCAGCCAGCGACTCGGCGGCGGCCTGAATAGACTTACGCAGCGGCGCGAACCAGCGGCCGTCATACACCACGTAAGACATCTCATGGCCCAGCTGCTCGCGCCATTTGAAGCTGTCGCGATCCAGCACCAGCTGCTCAACGGCGCGCAGCGCGTTCACCATAATAGTGCCGCCGGGGGTTTCGTAGCAGCCGCGCGACTTGATGCCGACCAGACGGTTTTCCACGATGTCGATACGGCCTACGCCGTGCTTCGCGCCGATGGCGTTCAGCGCTTCCAGACACTGGAACGGGCTCAGCCTTTCGCCGTTAACCGCGACCACGCGGCCTTTCTCCACGGTGACGGTGACGTTTTCCGGCCGATCCGGCGCTTCCAGCGGATCCACGGTCCACACCCAGCAATCTTTATTCGGCGCGTTCGACGGGCTTTCCAGCACGCCGCCTTCGGTAGAGATGTGCCAGGCGTTCTCGTCGCGGCTGTAAATTTTTTCCAGCGACGCGGTGGTCGGGATATTGCGCTCTTTCAGGTAGTCCAGCAGCGCTTCACGCGAACGCAGGTTCCACTCGCGCCACGGCGCCACCACTTTCAGCTGCGGCGCCAGCGCGGTGTAGGTGGTTTCGAAACGCACCTGATCGTTGCCCTTGCCGGTCGCGCCGTGGCACAGCGCATCCGCGCCAACTTTCAGCGCCAGTTCGACCTGCGCTTTGGCGATAATCGGACGCGCCATCGAAGTACCCAGCAGATAAGTGCCCTCATAAAGCGCGCCGGTCTGCAGCACCGGGTAAACGTAGTCGCTGATAAACTCTTCACGCAAATCGACCACGTGGCACTCGGAGGCGCCGGACTGCAGCGCTTTCTTCTCCACGCCTTCCAGATCGCTACGCTCCTGGCCGATATCCGCCACAAACGCCACGACTTCGCAGCCGCCGTAGTTCTCTTTCAGCCACGGGATGATGGCGGAGGTATCCAGGCCGCCTGAATAGGCCAGTACGATTTTTTTGATATTTTGCGTGCTCATGTCGTCATCCTAAATCTAAGTCGTTAAGCGAGGATCCGGGTGCCGATCGACACGCCGTTAAACAGGTCGGGAAGTTGCTCCGCGTGGCGCCAGCTGGCGATATCCACCGGGCGGCCCAGCGTGCGCGCCGCGTCGAGCGCCGCGTGCACTTTTACAATCATGCCATCGGTAATGATGCCTTGCGCGATCAGCTGCTCGGCTTTGGCGGCCGTCATCTCTTCAATGCGCTGGCCTTTGCCGTCGAGGATGCCGCTCACGTCGGAGAGCAGCACCAGATCGGCGCCCAGCGTCGCCGCCAGCGCGGTTGCCGCCTGATCGGCGTTGACGTTCATCAGCGCGCCGCCGTCGGTGATGCCGATAGAGCTGACGATGGGCATATACCCCGCGGCCAGCAGCGTATTAATCAGCGCCGGATCGCCCGGCTCGGCGTGGCCGACGTGTCCCAGCTCTTCATCGAACTGCGCCACCTTCACCAGGTCGGCGTCGCCCAGGCTCAGCCCGACCGCCTTAATGCCGTGCTTTTTCGCCCAGGCGAGCAGGGTTTTATTGGCGGTGCCCGCCAGCGCGCCGGTAATAATGTCGATCTGATCGGCAGGCGTCACGCGCAGGCCGTTCTTCTTCTTCACCGGCAGCGATAGCTTTTTCATCAGCTCATCGACCACGCAGCCGCCGCCGTGCACGATCAGCAGCGGACGCTGATGGGCGCTGCGATAAGCCAGCAGCGCGTCAAACAGGCGCGCCAGCGCCTCCTCGCTGTCGAGCAGCACGCCGCCCAGTTTAATAATTAATGGCGTTGTCATATGCGATGCGTCCTTGTCCGTTAAATCAGCGACTGCGTTTCAGGGAAGCCGAAGCGAATATTCATACACTGCACCGCCTGCGACGCGGCGCCTTTCAGCAGGTTATCTTCCGCCGCGACGACGATCAGATGCTCGCCCTGCAGCGCGAAGCCGATATCGCAGAACGGCTGGCCGATAACCGCCTTCAGCGCCGGCACGCCCTGCTCATAGACGCGTACCAGCGGCTTGTCGTGGTAGGCGCTGTGGAACGCCGCCGCTACGTCATCGTGGCTGACGCCCGGCTTCAGGCGGCAGGTGATGGTCGCCAGAATGCCGCGCGGGAAGTTGCCGAGGTGCGGCGTAAAAATCACCGGCGCGCCGAGGTGCGCGACGATCTCCGGATGATGACGATGATTAAACAGGCCGTAAGGCTGCAGGCTCACTTCGCAGAAGCTGGTGGCAACGCTCGCTTTCCGTCCTGCGCCGCTCACGCCGCTGGTGGCGTTGATCACCGGCCACTGATCGTTGTTGAGCAGATCGCCTGCGATCAGCGGCTTCAGCGCCAGCTGCGCCGCAGTGGGATAACAACCCGGCACCGCCACCAGCTGCGCCTCTTTGACCTGCGCGTGGTTCCACTCCGCCAGACCGTAGACCGCTTTATCGAGCCAGTCGCCGTGCTGATGGGTAAAGCCGTAATAGCGCTGATAAAATTCGCCGTCGTTAACGCGGAACGCCCCGGAGAGATCGAACACCACGCAGCCGGCTTTCAGGAATTCCGGCGCCAGATCGTGACTGACTTCGTGCGCCGTCGCCAGAAATACCACGTCCACCTTATCCGCCCACTCGGCCGCGCTGCTCAGCGGCTGCAGCGGCAGATCCACCACGCCTTTCAGCTGCGGATGCAGATCCGACAGAGGCTTTCCGGCATCCGGGCTTTGCGCTGAAACCGCCAAAGCGGTTATGTTCATATGTGGATGGCGATGGATGAAGGTGGCGAGCTCTACGCCAGCGTAACCACTGGCACCAACGATCAGCGTATTCAACATCAGGCTGTAACCCTTTTTACAGTCACACATTCCGGGTCGCGGCTTTGCCCCGTGGCCCACGATGCCGTTTGCGAAGGATTTCTGCTTCCCAGCCAACCGGCGTTAATGTATTTTTATTCACTATTAATGCATGAATATTGATACATCCTAACTCAAGGACCGTCAACAGTGAAGACAAAATTACCGCCTTTTATCGAACTCTACCGCCAGCTGATTGCGACTCCGAGCATCAGCGCAACCGATGCGGCGCTCGATCAGAGCAATGAAACTTTAATCAATTTGCTGGCGGGCTGGTTTCGCGATCTGGGCTTCAGCGTTGAAGTGCAGCCGGTGCCGGGCACGCGCCATAAATTCAATATGCTGGCGCGCAGCGGCAGCGGCGCCGGCGGCCTGCTGCTGGCGGGTCACACCGACACCGTGCCGTTCGACGACGGGCGCTGGACGCGCGATCCCTTTACCCTGACGGAGCACGACAACAAGCTCTACGGTCTGGGTACCGCCGATATGAAAGGCTTCTTCGCCTTTATTCTCGATACGCTGCGCGACGTCGACGTCAGCAAACTGAGCAAGCCGCTCTATATTCTTGCCACCGCCGATGAAGAAACCACCATGGCGGGCGCGAAGTACTTCTCTGAAACGGCGAGCATTCGCCCGGACTGCGCCATCATTGGCGAGCCGACCTCACTGAAGCCGGTGCGCGCGCACAAAGGCCATCTTTCCCACGTGATTCGCGTGCAGGGCCAGTCTGGCCACTCCAGCGATCCGGCGCGCGGCGTCAACGCTATCGAACTGATGCACGACGCGATTGGTCATCTGATGCAGCTGCGCAACACCCTGAAAGAGCGCTATCACCACGACGGCTTCGCCATTCCCTACCCGACCATGAACTTCGGCCATATTCACGGCGGCGACGCGGCGAACCGCATCTGCGCCTGCTGCGAGCTGCACATGGATATTCGCCCGCTGCCGGGCCTGACGCTGAGCGATCTGGAAGGGCTGCTGAACGAGTCGCTGGCGCCGGTTAGCGCGCGCTGGCCGGGTCGTCTGACGGTTGGCGAGCTGCACCCGCCGATTCCGGGCTACGAATGTCCGGCTAATCACGAACTGGTCGCCGTAGTGGAAAAACTGCTCGGTACGCCGACCGAAGTAGTAAATTACTGCACCGAAGCGCCGTTTATTCAGGAGCTGTGCCCGACGCTGGTGCTGGGGCCGGGCTCGATTAACCAGGCGCATCAGCCGGATGAATTTATCGATACCGCATTTATTAAGCCGACTCGCGCCCTGATCGCGCAGGTTGTGCAGCACTTTTGCCACTGATACGCAATAAACAGGGCAATTCACTGTTAAGAAAGTAAATTTCCTGATCTCTGCGCGGGATTTGTTGATAAGAATAACTTATCCCGCTCCTCTCCCGTTAAAATCTTTGAATTTCCAGCAGTTAGCCATATGTTACCGGGCGCTTATGCGCATTGACGCCGCAGGGTTTACGTGGCTAGATAAAAGACGATGTTATACCCGGTGGGTGATTACTCATGCAGTTTCGGCCTTGCCGCCAGCTGTGGGTGTAGAAGTTTACAAAGACGATAAGGGTGTCAGGGTCACATGAACGAACAATATTCCGCAATGCGAAGTAATGTCAGTATGCTCGGCAAACTGCTCGGGGATACGATCAGGGATGCACTAGGAGAGAACATCCTCGACCGGGTGGAAACCATCCGCAAACTCTCAAAGTCCTCCCGCGCGGGAAATGACACGCATCGCAAGGAACTGCTCAACACGCTGCAAAATTTGTCGAACGACGAACTGCTGCCTGTGGCGCGCGCTTTTAGCCAGTTTCTCAACCTGACCAACGTCGCCGAACAGTATCAGACCATTTCACGCAGCGGCGACGGCGCAAATCATCCTGAACTGCTGAAAACCACCTTCGATCGTCTTAAACAGCAGCCCAACGTTAGCGAAAGCGCGATCCGTGAAGCCATCGAATCGCTGTCGCTGGAGCTGGTGCTGACGGCGCACCCAACCGAGATCACCCGCCGCACGCTGATCCACAAGCTGGTCGAGGTCAACAGCTGCCTGAAGCAGCTCGATCACAGCGACATCTCCGACTATGAGCGCAACCAGATTATGCGCCGCCTGCGTCAGCTGGTGGCGCAGGCGTGGCACACCGACGAGATCCGCAAATATCGTCCGACGCCGGTCGACGAGGCAAAATGGGGCTTCGCCGTGGTAGAGAACAGCCTATGGGAAGGCGTGCCCGCCTTTCTGCGCGAGCTGAACGAACAGGTTGAAGAGGCGTTCGGCGTGAAGCTGCCGGTCGACTTTGTGCCGGTGAAATTTACCTCCTGGATGGGCGGCGACCGCGACGGCAACCCGAACGTGACCGCCACGGTGACGCGCCATGCCATGCAGCTCAGCCGCTGGAAAGCCGCCGACCTCTTTCTGCGCGATATCGGCGTGCTGATTTCCGAGCTCTCGATGTCCGAATGTAGCGAAGAGGTGCGCGAGCTGTGCGGCGACCCGGAGGCGCTTGAGCCTTACCGCGTCATTCTGAAGCGCATGCGCAGCCAGCTGCTGAATACTCAGGCTTACCTTGAGCGCCGCCTGAAGGGCGAGCGTCTGCCGCGTCCGGCCGATCTGCTGGTTTCCAACGATCAGCTCTGGACGCCGCTTTACGCTATCTATCAGTCGCTGCAGCAGTGCGACATGGGCATTATCGCCAACGGTCAGCTGCTGGATACGCTTCGCCGCGTGAAGTGCTTCGGCGTGCCGCTGGTGCGCATCGATCTGCGTCAGGAGAGCACGCGCCATACCGAAGCGATTGCCGAGGTTACCCGCTATCTCGGTCTTGGCGACTATGAAAGCTGGTCGGAAGCAGATAAGCAGGCCTTCCTGGTGCGCGAGCTCAACTCCAAGCGTCCGCTGCTGCCGCGCCACTGGGAGCCGAGCGACGACACGCGCGAAGTGCTGGAAACCTGCCGCGTCGCCGCCGAAGCGCCGCAGGGCTCGATCGCCGCCTACGTCATCTCGATGGCGAAAACCCCGTCCGACGTGCTGGCGGTGCATCTGCTGCTGAAAGAGGCGGGCATCACCTTCGCGATGCCGGTGGCGCCGCTATTTGAAACCCTCGACGACCTCAACAACGCCAACGACGTCATGAGTCAGCTGCTGAATATCGACTGGTATCGCGGCTTTATTCAGGGCAAACAGATGGTAATGATTGGCTACTCCGACTCGGCGAAAGACGCCGGCGTAATGGCCGCCAGCTGGGCGCAGTACCAGGCGCAGGACGCGCTGATCAAAACCTGCGAGAAAGCCGGCATCGCTCTGACGCTGTTCCACGGACGCGGCGGCAGCATCGGCCGCGGCGGCGCGCCTGCGCACGCGGCGCTGCTCTCTCAGCCGCCGGGCAGCCTGAAGGGCGGCCTGCGCGTCACCGAACAGGGCGAAATGATCCGCTTTAAATATGGCCTGCCGGAAGTCACCATCGCCAGCCTGTCGCTCTACACCGGCGCGATCCTGGAAGCGAACCTGCTGCCGCCGCCGGAACCAAAGAAAGAGTGGCACAGCATCATGGATCAGCTTTCGGCGCACTCCTGCGCCATGTATCGCGGCTACGTGCGCGAAAACCCGGACTTTGTGCCCTACTTCCGCTCCGCCACGCCGGAGCAGGAGCTGGGTAAGCTGCCGCTCGGCTCGCGTCCGGCAAAGCGCCGCCCGACCGGCGGCGTCGAATCGCTGCGCGCCATCCCCTGGATCTTCGCCTGGACGCAGAACCGCCTGATGCTGCCCGCCTGGCTTGGCGCCGGCGCGGCGCTGCAAAAGGCGATGGACGAAGGCCATCAGGATCAGCTCGAAGCGATGTGCCGCGACTGGCCGTTCTTCTCGACGCGGCTGGGCATGCTGGAGATGGTGTTCGCCAAAGCCGACCTGTGGCTGGCGGAATACTACGATCAGCGTCTGGTCGACAAAACGCTGTGGCCGCTGGGTAAACAGCTGCGCGACCAGCTTGAGGCCGATATTAAAGCGGTGCTGACCATCGCCAACGACGCGCATCTGATGGCGGATCAGCCGTGGATAGCCGAGTCGATCGCGCTGCGCAACGTATACACCGATCCGCTCAACGTGCTGCAGGCGGAGCTGCTGCAGCGTTCGCGCGACCAGGAAGCGCGCGGCGAAGAGGTCGATCCGCGCGTCGAGCAGGCGCTGATGGTGACCATCGCGGGCGTCGCGGCGGGCATGCGCAACACCGGTTAATCCTTCTGACTCTTCCGGGCAGGCCACTGCCCGGATACCTCTCTGCCGCTACGCGTTTCACGCTTGCCGGCGTTGTGCCCGGACGCTACTTTGCTCTATTCTTTAGGACCATTCCTCAGTTATCCACATTCTCATTTACAGGAGTTGCCCTTATGGCATCAGGAATTTCTCGCATCTGGATGCGTACCGGCATGTTGCTCGGCGCCGCGTTACTGGTGCTTAATCTCACCGCGTGCGGCGACAAAGAGGGCGATCAGCGCAAGGCCTTCATCGACTTTCTGCAAAACACAGTCATGCGCAGCGGCGAACATCTGCCGAGCCTGAGCGAAAGCCAGAAGCAGAATTTCGGTAAATACGCGGGCGACTACGCCATTCTTTACGGGTTTTCCCAACAGGTAAATAAGGCGATCGATCAGGGCATGCGTCCAGTGGTCGATGAGCTGTCGGCGATCCATGTGCCGCAAGATTACCTGACGCGTCGCGACGCGCTGCGCCAGGCGAACGGCGCGCTGGTGATCGTCACGCAGCAGCTGGAGAGCGCTAAAATGCAGGCGGACAGCAGCAAAGCCTCGCTTAAACAGGAAGAGGATCTGAAAAAGGTCTACGACGCCGCTTACGATAAAGTCGTCACGCAGCCAGCCACTCAGCTGGTGCCGCTGCTGCCGAAACTGCAGGCGCTGAGCCAGGGCGCGGCGCAGGCGGGCGACTTTTTGCAGCAGCAGGGACCCCGCGTAAGCTTTAACAATAACGCCGTTCAGTTTCCTACTCCCGATCAGGTTTCGCAGTATAACGCGCTGATGAGCACTATCTCCGCCAACGCGCAGGCGCTAACCCAGGCGCAGACCGCCGTTCAAAACGGCCTGCAGTAATCTCTCTTCCGAGACAAGCGCCCGCGCTTGTCTCGGCCCTTCCGCCGTTGCTTCCTTTCAGAAAAACGCCAGCCGGAGAATCGTCCCGCCTGTAGTGTGATCTGGCGCATTTTCGACCGAAAATACTTTGTGACCGTAGTCACATATATGGAACAAACCGAACAGATATAAGTGTGATTTAAGTCACATTTATACTCGTTTTGCGGCCAAAAAATAGCCTCTGTGCTTTTTTTACGCCGTTATTATGTGATCTAACTCACTAAAAAAGCCCCTGCCACCACCTTAACTCAGTGATCTGGATCACACTTAAGCCGCCCGCTACGCAGCGTCATATTCGCGTGCTAGAGTCCGCCTGCATACAGTAATAGCGACGGCTCGACGCCGTGCTGGCTTAACAAAAACAAACGCGCTCTCTTATTGCAGCGCGTCTCGATAAGGGGTGGCTTTATGTCCTCATCAGTCAAGGTCAAGGTTCAAAGCTTTGGTCGCTTTCTGAGTAATATGGTGATGCCTAACATCGGTGCGTTTATCGCCTGGGGTATCATCACCGCGCTGTTCATCCCGACCGGATGGATTCCTAACGAGACGCTGGCGAAGCTGGTCGGCCCGATGATCACTTACCTGCTGCCGCTGCTGATCGGTTTTACCGGCGGACGTCTGGTGGGCGGCGATCGCGGCGGCGTGGTCGGCGCAATTACCACCATGGGCGTGATCGTCGGCGCAGATATGCCGATGTTCCTTGGCTCGATGATTGCCGGCCCGCTGGGCGGCTGGGCGATCAAATCCTTCGACCGCGCCGTTGACGGCAAAATCAAAAGCGGCTTCGAAATGCTGGTCAACAACTTCTCCGCCGGCATTATCGGTATGCTGCTGGCGCTGCTGGCGTTTCTGGCTATCGGTCCGCTGGTGGAAGGTCTGTCGCATATTCTCGCCGCAGGCGTCAACCTGATGGTGCAGAACAACCTGCTGCCGCTGACCTCGATTTTCGTTGAGCCGGCGAAAATCCTGTTCCTGAATAACGCCATCAACCACGGCATCTTCTCGCCGCTGGGCATCCAGCAGGCAAGCGAAGCGGGCAAGTCGATCTTCTTCCTGATCGAGGCGAACCCTGGTCCGGGCATGGGCGTGCTGGTGGCCTATATGATTTTTGGCCGCGGCAGCGCTAAGCAGTCTGCGGGCGGCGCAGCAATCATCCACTTCCTCGGCGGTATTCACGAAATCTACTTCCCGTACGTGCTGATGGCGCCGCGCCTGCTGCTGGCGGTGATTCTGGGCGGCATGACCGGCGTCTTCACGCTGACGCTGCTCAATGGCGGTCTGGTTTCTCCCGCGTCTCCGGGCTCTATCCTGGCGGTGCTGGCGATGACGCCGAAAGGCGCTTACTTCGCCAATATCGCGGCGATTATCGCAGCCTTTGCGGTCTCCTTCGTGGTCTCCTCTATTCTGCTGAAAACCAGCAAAGTCAAAGAGGAAGACGATATCGAAGCGGCGACTAAACGCATGCACGATATGAAAGCGCAGTCAAAAGGCCAGGCCGTCGCGGGCGCGCCGGTTGTCGCCGACGCCAGCAGCGTTGACGTCAGCCACGTGCGCAAAATCATCGTTGCCTGCGACGCCGGTATGGGCTCCAGCGCGATGGGCGCAGGCGTGCTGCGTAAAAAAGTGCAGGATGCGGGCCTCACCAACGTCTCCGTCACCAACAGCGCGATTAACTCGCTGCCGGGCGACGTCGATCTGGTGATTACCCATCGCGACCTCACCGAGCGCGCGATGCGTCAGGCGCCGCAGGCGCAGCATATCTCGCTGAACAACTTCCTCGACAGCGCGCTCTACAGCAATCTGACCGATCGGCTGGTGGCGGCGAACCGTAGCGAAGCGCACCGCGAAGTGGTACAGACCGCGCTGGCGGACAGCTACGACACCAGCAATCCGCATCTGTTTAAACTGGGCGCGGACAACGTCTTCCTCGGCCTGAGCGCCAGCAATAAAGAGCAGGCGATCCGCTTCGCCGGCGAGCAGCTGGTGAAAGGCGGCTACGTTCAGCCGGAATATGTTGAAGCGATGCTGGCGCGTGAAAAACTCACCCCGACCTACCTCGGCGAGTCGATCGCGGTGCCGCATGGCACGGTAGAAGCGAAAGATCGCGTATTGAAAACCGGCGTGGTGTTCTGTCAGTATCCGCAGGGCGTGCTGTTCGGCGACGATGCGGACGACGTGGCCCGCCTGGTTATCGGCATCGCGGCGCGCAATAACGAGCACATCCAGGTGATTACCAGCCTGACCAACGCGCTGGACGACGAAAGCGTGATTGAGAAGCTGGCGCATACCACCAGCGTGCAGGAAGTGCTGGATCTGCTGTCGGGCAGCCCGGCGACCGCCTAAACGCTCTGCCTGAACTTCCCTGGGGCGGGTAAGCCCGTCCCGATTTCCGGGGCGGGCGTGCCCGCCCCATCGTCATTTGATATGGGTCAATATTATGAAAGCGTTACATTTTGGAGCAGGTAATATCGGTCGCGGCTTTATTGGCAAGCTGCTGGCGGATGCAGGCATTGAACTGGTGTTCGCCGATGTTAACCAGGTGGTGCTGGATGCACTGAACGCGCGTCATGAATATCCAGTACATGTGGTTGGCGAACAGGCGCAAGTGGAAATCGTAAAGGGCGTCAGCGCCGTCAACAGTACCAGCGACGACATTATCGCGCTGGTGGCGGAGGTCGATCTGGTGACCACCGCCGTCGGCCCGCAAATCCTGGAGCGCATCGCGGGCAGCGTGGCGAAGGGCCTGGCGAAACGCCATGACCAGGGCAACGATCGCCCGCTAAATATTATCGCCTGCGAAAACATGGTGCGCGGCACCAGCCAGCTGAAGCAGCACGTACTGAAGGCGCTGCCGCCGCAGTATCATGCGTGGGTTGAAGAGCATGTTGGCTTTGTTGATTCGGCAGTTGACCGCATCGTGCCGCCATCTGAAGCCGGCAGCACCGATCCGCTGGAAGTTACCGTAGAAACCTTCAGCGAGTGGATCGTCGACAAAACCCAGTTTAAAGGCGCGCTGCCGGACATTCCTGGCATGGAGCTGACCGATAACCTGATGGCGTTCGTCGAGCGCAAGCTGTTTACCCTCAACACCGGCCACGCCATTACCGCTTATCTCGGTAAGCTGGCCGGTCACGCCACCATTCGCGAAGCCATTCTCGACCAGAAAGTGCGTGCCGTGGTGCAGGGCGCGATGCAGGAGAGCGGCGCGGTGCTGATCAAGCGTTATGGTTTTGATGCGGAGAAACATGCCGCGTATATCCAGAAAATCCTGACGCGTTTCGAAAACCCGTACCTGAAAGATGACGTTGAGCGCGTCGGCCGTCAG
>Ga0154006_1000219_pt1 | contig 19144 bp, 15 predicted proteins | sample TSFL090MetaG_FD_104747 | JGI IMG/M metagenome (GOLD analysis project Ga0154006, IMG submission 104747) | Attine ant fungus gardens microbial communities from Florida, USA - TSFL090 MetaG | ecosystem: Host-associated > Fungi > Mycelium > Unclassified | place: USA: Florida, Wakulla State Forest...
AGTCCATCCGCCACTCTTTTGGAAACGGATCGCTCGACTTCGCATCTGACGCACTAACCAACAAATCGTGGTGCTTTGAAAAACGATTGATAATCTTACGTGTCGCAGCCACCGCTGGTTCCAAGTATGAATCAGCCGGCACAACCCCTACACCAACTAGCTCAATTAATCCTTGTTGTTCGTATGACAATAACATCGTCAATGAAGCCAAATCATCAACGCCCCCGTCATGGCTAAAGTACACTTTTTCAGTCATTTTTACATCCCCTAAGTTCAAATCGTTCGCATTCTTGTCAATTAGAGACATAATACCACGTTTCAATACACTTTAAAACGAACTTATCACTAACTCCCCATTCTATTTGTAAATATCATCCAGCATCGCACTTTGAGAAACATACACCTTTCTCATTTCAGAAGAATATATCAAATCAGAACTATAAAATTTTTCTAAAACTCTTTCTTGTGTAACTTGCACACCATAAACATGATTTATTTCATATATTAAATCATCAACATCTATGGAAGTACTATCACCAATTATGTATTTCACAAAATCAGCTAGTCCGGGTGTATAATTTTCAGTTTCCTCTGGTTTCACGAAAACATTTCCAACTGTTTTAAGCATTCTTATATCAGGCGCGGTAAATATGAGTCGTTCATAAAAAATATCGTTAAATCCCAAATCAAGCAATTCGTGTTCAAAACCTGAATCTATCAACGTTTTAAATGTGAAAAATGAATTAAATGGCACGTACTCTAAAACTTTTTGCACATAATCATTCAGCATTTGTTTACTTATGCCTTTTGATGTCAAATAATTCCCCGTAAGATATTTTTCCTCTGAGAATTGGATTAATTCGTGTTTTAATTCAGCATCATATATTCTAAATTTAATGTATCTATTTTTCTTATCATAAAACTTCGATAGATCCAACACATCATCTTCAAACAGCATGCTATCTATAGCATTTTGAGTTGTGCGGTATTCTTCTCGAATCAAGATTCCGTTCTGACCCCGTTCAACATATCCTAATTTTTTATACAATAGGGATGTGCCAGTCACCGTCGAATCAATATTTTCAATAATTGAATCAAATTCTTTTCTTTCGTAAAATTGCTTTGTCAATAGTGCTTTCGCATCTATATAAAACATTGGATCCATCGGAAGTGAAACATTTGAAACAATTATTTCATTAGTAATAAATTCACGATAATCATTCAATAGCAGCGCTCTCATTGTTGGCTTTTTCAATCCATAGGAATCACTAAAAAAATCGATCAGGTTGTCTAGTGGTTTTTTGTCAAAATCATAAATTAATCGCATTATAAAGTCATTTTTCGAATCTATTTTCACCATAACTTGTGATTGCCGAAGGATATTGTTTAAATTATTAAATTTATCAAAGCCTAATCTCTTATATAAATTTGCTAATTCTGAGGCATTTAATACTCGTAATTTGTTCATCAACTCTGCATCAGAATCGAAAAAGAAATCTATCCCATAAAGCCCCGGCTCAACATTCAACAATTCATTAAGTTGATCAATTGCTTCATCGTCAATATTGCCATAATCGAAATATCTAAAATTGCCTCTCACGCCATTTATTACGTTATTATAATGTCCATTTGTTAGCTTACTTAACTCTTTTGGCGTCTTAATGAGTTCTTTCGGTAACTTATTCTCCAAAACATATTTAGCTAGGTTTTCAGACAAAATATTTATGTCAAACTGTTGATTCGCTTTTTCTTTTAATACTTCTTCAATCACAACATTTAACTCAATAGGAACAAATTCTCCTGTCGACGTTTTCAACATATTACTATGTAACAGTACTTCAGACTTCACTTCTTCCGAAATTCGGCTACTACCAATTATTAATTTAATCGCCGGAGAAGACGCTCTACCATATTTCCAATTGATAAATTTGTTAATAATCGGATTTAGATTAAAAACCTTTTCAAATTCAAAGTCATCAAAATAAAACTGCGACAATATCGGATATAATTTTTTCTCTTCCCTGAATGTAGGTAGTTTCCTTTTTATGTTTCTTTCTATTTGCCTAACTCGTTCTCGAGTAACTCCAATTTTTTCAGCAATATCTTGCAAGGTCTCTCCTGCAATTCTCCCAATTAACACTGTTTTGACCTTTTCTTCAATGTTAGATTGTAAAAACTCAAGAATTCCTTCAGGTATTTCTTCAACACCGAAAATACGTTTATATGATTTCTTTAACGATTCCATTTCCTTCCGTTTTGCATTTTCAGCCTTACGCTGTTCGATGCGTTTCTTAATCTCTACGGAATCAATATTTATCTCATTCGAATTTTCATATGAATTATCACCTGTATTCGTAACATACTTAGCTAGTTCAGGCTTAATGGCATTTAATTTTTTCCAATCCCAATAGCTATTAATCGCCTCACGAAGGCCCTTCATTGCCTGTTGAATACTAGCTGACCTTTTAACATCCTTATCAGATAATATAGTTATCAATGCGTCATCAGTTAACTGTGAAATTTGTCTATATCCAATACTTTGAATTCTTTTTATAGCAATACCTGGAATACCAAACGCATTCAGTAACACCACACTATCACGCAGTAATCCTTCATTCTGAATTTTAAAAACTGTCTCCTGAAGTGTGTCCCTCATCTTATTCGTTAGATATTCTGAATTATCTAGTACATTTCCATGCAATAAATCTTCCAAATTAACATCATTTCTTTGTAATCGTTGAAACACGCTTGGTTTCACATCATAATCGTGTAACCAATACAAACTCACGTCTTTACTAACCATAACCATATAACTTCTCCCACGTTTGCCAATAAAAAAAGCAGCGTATGAAATATACAGCTGCTCCCTAGTATAACTACTCTTGCATAAACTCTAATATTTCAGACTTTTCATCAACAGAAAAGTTAGCCACAAGTTGATTACCTTCTATAGCGTCTAACATCATTTCTTTTTTTTCTTCAAGCCTTGTATAGATTTTGCTATCAATCGTATCGCGTTCTCCTGATTTTCCAACCAATTCGAAATAATAATAATCCGTTGTCTGATTTTGAGGTAATCCCAATCTGTGAATACGATCTCTTGACTGCAGCATATGAGTTAAATTGAAAGAATATTCTAAATAAATTGCCGAGTGTGATACGCCATGTAGAGAAACAGACTCAGCAAGCGTATGAGGATTAGATATAAGCAAATCAAAATTTCCTGATTGGAAATTTTGAATGATATTTTCACGATCATGAGCACTAACCGATCCATAAATAACCGCTACTTTGTGTCCTTTTTTCCGAAGTGCATCAGCAAACTTATCTATCGTATCAATAAATATTGCCCAAACCACCGGCTTTTCACCATCATCGATTAGCTCTTCTGCTTTTTGAACAGCTCTTTCAAACTTAGATGATGTTTTCAATCGATTTAATAGCAATAAATCAGAAGGCGAATAATCCGGTTCGTCTGCCATTTCATCAGAATACTCGAAATCTAAACTGTTAGTTTTACCTGTATCATCGTTATCTACATCAAGAAACAGAGATTTCGAAATACTTTTTTGCAAAAGTTCCGGATTAGACGCCAACTGAATCAACCTAATATAGAGTTTAAATGGCATATGCCCATATTTCATCCATAATAAATCTATAACGTCCTGTTCTTCTGAGGAAGCTTCAATTTGATATATTGTATCTGGATTAGCTTCAGGTACATTTAAGTCTTTTTTTGTCACTCGCCAAAAAAAAGGAAAGAGCTTATCATTGATTTCTTGCCCCGTTACCTGATCAGCTTTTTTTAAGTCCGACACCGTAAAGCCAAAGTAATCCCGATACTCTTCGGGATATAAAATGTGCAGCATATTGTATACATCAGCATATCCATTAGGTATGGGTGTCCCAGTTAAAACAACTTTATAGAATGCTTTGTCTGCTACAGCCATCGCATATTGAGGCGTGACTGCCTCGATACCCTTAACCTTATGTACCTCATCAAATACAAGCAGTGTTTTCGCATCAATGATATTCATCAGGTCGTTGTAATAGGTCCTAAGTGACTCGTAATTTACAAGAATCAGATTATATTGGTTCACATTTCTATGAAATTGTTCCTTGCGAAAATCCGAACTTTGAACATCTAAGACATTTAACGTCCGTTTGTCACCGAAAACTGCTTCAAATTCTTTTTTCCATGCCAAAAAAGAGCTTTTGGGACCTATGACTACCATTCTGTCAATTTGCTTTATTTCAGGTGATGATAGATATGCAAATGTGCCATATACCATCGAAGTTTTTCCAGCCCCCGGTACTGAAAAATTTCCAACTCGCTGCATTCTAGCCATATAATAGCTAACCCACAATTGTTCAGGATATAAAGCTCGACTAACTTCCGACTCAACAATATCTTTAAACTTTAATACATCTTCCGTTAGAGAATCATCTTTATCTTTAATCAACAATCCTCGCCTTGCTATTTCATCTATGGCAAATTCAGAGTTGTTTATATAATCAAACACCGAATCAGAAACCACAAAATTAAATTCTTCTAGTTGTGACTCTTTAGTTAACATCTCAACTATTTTTTGTACATCTTTATAGCCGAGGTTATCTTTAAAGTTCCACAACTCACCACCAACCATGTAATCCTTTAGTCTTCTCATTTTTCGAGAATTAACATCAAGTTCAAAATCAATTAAATTATCTTGGATATGCAGAATATCATGATCCATGTACAAAATCAGTGCATCTTTGTCCATCACTGATTTATCCATTATTAGCCTCCCTTCTGAATACTTTACCAACTCACTTTTCAAAACTTCGTTGATGCTTTTGACAAAAATCATTCCATCCTGATTTTCTCCACTCCACAGCAAATCGAAATTCTTTTGCTCTTCGTGAATGTAATTTGCATCTGCTTCAGTAATCCAACTTTTTTTTACATCAATTCGCTCAAAATTATTAACAAATGCATTTTCTGTCTCATTAAAAGATCCTGAGAAATATATTGAATTCCCATCGGAATCAGTCATCACACCATACTTTGCATGAAACAATCCATTAGGAGTAAATCCCACTTTTATATCTACTAGTCCAATTAAAATTAAATACGCCAAATTTGCTAAATGCATTCGATCATTTTGATTTTCTAATTCCAAAAAATCAGAACTGATTTCTAGTGAATTTCTTAATTCATAGCCCTGTCTAATTGCATTATAGTCAGACTCAGATATCTCGTTTGAAATTATTAATCTGTATTTACCACCATTATGCAGTAATCCTTCAATTCCTTTTGTAAAATACAACAGGGCTTTTGCCGAAAAATATCCTGAAATTCGGTCGTATCGAATAGAATTTTGCAATGCTGGCGTATAAAAGTCCTCACCAACATCGTCGATTGGTGTAGTATATCCAGGCTTAATGACTATGTCAGTCAGCATTTGTTAATCCCTTCATCGCATTAACTCGTTCTTGTATCCGATCAAGATATTCTGAAAATTCTTCAATATCATCCGCACTCATGCGAACTACCGCTTCAGTATCAACATCGTTAATTCTATCTAAGCTTTTCTTCAAAGACTCAATAGGCGCCTTTTGAGCGCTTGATAACTTTTTTCTCTCTGTATATTTTGTCGCCACTTCAATAACTTTCGTCTTCTGTTCTGTAGGCACATTCACAGTATGTGTTTCTTTTGCTGCCTTGGCTACATCCTGCTGACGGAAGTTTTTATCCATTTTATCAAGCGTATTATCCAATTCTTCAATTACATCGCTTAGCATTTTTGAATCTTGTACAACATTTTTCATATCACGAACTTTTCGCGTAACATCACCATCAAACGATGCTATCGAAGCAAATATTATATCTCGTGCATCTTTATAATCTTGTTCGTCTATTTTTTTACTTTTAAGAATGCGCTGAGCTTCACGCAATGGACCATCTAATTTTTGTTGGCGAGCAATATGAAACATCAATGGCTGACCAATATATTTTAGATAGTCAATCATAAGCTGAGCTACTTCCATGTCTTGCAACACAGCCTTCTCAGTACTGTCAACTTCTCTAGCGTACTCTGCAGCCGTAAAGGGCGAATCATCTGAAATTAAATCACGATAAATGTCGACCAGTCGATCAATAGGGTCGTAATCTACACGTTCTTCCTTCGCGTGCTGCAAATTAAGCTCCAAAGTTTTGATTTCCTTGGGCGTATAGTCCTCGGAATCCAAAAGGACCGCTTTAATATAATTAAATTTTTGTCCTTTACCCTCACGTGAAAGTTGTCGTAAAGCCGTGAAACGTCGATTACCATCAACAATTACGCCATTTTTTAAAACAACTGCCGCCTCTTGTTGTTCAAATAATTCAATGTTGTTTTTGGTCTTCTTAAGAGACTCGGAATTAGAGCTTTGAATGAACCCTTCGATTATCATATTCGCTTCTTGCGGATTGTTTGGAAAACTATCTTTGTCACTTAGATACTCTGAAATCCAAGTTGCAATTCGCCCATTTAGTTTGTTGTATTGCAACTCTGTTAATGGAATCCGAACTACAGGAAACAGTTGTGTCTTACCCTTAATAATCAAATTTTTTGTTTCTTCTGTTTTTTCTACTAGATTAATATCAATCATTTAATTTCACCTATCTATAATTAATTTTATTATTTGTATACATAATTCAAAAAATCCATTTTTGTCTTAAATATACGGTCTGTCTCAGACGAATACACATATGCACTGTTCTTTAATTTGGTTTTTAAATTCGGCTCAGAAATAGCAATACCATATTTATCATTCAATATTGAAATAGCGTCGAAAAAGTCCAAAGAATTCGTTTTCCTGTCAAATTGATTCTGCAGTAATGATAAGACACTAAAATCATTTCTATTAACCTTATCGGCAGAAAACACTAATACATTCGACCGAATTGTTACAAAATAATCGGACGTTTCCAATATCTCTTCAAGAAATTCATTTTCAAATCCAAGGTCTACAAGTTTGTGTTTCACTCCCTCTCTTACGAGCATTGGCACTGTAAACAGCGTAAATCTTTGAAGAATTCCTTGCACAAAATCATCGATATCATTAATTGATACCCCAGCTTCATTCAAACGTGCCATTGTTATATATTTCCCATCACCTAATGCAAAAATCTTTCTCTTTTTCTGCAGTGACTTAATGGCTTTTTTCACATCTTTCTGTTGAAGCCAAGCTTCCTCATATGTGTCAAAAATTCCATATTCAGGTAAAACGTTTAGTGCCAATTCTTCTAAATTGCTATACCTTTTTTTGAAATAAAACCCATCTTGTTCTCTTATATCAAATTTATTCTTAACGTAAACTAAACTTGTGTACTTTAGCTCAGACATACGTTTCTGTAGTTCTTTTTCAGTCACCACATCACCAGATATTAGCGACGAAACATCCACATGCTGATTATTGTTCGTTTGGTTCGAGGAAACTTGCTTTCCCTTCCACATCAATACTGGTTTTGCCACATCTTTTTTAGGGACAGTGGTGTGACTCTTCTTCGTTTCTAACTTAGGTAATGCATTTGGCTCTTTCCGAATGTCTACACCAAAACGTTCCATTTGTTTAACTAGTTTTAGTATCTCATCAACAGGCAAGTACTTTTGCCTTTGTTGCACAATAATGTGTAAGAACTCAGAATATTCTTGAAACCCAGCACCCGACTGTAACCACTTTTTGAACTTTTCAACAGGTTCACGAATGGTTTTACTATATTCATCTTTCCAATACTGGCTAAGTTTCACGGGAGGTTTACGCAACCAACCATTTACCGTAACTATATGTGATACCCTAGTTTTACCAATTAGCTCCAGCTGCTTTAAAAGTTCCACTTTTGCACCGAATCTATTAAGAATATAAATTGAATCGAAATATGACAAGGTCAATTTCTTTTCACTGAGCCTAACTCTTTGCACAGCTCTATCCAACATAGAATAATCGCGAATGACAAATTCACTATAACGTGCTGCGTCTGCTACACCATTTGTCAAAGCAACTAATCTAAAGGCTCTCGCGTAAACAGTAAAGAACGTTTCCTTATGTCTTCTTAATCCTTCAATCATTGCTTCCGAAACGCCATATCCTAAGAGTCTACTTAAACTCACCTGTTTAGACCCAAAATCATCCACATCCGTTGCTAAGTCCGTACTATTATCAACCTCCGTAGATTTTATTTTTATCTTTGGCAAACTAGCAATCTCTTTTCCCTGTGTAGATTTACGAGCCTGATTAGATATTTCTTGTTTTTTTGGTCGTTTATTGCCCAAATATTTTTCATCTAAGAATTGTTCAAGCGTCGTTCCCTTGACATCAAAATGCACATCTTTTCTGTCACTATCAGGAACAATCAGACGTTCTTTCACACCTATTTTGAATTTGAAAGCCATAATTTGTCCAATGACGTCAAAATCTGACATTTCTGGATTAACAGCTTGCAATATCTTGCTGAATTTATACAAGTCAATTGTAGATTCTTTTTCTACTATCCAATCTTTGAATCTACTTATTGCCCATTTCACATTGACCGCTAAATTGGAATCTAATTTAGCTATCTTGTTTAAGTAATATTCAGCATCAGATACAAATTTTATTTTTAACGTATTCCGCATCCTAGCAACGTCAGTGACAGAAACTCCGAAAAAGCGCAACATATAAATACTCTGAAACTCATTTATAGATCCATCTGTTAATTTCTGTATAAAAGCCTTTACAGCCGTAACTAACTCCGAATCATTATATGTTTTTGATTTATCAATAACTTTTTTTACAAGGTCTTCAAACGAAATATCATCTTTGACGAGTTCACTCACTCTTGCTTGAGAAATTCCAAATTCTTGTAACCTGTACAACCCAACCGTATTACTCATTCTCTTTTTTCCTATAATTATGTACTGTCACCTATACCAACAATATTACCACTTTAATTGTATAATCCTCTACACTCCGGTTTTTAGTACATTGTTTCTGCGACCAAATAACTATTATTTCTTCAAGAAAACGTCTATAATTCATACAGTATTAAATATCGAGATAGGAAGCTGATTAATTATGCAAAAGCGAGTTGCAGAAATGTTCGCTGGCGTTGGTGGTTTCCGAGTTGGGCTCGAGTCGTTACAAACCGGCTGGGACACAATTTGGGCAAACCAATGGGAACCAGGGAAAAAGTCACAACATGCTTACGACGCGTATGTCGCTCATTTCGGTAAAGATCAAAATTACACCAACGTTGATATTAGTACTGTGGTTAAGTCTCAAGTACCTGATTTCGACTTGTTGGTCGGCGGTTTTCCTTGCCAAGACTACTCTGTTGCTCATTCTGGGGCGCAAGGTATTGTTGGTAAAAAAGGAGTCCTTTGGTGGGACATTCGCGACATGATTCGCGCAAAGTTCCCTCCTTTTGTATTCCTGGAAAATGTTGATCGTCTATTGAGTTCACCAGGTCCACGTCAACGCGGTCGTGACTTTGGTATGATTCTTTATACGTTGCAACAGTTGGGTTACGGTGTTCAATGGCGCATGATTAATGCAGCTGAATATGGTTTTCCCCAACGTCGACGTCGTGTATTTATTTTCGCATACCGAAAAGATACGAACTACTACGCTGAAGTAGGTGCAAAGAAAGAATTGCGTGAGGTTGTTTTAGAAAACGCTCCATTCAATAAGCAAATGAAAATAAAGCCTGATTTGAAAGAAGAAACTTTGGGTCGACTTGACGAATTCAACGATATCGTTGAATTTTCAGACAATTTCACCTTCAACTTCCGTAACACAGGTATTTTGCACGATAACGACATTTATTCAGCCAAGTACGAAGCTGACTATGATGGTCCTTACACTACCATGGGTGATATTATGCTTGATCACGTGGAAGATGAAACTCTCTACATTGATGCAAAGCCTGGTCGCCAAGAAAAGTTTGAATACTTAAAAGGGCCTAAGCGTATTGAACGCACCAGTTCTACAGGGCACGAATACGTTTATTCTGAAGGTGGCATGGCTTTCCCAGATGCTTGGGAAAAACCAGGCCGTACCATGTTGACTTCTGAGAAGAGTGTCAACAGATCCACACACGTTGTTCGTGATAAGGAGACAGGCCGATTGAGATTCTTACACCCAATTGAAGCTGAACGTTTAAATATGTTCCCCGACAATTGGACGGATACCGGTATGCCTAACAATTTCCGTTACTTCACTATGGGTAACGCGCTTGTAGTTGGTGTTGTTGCTGCGATTGGATCGGCAATTGACGATATCATTGCCAAGGAAGATGAACTTCCACTCGGTGATGATTATGTTCACGGTCACATTGAGGATGTTGATCACTCAACTTTCACTCAACAACTCGACCTTGATTTAGGTCTTGGTGATGAATAACTGATAAAATCAGGGATGACATATCTCTGATTTTTTAGTATATGGAGAACATATTATGAAACATGATAACTGGCGCAAATATGATATTGTTGCTGATTTCACTGATGACGATGTCCGTCAGTTAATTTCGCTTGTTGAGCCTTTCGTCAACCAACGCGAGATTCAATTTGATGATGACGATATCGAAGTAATTAAGATGACATTTTTGCGGGATGATTTTCCAATTATGGAACTTGATTTTGACGATTTGACAGGTTTTCTAATCGCTAACGATGAAATAATTGCTCATCCGGAACTTCCTGGAATAACTTTCGCTCGCTTAGAAGATGATTAGTTCAATAGAAAAATGCCAAGCAAAAAATTTGCTTGGCATTTTTCTATTGAACTACATCTTTAACAAGATCACCTATAAATCCTGCGTTTAACCACAGCCGCTGCTTGGCAATCATTTGTCCAGAGGGTAATTCGACTTTATCATCGCCATTTCTACCGCCAGGTCTCAAGTGAGCAATTCCATTAAATTTAGTCGATGGAAAATTATTAGATACCACTTTTTTACCGTTTGACTGAACAATCGTTTTTAATTCAAGTTCATTATTCATAATTAAACGTCTAACTTCATTCCAAACCTCTTGGAGACCATAATCCAAAGCAAACTGCGGCAACATCATAATCTTTGCACCTTCGAAAGTAACTAAATTATCCGCAACATTTCTGCCTGTCGCATGTTGTTTAAAAACAACGAACACTAGCGCCGTTGTCGTAAAATAATTATATAATCCGCAAGATTGCCAACTACTAGCAGTACACCACTCATCAAAATCAATTGGCATAAATGACATATTCTCAACCGGCTTATCTTTGTCAGATAGTCTCACCGTTTTTAGGGTTGCATTTAGTTCCCTGTTATTAAATAACACTTTGTTAGATGTGATACTTAACATCGCTCGAGCTAGGTTGGGAAAGCTAGCTTTTGTTTTTTTCTCTTCTTTCGGTAAAAACGTTTTGATTAACTCTTCCACTGTTTTTCCGATAAAAGGAGCTACCCTAACATCCAATTCTTTCTGCGCTTTATTAATATCATCTTCCGTGTACACTACAGCAATTCCTCCGTTATCAATGATTTCAAATATCTAGCTAAATTTCTAAATCAATAACTCATTCATCATTAATCATACCAGCCAAACATGTATTTATTCATCTATAAACATGTATTTTTTATCAAAAAAGAGGCATCGCTACTCTGCCATGTTAAATAATATAAATTCATATCCGACATAAAATATGTTTCACATCGTTATACTTGACTCCAAAAGGATTATAATCTTCTTCCACAATCAATTACCAACAAAAATTGTTACCAACACTTCACAATCACTTCATCAACGCCACAATCTTCTGCGCATCCCCATCCGAAACACCACCAATATTAACGGTATGCGCAGTATCTACAATATGCTGTGCCATCTGCTTAGCGCTGTCTGGATTATTCCAAGCTGGATCCTGAAAATGAGTTGGCACATCATAAACGGTAATCGTGCCATTCCCATTGTCGTGATATGTCAACATACCTTCAGCGAGAGGCGTCCCTGTTAGCACCGTAACATCAGTTGGAAATGTAACTGTCTTATCAGCCGACACAGACGCTACAGGTGCACCTGCTGACACTGTACTAGTAGTGATATTATCAACACCACCATTATTGTCATCCGCAATGCGAGTACCCATAACAGCTACCCAGGCTTTTGCTCGATTTAATTTATCTTGATCTGTTGTTGCCTGTGCCTTAGCAGATGCTTCCTGGTTCTTCTTTACCTCCTGCTGTTGCTCAGCCTGAAATACATTTGGATCCGTCGTTATTTTCTGGGCAACTTGCTCTGTGTACGCAACTTCACTCGGTACAAAGAACTTGCGATAAGCATCACGCATCGACATCGTGAAGTTACCAGCATCCCCATTATTGCGAGATGAGACAATTCGATTATCACCATCAATCTTGACGCCCATAACACCGCCATCAACCATAACCGGAATACCAAAGCCCTCTGAATTACCTTGCTGTTGTAAAAATACATGAATGTCCGACTTAAGAACTTCCGCTAACCAATTATTGGTTGCTGCTGTTCGTTCTTGCCATTCACGTAGAATTAATGCCCCACGTTCTTCAGCGGACAAATCCATCAATGCGGCATCCGCTTGTGCATTAGTCATTTTATCTGCTGTTACGTTACTACTTTCAGAACTACTACTTGAACTAACTGAACTTGAATCTGTTGATGAACTGCTCGTTGACGTCCGCGTCATTTCTGATGAACTATTACGTTTAGATGATTGTCGTTCTAATTCACGCTTGCTACTTTCTGACATCACATGCCGTAGCTGTGCTTCACGTTTATTATCATTCACTTGATCGCCAATAACCGCGAACCCGCCTAGCACTAACAGTGCTAACACTATTATCACTGCACCAATACTAACAATACGTTTAACCATTCTTCCTACTCCCTACCGCCGTAAATCTATTACATAATTTTCGAGTTAAAACACTCAGCCTACTCATGAACGCATTTTACCTATTAATCCGACTTCAAAAATTGTCAAATCAATCTTACGCCTAATTACTAACATTTACTGTTTTTTCGTTCTAGTAGGTCACAAAAAAGTCCCCAATAATTAAAAAAGTCCGTCGAGCATATCTCAACGGACTTTCTACCATCTAATACATCAAAGCTGGCGACTTCAGCACCTGAATTTCATCCCCACCAACAATCACTTCATCAGCAACATTCAGGAACAAACCATGCTCAATCACACCTACTTGATTAGCTAACCAATTCGCTAATTCACTTGGAAATGGAATCGTATCTAAATGTAAATCTACAATCTCATTCCCGTTATCCGTCTTCACCGGCTCCCCATCAGCCGTGCGACGTAGGACTGGATGTAAGCCATGGTTATCAAAGACCCGGCACAGCTGCTCAGCACCATAAGTGACAACTTCAACCGGCAATGGGAAATGACCTAGTTCCTCGTGCACCTTTGATTCATCAACAATCCAAACATTCCGGCGAGAGTTTTTAGCGACAACCTTTTCGTACAACAGCGCTGCTCCACCACCTTTAATCCCATTCAATTGTGCATCAACAACATCAGCGCCATCGACGGTAATGTCAATGTGGTCAACATCATCTACATCTGCCAAAGTAATACCTAACGTCCTGGCCTGTTCAGCTGTACGCGTTGAGGTTGTCACCCCGACAATGTCTAATCCTTCTTCATTGACGCGGCGTCCCAGTTCTTCAACGAAAAACTTAACCGTTGAACCTGTGCCAAGACCAACAACCATGCCATTTTCAATTAACGTCGCCGCGTACTTTCCAGCCGCGCGCTTTTGTTCTAATGTGTTCATCAGATCACCTCCAACTATGCATGTACCAAATTTAATGATGCCAACACAGCCTTCTTCGTTGGGATTGACCGAATAGCCCCTGAATGTGAAACCGCAATTGACGACGCCTTGGATGCATATTGAATTGCGTCATCAACATTCGTGCAATCAGCATTTAGGTATGCAAACGTTGCCCCAATAAATGTGTCGCCCGCAGCGGTTGTATCGACCGCCTTTACTTTAAAAATCGGTTGGGTGCGTGCATCTTGGTCAGCTAACTTGTAGTAAACCCCATCTTCACCCAAAGTCACAATCGTACCCGTAATTGAGAGGTCCGCAAATTGATCACTGATATCCAATAAGTCATCGAAATCAGTTGATGGTTCGCAATTTAGCAAAGCCGCTGCTTCTGTTTCGTTTGGCACAATAATGTCCGTTGCAGCAAGAATTGCTGGATCAATATCTTTGTAATTCAAGACCGGTGCTGGGTTAAGCACTGTCGTGACACCGTATTTCTTGGCGAGGTAGAAGCCCTTCGCAACCGCCTCTTGGGCAACTTCAAACTGTGCAATCACGAAATCAGCTTCCGCAATAAGTTGTTCTGACTTCACCACATCGTCTGCTGTCAGCTTCATGTTCGCACCACCATACACCAAAATCGTATTGTGGCCATCTTCTTCTAGCAAAATCGTTGCGGTACCCGTAGCGTCTTCTTTTTCAACCAGGCCAGCTGTGTTAATGCCTTCATCTTCAAGCAAATTCCTGAATTGCACACCCGCAGCATCCTGACCAATAGCCCCAATGAAACTCACGTCGGCACCTTGACGGGCTGCTGCGACAGCTTGGTTCGCACCCTTACCACCTAAATTCGTGCCACGCGAATCAACTCGAAGCGTCTCTCCCTGCAATGGTAAACGCGAAATGTTTTGAATAATGTCCAAATTCAAACTACCAATGACAACAATCTTATTCATCACAATCACCTACTTTTCTTCCTTTGCATACTTCATTTCAGAGATGAAGTACCATGACACGATCATAAATGCGATAGTCGGCACAATGAATGACAATTGCATTGAACCAGACCAGTCAGATACCAACCCTTGGAATAGTGGCCATACTGCACCACCAACAATCGCCATTACCAAAATGGCACCGGCCGTTTCGGTATACTTCTTATCTGCGACATTATCCAATGTGTGGGCGTAAATCGTTGGCCATTGTGGACCAAAGAAGAAGCTCACAAACACAGCTGCGTATACCGCAATCATGCCTTGACCGAATGTCGTGATCAGTAAAGTAATGGTTCCCAACACTGAGTAGATACTCAACACGGTTGCGACCTTATAACGGCCCAAGAACCAGGTTGCAACCACTTTACCGACGAACCACATCGCATATGAATAGACCATAAAGGTTGTGGCATCAGCATCACTAATTTGCTTATTCAAATCCAAGGCCAAACGAATCGTAAATGACCAAACCGTTGTTTGCATTCCAACGTAAACGAACTGGGCGAGGATGCCCTTCTTGTAACGGAAGTTTCCCAACAAGTACTTGATGGTTTCACCCAAAGTGGCTTTTTCAGTGGCCTCTTCACCAGCCAGTGTTTCAACCTTTGGCTTAGCGCTTGGCATCTTGGTCACAGCCAAGATTAACAACATAATAATCAAGACACCGATGATGTACTTGTATGGTTGCAAGGTTAATTGCAACATCTTTTCACCATAGGCAATTCGTTCAGCACCGTGCATGCCCGCCATCTTGGTCGCCAAATTACCGCCTGTGCTAAAAATCATGTACTTTCCAAGTAGAATTCCAGCAATATCTCCCAATGGGGTCAATGCGGCTGAGATGTTTAAACGCAAGTTCGCATACTTCTTAGGTCCAAGCATCGAACTATAGGTATCACTGGCCGTTTCCAAGAATGACAACCCAATCGCGATAGCAAAAATGGCAAATAGGAACATTGAGTACGTTGCAACACGTGAAGCCGGGAAGAATAATCCCGCGCCAATAATGTAAGCAATCAGCCCCAACATAATCGCAAATTTATAAGATGTTTTCTTGATAACCAATGATGCCGGAATCGCAATTAAGAAATACCCACCGTAAAACGCTGACTGCACGAATGCGGTTGAGGCATCATTCAGTTGAAAGACTGTCTTAAACTGTGTGATTAAGATGTCATTCAGACTGGCTGCCGCTCCCCACATTGGGAAGATTAGCGAAATCACAATGAATTGGAACAACGGCGTCTTCGTTAAATACCCATCCGACAATTCATCAATATGCTTTGTAAAAGGTCGTACAACCTTCGCCCCCATGTTTTCCATGATTTATCCCCTTAGACTAAAATGCCACGCCACTGCGCAAAATAATATTAGCGAACGGATGTGATTCACCCGTTCGAACCACTGCCCGTGCGGCCCCCAATTGTTGCTTAAATTCCTCATGCGGTACAAACGTCACATCAACATTTGGCAAAACTGCTAAGATTGCCGCTAATTGATCTGGATTTTCCGTCTTGATTTCCTCGGCTAACGTGATGGCTTCAACCTGCATTTCTGTCAAAACATTTTCAAGTACCGTTTGGAAATCCGGCGTTTGGAACGTCACGGCCAGGTCAATCTTCTTGGTCCCCGCTGGTACCGGCAAACCGGCATCCCCAATCGCCAACGTATCCTTATGTCCCATTTGTGCTACCGTGTAAGCTAGCTCAGAATTCAAAATTCCAACCTTCTTCATGATGAATGTCCCCCAAACAAACGTTATAATTTCTATGTAAATCGTTTTTGTAAATCGTTTTACAAGTTTTAATATACACCGAATAAACACAATGTAAACCCTTACATTTGCCCAAATAAAAAAATCAAGCACTAAAAACGCGTCGTTTTTAATGCTTGATTGGCATCATATCAATGTTATTTAATCGAATCTGTTGATTCTCTAATAATTAAATGAGTATCTAAAATTTCCGTTTGCTTGGCGATGCTAGGATCGTTAATCCGAGCTAATACCATGTCCAAAGCAATCTGCCCCATTCGCCAAACTGGCTGCGTGACCGTAGTTACTGAAGGTACCATAAATTCTGAATAATCCGTATTGTCATAGCCAACCACACTAAATGTTTTGGGCACGTCCACGCCGGCATTTTTCAAACCACGTAATAAGCCAATAGCTAATTCATCGTTTAGGGCAAAGGCCGCTGTCACGTTTGCTCGCTTAACGCGAGAGGCAATTGCTAAGCCGCCGTGTTTTGACATCGACGTTTCAAAGCGCGTAATACTAGTGTTCGCCGTCTGATTGACCGTATCTTCAAATCCTTGAATACGCTCACGCAAATTTTCTGTTAGATAGTCAGGCAAAATTAGCGCAACATCACGGTGGCCCAATTGTAGCAAATGTTCAGCAACCGTCACCCCACCTTGATATTCATTCGTCTTCACGGAATCAGCATCACTATCATCATTGGTTTGGTCCAAAACCACATATGGCAGCTTCTGCTTATTGAGATAGGTGTTCACATCTTGCACGTGTGGCAACATGCGTGCGATCACCAAGCCATTAACGCCACGCCCAATCAACGTCAAAATAGCTTGGTCAATCTCGTCGTCCGTCGCTGAAAAAAACGCTAGGTCAGCCACGCCGTGCGCGTGTTCTTGCATACTTTGCATCAAATCTGAGAAGAACGGATTCCGCAGACTAGGTACCAGCACCCCAATCAAGGGATTCGCATTACCACGCAAGCTCTTCGCACTTTGATTTGGCACGTAGCCCAGTTCTTTCTGTGCAGCAAGCACTTTATCAATCGTTTCCTGTGGAAAATGATCATTTCGTTTATTCAGCACTTGTGAGACCGTTGTCGGTGACACACCTGCTAAATTTGCCACATCTTTAATCGACGCTTTTTTCATCACGATCAGTCTCCTTCCACAATCTAGTATGGTTATCATTATACCTGTAAAACCATTTACTAAATAGCTATCTTGCGGACGACTTTATGAAATTAGTACCCAACTACATCCGTACAATCTTGCCCATAAACGCAATGCCGTGTTGATACATAAAGTTCTGTGCATCAATCTCAGACCAAAACTGTTTCGCCGTAAAAGGACTAAAAGTCGTCTGGATCTGACCATTCACCGCATCGCCAACGTACCCACCATAATATTCAATCACATACATCTTCATTAACCCCATTTCAAAAATTGTCATATCAATCTTACGCCTCTTATCCGGTAATTACTGGTTTTGCGTTCTATATCTATTATCTCTGCGTTAATAAACCAATACTCACCTATCTCGATTATTTGTTATGTTGGACAAGTACAGAAAAACATCACATTAAACTACGCAAACATCGACACAAGGAGCATTAATGAAATTTTGGATTTACGGACTAATTTTTGTTTTAGCCTTTATAGCTGATTTATCTTTTTCACCAAATCATGGCAGCCCATTATACGTTGTCATACGCATCGTCAAACTGCTTTCTGCAGTGGCGATGGTTATGAATTTGCCACATACCCACAAAGACTAACTGCAAAAAAGCGGCTCCCCGCATCACCAGGGCGCCGCTTTATTTTTTTCAGTGAGATTTTTTTGAGTAAAGGTTTGAAACTTAATGTAATACTATTCCATGTTTGAGTGCGTGGCCTTGGCAGTGTCATTTGACACGTGGTCACGACGGCTAATCATCAACGTCAAAATATCCAACGTAATGTGCACGCTTTGATCAAACAACGTGCTCAACAATTGGATTGACTTCACCCCGTCACCAGCCTTGGTAGCACCAGGTACCACAATCGTGGCCTCGCCCAAAGTTGCCAATGGTGAGGTTGGGTTTGACGTCACACCAATCACGTGGACACCATTGTCAGCTGCCTTTTGCGCAGGGCCAACAACTGAACCCGTTGTACCAGAACCTGAGACCGCCACCAAGACATCCCCTTCAGCAATTGAAGGCGTAATCGTCTCGCCAATGACGAACACCGTGTAACCGATGTGCATCAAACGCATGGCAAAGCCCTTCACCATCAAACCTGAACGACCAGCGCCCAATACGAAGATGCGCTTGTCCTTCGTAATGATGTTTTCAGCAGCGTCCAGTTGGGCGTCATCCACTTGCGTCATCACTTCTTGAATTTCTGACAATACCTCATTTACTAAAGCCATTATAGCGCCTCCTTAAATTCACGACCGGCTGCAACTGGATCAGCTGCACCAGCAATCTTTCCACCAACAATTGCAATTTCAGCAATGCCATCCGCTGACAGCTTCTTCACTTGATCCAAATCAATTCCGCCAGCCACGGCAATGCGCTTGGCAGCTGGGAATTGTTCATGGAAG
>Ga0154006_1000220_pt1 | contig 19099 bp, 12 predicted proteins | sample TSFL090MetaG_FD_104747 | JGI IMG/M metagenome (GOLD analysis project Ga0154006, IMG submission 104747) | Attine ant fungus gardens microbial communities from Florida, USA - TSFL090 MetaG | ecosystem: Host-associated > Fungi > Mycelium > Unclassified | place: USA: Florida, Wakulla State Forest...
AATTAAATAATCAGTGAATGCATGAGAGAGAATGACTCAAAAGAGATGTGCAGGACTTTATAAATAGAAGTAAATACAGAATATGTATAAGTAGTATACAGAAATTAAATAGGAACTCTATTGAGTTCTTCTTGTCAACTCAGACTAGAAGTAGTTCTAAGGCATCATAGTCTAAGTTTTTACAGCCACCCCTAGAACACTAGACTTACATCCTGGAGCAACTCTATACATAATTAAATATTACTATATAATATTTAATTGTCTTTAGTGTCATAACTTGGCAAAATAGCTAAGTTATTATTTAATATTTCTTTTCTTTGCTTTTTATTTAATAAGGAAATCAAGCAAACATGTGAGAGAGAATGACTCAAAAGGGATGCACAGGACTTTATAAATACAAGTAAATACAAAAGGTGTATAAGTAGTGTACAGTAATCAAATGAGAACTCCATCAAGTTCTTCTTGTCAACTTAGACTAGAAGGGTAATTAAGTCATCTCAGGCTAAGTTGCTACAAATAAGATGCAAACAAGTACAAGAGTGTTGCCACTCAAGGCAAATAGTGGACAAGATCTACGCATAGGATTTGAGATAAGAAAAAAGGAAAAGTTTGAGAAAGCAAAAGAGTTTACAAAAAGGATAAAGGAGGTATATAAGGAAGCAGAGGCAGTACTGAGAAAAAGTCAGAAAGAGATGAGGAAATATGCTAATAGGAAAAGAAACAAGCCAGAAGAGTACAGAGTGGGTGACTGGGTACTCTTGAGCACAAAGAATTTTAAGTTCCAAATGCAGAGAAGACATTTAGAAAAATTGATGGAATAATTTGTAGGTCCTTACAAAGTAAAGAGAATCATATCAACAAATGCAATCAAACTGGAGTTACCAAGTACAATAAAAATACATTCAGTAGTAAATGTCAGTAGAGTACATATATATAAAGATCAAGTATAAGGCTAGAGAAAAGAATGGTCTCTTTTAGTAGTAATTAAAAAAGAGAAATATGGAGTAGAGAAAATACTAAATAAAAGAAAGTTTAGAGGAAAAGATAGGTATCTGGTATAATGGAAGGGATATATAGCAGAAGAAGACACTTGGGAACCAAGGGAGAATTTAGGGAATACAAGGGACTTGGTAGAGAAATTTGAAGAAGAATATAGAAAAAAGTCAAGACAAGCAAGAAAAGAAGATTATAGAGTGTTTTATAGAGGAGAACTACCAGAAAGATATATGGCAAAGACATTATATAGATGGGATGATAGAAGATTTGATTAGGAGTATTGGGGACAATTGGAAAGAAACTAGAGATATTGGAAGAGAATACAACAGAAGAAAAAAAGAACATTGGAAATGATTTAGGAGGAGAAAGAACAAGAACAAGAAATAGAGGAGCCAAGAATAGAAGAGTACAATGAAAAAAATGAAATGGATAACCTATAGGACCTATATAATAAACTATGAAGTCCTTAGAATAAAGACCTTTAAGAAAGAGATACTGTCATGAGTTATCTCAACTATAGAATGATGGACAAGAAAATTGAACTAGCAGCCTCTTGGCTGACTGTAGAATACCATCAATGTAAACAAGGGCAAATAGCATACTTGTATAAGTAGGTAGCACAATTGATCGAGAACTCCATTGAGTTCTCTTTATAACCCTCAAAGACTTAGCTACTGACTCAACTTGAGTTGCACAACATTACCCTTCTCTCTTGCTATGCTTTTTGGAGCCTCTGCCTGTGTGCTGCTCTGCTGCATTTTTTTCTGTTCAGGGTGTACTGCTATCTTCTAGTCCTACTATGGTCACTTTCTGTTTTACACTCTAGACACCAGATATTCCTTCTTTTCTCCTTCAATATTTCCTCCTCTACTATTGTGTTCTTTCTTCTACACTTTATACATTTAACCCTACTTTCTGCTTTATTATTCCTTTATTTCCATGTCTCTAAACAATTTTCACACTATACATTCTTCAGCCTCTCTTTAGAGACAAAACTCTGTCTTTGGTTCTTTTCTGTCTTGGTGCATTTATAGTTGCACCCACCATACTCTACAAATGTCACCACCTCCCACCTTGTCTTCTAACCTTTTTCCTCTAATACTGTCATAAACTTCATTCAGACCATAACTCTAGGAATACTTGACCAATTTCAACGATCTAAATGGCTACCAAAAGCCCTTAAAAAGACCTTTCAAACAGTACCAAAAACATCTCAAAGTGATCAGTATTCACCAAGTTATCAGCAGATTAGTCAGTAATCACCAAGTTACCAGACACTAAATCGCTGATATCTCGGAAACCACTTGATGTAATCATTTGCTTCAATGACCATTGTGAAGCTCTCTTCAATGCACTTCTTTAGGCTATAAATAGATCTCAAGGGAGTAAGATCCCATGGAGATACAAGGTCCTCAATGTTTGCATATAACACTGATCTTTACCCATAGATTATTATCTGTCCTTGAATAAAACAAAGGACTGCCCTAAAATAGTTAGGTTATCTCTATTTCAAGAACAATAGCACTTCTATATGTAGAACAATAGGTAGTGATCATGTAGTAGGCTGTCCTGGTACACAGACTACCACAATTATGTATTTAAGAACTGTATATCTGAGGGTAAATCTTAGACTTAACAACATCTTTTGCTACTGTCTAAACTTTGCTTTTTTGAACCTTTTGATTATCAAATCATCAACTTACAAATCAGTAAGTAGCCATTTGTGATAAATGCTATGTCTCTTAGGGACATACCCCATATACTACTATACTCCTGTGCCTTTTCCCATAGGGGATATGCTAGTTTCTTCTCTTTCTACTACACCTTCTGTGGTTTCACCACATGTGCTGCTCCTTCCTCTTGTTGTCTTCTTTTTACCTTTATGTTAGAATATTCCCATTTATAATGTCCTATTCTTCAACATCTAAAACATCTCACTTTCTCTTTCTCTATTGTCTTTTGTCTTCTTACTTTCACTTCCTCCCTTACTCTACATTGCATTACCTTACTTGCTATCACCTCAAATTTATTCTAGGGAATTGGTTTCCCCTTTATCTCCTTCTTTTTATTCCTGCAGTTACAGACCAGGTGTCTAAGTCTATTATAGCATTGACACATCCTCTCTCTTTTTCCTTCTAGTTCTGCCCTTAGTTTAGCAAGAGTGTGCTTTTGGTTGAATAGACCACTCATGAGAGAGTTATATTTGGATTGAGACATTGTATTGATACCTCACTAGTACAAAATGATCTTACTAGCTATACTATATCTGCTGGAGTACAAGATCTTTATCTAGCCAGTTCTACTGCCCTACTAACTACTACCCTAATAGTATGGTTAGACTATCACCTGATAGATGGGGTCCCTAATCTAAACAATCTCCTAAAGAGTAATTGTCACTCCCCTGTATAGACAGATGACAATGCACCTGTAGTATGAAGTTTATACTAAGAAAGCAGTATAAGTAACTATACAACCCACTTGATTATAAGATCAAGTTTCAGTAGTAATACCTGAGCTTGGCACCACATTTCCACCTACAGTCCCTAACTAACTGTAAAGTCCCCTTAAGCCAAGGGCCTGGCCATATATAGAGGTGACTAGTAATCGTGGTAACCACTGGTCAAGAGTTGATGAGATTATGAGAGTAAAGATAAGCAAGGTCCAAGGTAGATAGTACTCTAGATGTGGAATCAAGTTCTAGTATAGCAACTTAGTCTAAAATGACTTAATTACACTCCAAGTCTGAGTTGACAAGGAAAACTCAATGAAGTTTCTATTAGATTCTATATACTACTTATACAACTACTACATGGTCTGTACACTACTCTCCCACACTCATCATGTGACTTTGTTATATAATGTGACCCTTGTAATATCCTGGCATATGACTGTGATGTGTGATATTTGTTATGTAATACTTTTCTATACTCCTTCCTTGTATAGTAAGTCCAAATAAAAAAAGAAAATAAAGCTAAAGTAAAGTAAATAATGACTTAGCTGTTTTACCAAGTTATAATAGCTTCATTATCAATTAAGCCTCCTCCCTAATCCTCTATCTCCTCAGAGAATTCACTTTTCACTACTTGTAGGCAAGCACAGAGAAAAACATAATCTGATTGGTTGAGATCAAGTCCATTAACTTGAAGACCAAGACTTGATATGGTCCAACCTCTTATTTTTTCTGATACATTCTTATCTTACTTCATCATTCTATTATAAAACACTCACTCAACTACACCCAATTGGTATATATTGTTATGAGATAACTTCCAAGAAGAAAACTATTTCTCATATGTTCATCAACTTGATAGGAAACATCCAAGAATACAATGCAGGTATCATAAATGGCTACTTACTGATTTGTGGTTGGTTGATTTGATAATCAAAAAGCTCAAAAAAGTGAAGTTAAACAAGCAACAAAAGATGTTATTAAGTCTAAGATTTATTCTCAGATATATAGTCCTCAAATATATGATTGTGATGGTCTGTATACAAAGACAGCCTACTATATAATCACTACCTATTGTTCTACATATAGGAATGTTATTGTTCTTGAAATAGAGATAACCTCACTGTTTTAGAGCAGTTCTTTGTTCTATTCAAGGATAGATGATAATCTATGGGTAATAGATCAGTATCATGTACAAACATTGAGGACCTTGTATCTCCATGGGATCTTATTCCCTTGGGATCTATTCATAGCCAAAAGAAGTACATTGAAAAAAGCTTCACAATGGTCATTAAAGCAAACAATTATATCAAGTAGTTCCCAAGATATCAGTGATTTAGTGTTTGATGACTTGGTGAATACTGATTGCCTTGAGATGTTTTTGGTATTATTTAAAAGGTCTTCTTAAGGGCTTTTGGTAGCCATTTAAATTATTGAAATCAGTCAAGTATTCTAGGAGTTATAGTCTGAATAAAGTTTGTGACAGTAGAAAAGATATAAATAGTATAGGAAGGATTATATAAGATATATATAGTTCTTAGTAAGGGTCATATGATCATAGAAGATAGGCACACAGACCAACTGACATTTGTATAAGTAACTACTAGAATTCAATGAAGAGCTCTATTGAGTTCTTCCTGAACAACTACCTTGGTTGAGCTCTAAGTCCTCATGACTGTATACTAACATATATATATATAGGTAGACTATTGTTATATCTCAGTTGTTTACTCAAGACATCTGAGGTAAGGGCATTGTTTCTCAAAATATCATTGTTTGCTCATTAATACTTGTAGTTACATTTCTTTAGATTATTAATATAGTTATCTACTCAAGATATCTGAGTTACATTTCTTCATAGGGCTAGCTATATAGCATAGCTATTATAAGTTTCTTCCAAAAAAGAAAAATATCTCCTATGTATTCATCAACTTAATGGGGAATCTCCAGAAATATAATATAGGGAAGATATAAATAGCATGAGACATTATTATGTAAAATTATATAGTTATTAGTCATAGTCTTGTAACCATGGAAAGTAGGCATACAGACCATGGAATATTTGTATAGGTACTAGTAGAAATCTAATAGAGAACTCTATTGAGTTCTTCCCTTTCAATTATCACTAGTTGAGGTCCAAGCTTCAGTCCTAAGTCTGTACTAATTCTGAATAGTTGAGTATATATTGAAGTCAGTCTATTGTGCTCTCTTCAACTTTCTGTGTACTTTGGTTTTAACTAATTTCACTCACTTATTTCTCAAATTGCAGTAAAAATCAATCTCAAGTCTATTGTCACATACATATACAATCTACAATCTAATACTATTGAATACCTCTTTATATACTACATTGAGTGTCCTTCTGCTCTCTTGACTTTGCTCTAGAAGAAGTACTGAAATGTTCAATACTAAAGTACATCTTGAAAATGCTACATAAAGTTGTTTATAGAAGAATACTGATGTCCACAAATTAATCCCCATATGCTCTACTGATTGTCCTTGAGATTTGTTGATAGTTATAGCAAAGGCCAGCCTGACTGGAAATTGAAGTCTCTTGAGTGGCACAGGCAATATATTTGTATTAGGTGATAATCTAATCTTTGGAATTAATATAATCTTTCCTTTAAACCTTCTATTCTTGCTAATAATCCTGCACTGGAGTACCTTTTTCCTCACATTCACCACTACCATTCTTGTTCTATTGCAAAGTCCTTCTCCTAGATCCAAATTCCTCAGTAAGATAACTGGACAGCCAACCTTGAGATAAAGTAAAGCAGGAGGCAATCCACTACTATTCAGTTGTTGAAGAAACTCTGCAGAATAGGTATAGTACATTCCATCTTCTTTAGACACAAAGTCCACACTTCTTAGCATATGGACCTCTATATTTGGTACTAGGTTGAACTGTTGGAGAATAGCTTTATTAATATTATGTACCTCATCATTTCTAGAACAGAGAATAATGTGATCCAAGAAGTATTGGTCATCTTAAACTCTTGGGTTGCCAATTCCTGGATAGATTCTGTTGATGAGAGTATTGAGATTAGTACAAACCATAGACTGAGAAACCTGTATTATCTTATTATTATTCATAGTTGATCCAGCACTAATTTCCAACAACTATTGAGCATGTTAATTGTCAGCTTCAGAGTGGCTCAAGTGCATATTGTATCTGAGATATAAAAACTTGATATGTCTCTATAGATTTCCTCTATAAAGAGATGCTGCTACTACTTGTTGGCATATTTCTTTAGATACCATAGTTTGACAAAAATCCCCTCCAAATACCACTGTGATCCCACCAAATGGATGATTATTCTAGATAATATGTCAATTCAACAGCTATCAAGTGTAAGTAATCACTTACTTCAAGCAAGTTTCTTAGATATTGATCAACAGTATCAATATTATACTTGTGCTATATAGGAACTTCATCCCAAATGATAACCTTGGTCTGTTGAATGACTGGAAACATATAACTATTATGTTTAAGTCCAGCCACAGAGTTCTCATTAATAGAAAGAGAAATCTTGAAATATAAATAAGACATCCTTTCTTTATCTAGCAAAAGAGCAGCAATTCCAGATAATGCTATACACAATACCACCTGTCCTCTTCTTCTAACCTCAGCAGCAATAGTATTACAAAGAAATGTCTTCCTACAACCACTAGCAGTATGAATAAAGAAAAGGTGACCTTGGTTGTTGATAATAGACTCAAGAACAACATCAAAAGCAGCAACTTGTTTAGGATTAAATGTTGCTCTTTACTCATTTACCAAAGTTGCCATTTCATCTGTATTATACTGCTCAGCCTGTAAGAAAGGATTAGGTATTTTGTGACCCTACTGTTGCTGTAAAAGAGACATGGATGGAAACTCAGCAAGACTTCTTTTTATTCCTACCAATATTCTATTTAGATCCCAAAGACTATAATCATAAACATCATCCTTTGGTATCTCCTGGTCAGCTTGATAGTGGCTTATATAACATAGTTTGTACTTGATATTATCACAAAGTCCAGCCTTGAATTAATCCCAGGGAACATGAGGCTCAACTACTTTATTAGTTAGCAAGATCACTACTAATAACTAACAATATGCCACTCTAGGCTACATTGCAATTGCTTTCTCCAAGCAAATTCTCTACTCATAATTATCCTCCAGTAATCCTTTTGCCATATATGCCTTCTTGAATATGACAAACACTTGGCTATTCCAGGTCCTTAGATGCTTTTAACTTTTTCTACTTGGAACTGTCTGCCTTGATTCTGAAGAGGTCTAAGTCTTATAGTGATACCAGCACCAGAGTAAAGGTCACCGCTTGCTTGAGGATATCAAAGATCTTATGCTTCTTGTTCATCTAGGTCTACACTTGGTTGGCTTGGATCAAGTCAAAGAGAGAGTGTACTATAGTCAAAAAGTTCTGTATGAATTGTCTGTAGAAGTTGACAAACCCCAAGAATATAGTGACTTAGCCTAAGATAACTTAATCATACTCCAAGTCCAAGTTGACAAGAAAAACTTGATAGAATTTCCATTGGATTCTATATACTACTTATACAACTACTACATGGTCTGTGTACTACTCTCCTACACTCCTCATGTGACTTCATCATGTGATGTGATACTGTGACATTCTGGCATGTGACTGTGATGTATAACATTAGTCATGTGATACTTTTCTGTACTCCTTTCTTATATAGTAAGTCCAAATAAAAAAAGAAAAAGAAAAGAAATATAAATAATGACTTAGCTGTTTTGCCAAGTCATAACAAAGAAGGCCTAGATATTAGTCTTGTTCTCTGGGATCAGTTACTCATGTACTCCAGTAACCTTGACCAGATCCATGGAAACCTTGTTTTCTAAAATGACTAGGTCTAAGTACTTGATCTGCTCCTTCTGGAATTCACATTTCTCTAGACAAAGAAATAGCTTGTGCTCTGTCAAGATCTCGAGTACCCTTTGGACAGCTCTTGTATGTTCTTCCACAGTCTTAGTAAAGATAAGAATGTTATCTAGGTAGACAACTACAATACCTTCTGCTATGAGATCTTGGAAGATATTATTTATCATTGTCTAGAATATGGTCAGACTGTTAGTCATACCAAAGAACATTATCAAGGGCTTGAACAGTCTATGGTTGGTACAGAACATGGCCTTTTATTTATCTCTAGACTTGATATATATATTGTTAAAGCTCCAGTAAACATCAAGCTTGGTGAAGTACTTGGCTTTATAGAGCTACGAGACAAGTTCAGATATCAGAGGAAGAAGGTACTTGTTTTTGATTATTATAGCATTGAGAGAGTGATAGTCTTGGACTAGGTAGAGCAAACTATCCTTTTTCTTGGTGAAAAAGACCAGAATGGCCATAGGGGATTTAGAGGGTTGAATCCATCTAGTATACAAGTTTTCTTTGAGAAAAACATTAGGTTTCTTTTGTTCTATAGGGAATAGAGGGTATACCTTGGACAACTTGGGTTTTGATCTGGGAAGGAGTTCAATAGCATGATTCCAGTAATAATACTCTAAAAGGATGTTGAAATCTTTCTTTGTAAATACCATTTTGAATCCCTTGACATAGTCAGGTATAGAGCTGAGGCTTGCTTGTGTCTCTATACTACAATAAGCTCCCTCAGCCAGATGTTGCAAAGTGGTAGTAGTAGTTTGGAGTTTTTTCTATTCTGGGACTGGTAGAAATTAGGTTATAAACAGGCAATTCCCTAATTTCCAGTCTCTTCTATCTATTCTGCTAGGTGTTTTCTCTTCCTCCTTGGCAAGTTCTGGCATAGAACCACTCCAGCAGATGTTCGTGGCTCAGACTTGCTGTTTCTTCTTCAAGGTATACTCTTTTCACAGTACTTAACATTCTTTATATTATAACAGATACCAGATCATGAGTACTTCTCCTTTCTGCCAGTTGACTTCTAGGTTATAGTCTTTAAGCTAGGAGTAACCAAGTATGAAATTCTGTCTTTTTAGGCTGGAGACCACTGTCAAGAATAGAGAGTAGAGTAATAATTAGCTAATAGAATAACTCTAAGATAGTATATATTATAGAGAAGAAGTACTAGCTAGTATAAAAAAGGAAATATACTTATACTCTGAGATATATATATCAAGGAGTAGGGATTTGGAGATGTTGAAAGAAAATGATCTTGGCTTCAATATATGTGTTGTGTCCCAATCTCCTATCATAAGTGATCGTTAATTTTGGAGATGAGAAGATGTTATCAAATATTGAACAAGAGTCTAAAGTCTGAGTTTAAGAAATATATAGGAGAAGGAGAGGAATATAGACAAAGGGCAAATAGACATTAATCTGCAGACTAGGTAGCTATCATGTATCTACTCTGTATATATACCTTAGCTGGAATAGGGAAAAGCCAGTCTAAAATACAATACTTCTCCTAGTCTGAGATATGATACTCCTACTCTAAATTAAGTAGAAGATAAATAATAATAATAAGGAAAAGAAAATAAATAAATAATACTAATCATAACCAAAAATCTAGTATATAACAACTGCAAAGAGTATTTGTTCTGAGCAAAAGTTGTACTGGAGAATGACATCTACTATCTCAGATATCTGGCCTACTTTATTAGGAGATCCATTCATGTTAAACACAGGTATAGAGTAGGAGAGGCTCTGAATATTGATTTTTTGGCTTAGACAAAGTTCTTGTTGATAAAGCTATCTATTGCTCTGCAGTTGAGTAGGGCCTTGACAGAGTGGGTCTCAGCAGTGTCTATTATAAGAACTTCTATAGGTAGAATGAGGGACACTCTATGAGCATCCAACATGCTGGCGGAGGATTATTTAGGTAGTTTCCTTTCTTATTTCGATCTTTGGACAGGAGCTTTTGTGGCAGGATTGGAGGAGAGTAATACATCTGTGAGTTCATTTGTACTTATATTACTTTCCTCTATGGCAAGTATACTGAACCTATTTACTAGGAGCAACTAGGGCATACTCTTTACTAGTTACTCTATCTAAAATCCTTCTTTACTGGAGGGTCCTCTTCCTCAGAAACAGAATTCTTCAAAGCCAGCAAATCTTTTATCAACTCCTTCTACTACTTTGTCATTAGTCATCTTATGTCTAAGCAATGGGGGCAGTCCCTGACTAAGTGGTTAGCATTTTCACAGTGGTAGCAGCCCTTCAGGGACAGCTGTTGGATCTTCCAAGCAATGTTTATATCTATGGCTATTGATAGAGCAGAAGAAGTGGGAGTAGGTTTGATAGATAGGAGTGGTGCTGGTGTAGACAGGAGGTGGATCACTAAAGGAGGGAAGTGAATAACTGAAAGGAATAAAGAGTATATAAATATAAACCAGAGGGGTAGCTGCCCTTGGTTTGACTGGAAAGCTTTATTTGCCAGTTAAGCTTGGTCAATCCTTTGGGCTATCTTGTACTAGGCTTCTGGATCTATGTCTCTAGGGTATCCTACTGGCATGGTCACAATCTGGTTTTGAATTCTGGTTTATAGCCCTTTATAGAACTTGACCATGAGAGTCCAAAAGTCTATGTATCTAGTATCAAAGACCAGGGTCTGGAAGGAGTCTAGATAATCCTTTACCCTTTAATTGTTCTAGTAGTAGAAGAATCCCTCTAAGATGTTAGTAGCATCCACCTCTGCATTGACAGAATAGAATTGAGTCCAAAAGTGTTGCTCAAAGGCTGACCAAGATGAAATAGAGAAAATACCAGTGTCTGCCTCTATATAGAAAAGGTTCTCAGACCATTTGGCTGTCCATCTGCTCTTGAAGAATATGAGTATCCAAAAGATCTTTTCCAGGTCTAAATCAAACTGTTCTAGGGCTAGATGCATATATAGAGAGCAGAAGTTAAAGAATGTTCAACCAAAACTCTAGTCTCTGCTGAAGTCTAGAAATGAAGGGAGTTTGGGCCAAATCTAAGATCAAGAGATGGTTGTTACTAAATGGAGTGTCAGCAGTTGGAATAGTGTTTAGAGAGTATTAACTATCAGGGTTAGAGACAAAGTTCCTACAAATTGCATAAGTTGTTGTAATTGAATAGTTAAAGTAGTGAGAGCAGTATTGATGTTAGTTTCAGCATTGTTCTGCCTTTCCAAAAGCTGCTATAGATAGTTGTGGAGGTAGCCCAAGGGCTCTCCAACAGCATCAACATAACAGGAGCAGAATACACAGAAGATCAAGACAAGTGATAGAGGGTGACTAGTAAACAGCTATCTATTACAACTACTCAAGGCTCTATTGGAAGATCCTATTCTGCTGTAAGAGTGACCAGAGCAGAGAGGACTCCAGGAGAAACCTTAGTTTATATAATAGACTTTGGAATGTATTTACAACTCACCTCCAGAAAAAACCTTAGAGAATAGAATAAGGCTCCTGGAGGGTAATTTATACTATATATATGACTCCTCTAGTTACAGAACATCCCAGCAGTCAGGAACAAGAATACAGGAGTGGGCAACTAATTAAATATGAGATAATTGGAATTTAATTAGTTGCAGGATTACTCTGGTACACTACTACTAGTATATCAGGAGTAAGGTTTGGTATAGTCCCCTTACACCACCTGTGAGTGAATCTATTCCTTTCCATTTCTTTGTCTTCCATTCTTCCCTTGTTCTCTTAGTTGAGCACTACAGATTGGGATTCTTGGATGCCACCTATTCTCCCTTTTTAGAAACAACAGAACATAATGAAGAACAGCATATGAAGGACTGTTCTAGTTTATTTGCTCAAGTTGTTCTTCTCTTGCCCATAACACTATATTTTTATTATCTATTGCATGATAGACTCCTTTCTCAGGAATGATAACTGTAATCTTTTTAGCAGTAGACAGATTGTGAGTTCATTGATCATATTATAAATTAATATACAACCTAATCTTGATCTCCTGTTGTTCATTTGCTGGTTTGTTCCTAATAAGCTCATATGCATGACATTATCAACCAATATATGGATGGCTATTCAAGAGCATTGTCTGAATATTGTCTATTACTACAGGATCTAGATTATTGTTGTTGGCTTTTCTAATATTAAGCTACTCTACTGTATCAAGAATATAGATTTGTACATATATTGGAGTCTGATCTGTATAAGAGAGGAGAGTGCCAGTAAGATGATGAAGTTTCCCCTAGATTTTGAAACAGTAGAGGTCTAACTGTCTAGTGACTAAGTTATCAACTTTGACTCCTACTAAAGTTATGGCAAAAGCTACATTATACTGTTATATATTATTGTGAAATTCTTTTGAGGGATAATCATCTCCAGTCAAGTAGTTGTGAAGGATTTCAGTAAGTGGTTGGAGAGGAGGTAGTTGGATCTGTCCTTGCAAATAGTATATGCTAAACTTAGGATGATTGACCCTTGAGAAAGTAAGTTTTTCACACTCAAAGTGGAGAGCATGATAGTGAGAGCAGATAACAGTCAGCATACCCAAATTGTTATACTGAATATTAGTCTTCAAGAATAGCTGTCTAGCAGGTAAATAAGGTACAGAATGAGGAACAGGTGGTAGGATATCATCTGCAACAACAGCTTCTTGATCCTGATAATTTATGAAAATACAGAATTTTATTGAGCACAAATCAATATATCTGAATTATATTATCTTCTATATCTAACTCTTGAATATTTCCTTCCCTAACATCTTGTAATACCTGATTAATATTCATCTACTAACTATTAGTAAAATTTGTTACTTACAACTCTCAAAATGTTTTCTTGCATATTCTTATCTATATTTAGGTCTCCATTACCACCTCTATTCTGATACCCTTTATAGTCAAAAGTATCTGCATCCTCATTTCTTTATTCTTCTATTATTTGATTGATCTGAACCATATAAACAGGCTTAACTTTCCTTTGTGCTTGTAACACTTTCAACTGTTCTGCTACTCTCTGTTGCTGTAACTGCCCCTCTTCTACCTGTCTTTGTCTTTCTACTTCTACTCTTATCATTTCTGTTCTATAATTCTAAGTTGTTCTCTATTGTTGCTTTCTTGATAGCATTTGTTGAGTAAGTTGACATCTATACAAATCAAGTATAGCATCATCAAGATTCTGTGGAACATGTACAGGAGTTATGTGAAAATTTCCCCTTCCTCTACCCCTTCTCTTATTCCAAACAGGAGCTAGAGAAACATTTTGGAGCAAAGCAGATAAGTAATGATTCTCTGGAACAACTATATATGTTACAACCCATGACACTAGATCACCTATTAGTCATATAGTATATATTTCTTAGTTACTAGCTAATCTCCTTAGTCTTGTTCTCAACCTAGTTACCCCTCTATCTAGGAATTAGACCATTACTCTCCAACTATTAATACCAAGAGATACTTCTCTACTCTAGTAAATATCCAAAGAGACTAGCACAGTGGTGGTATAGTAGAGAGCTGCAGCCAAGCCCTTTCCAACTTCTTCTAAGACTTGACAATATACCACTATACTTGCTTCTTAGCTCTCTTAGCTTGACATTCTTTTTCACCAGAATCTATTTCTCATAGTTTGTCTTACTGTCTCACTTATAACTATCTTAACAATAAAGATATACTATTACTCCTAAAAAGGAGATCCCTACTCTAAATAACTCTCTTAAAGAGCAGTTGTTATTCCCTTATGTATAAGGATCACAATGGACCCCAAGCACTAGGTTACTAATAGAAAGATATATAGATATACTACTACAGTGCTACTTAAGGAAATAGTCTATCTAGAAGAATAGACCTGAGCTTAGTCACACCAACTATGCTCTATACCACAGCTGTAGAGTACTGTTCTCTTTACATCTAGGGCCTAGTATCTAGTCAAGGTATAGAGAGAGTAGAGGAGTAAAAGAGCAAAGAAAAGAGACAGAGAATAGTAATTGGAGACAAAGAAGTTGATAAACTAGCACCATCACTGTATATTTGTATATACTTATTTCTCTTCTATATATCTAATTTGGGTTGAATATGAAAAGAGGAGGGTTGTGATAATGGAATTTATTTCTTTAAATTTTATTAAAAGAAGAGAAGGAAAGAAGAAGTCAATTACAATTTTCCCTGATTTTTACAAATTTTTCCTGAGTTTATTGGAATTTATTGGAATTTTTGAGTAAAAGAGAGGTATTAGGTAAATCTTAGTCATGATTAGGTAAAGCTTTGTTATGCTTATTCAGCCCCATCATCTCATATTTGGTCTTGTATACTTTCTTAGATTGAGATACTAGACTAACCTATAGACCTTAGTTGTATACCTTACAAGATAACTTCTGAGTTATATTATCTTTCAATTTGGTCAGTTTTGGAAGCTACTATAAGAGTACTGGGTCTGGAGTTGTGAATGGTACAAAGGTATTTTTTCCAGGCTAGTTTTCTTTGGGGTATAGTGTTAAGATGTAAACTTAGATGAGTCTTTACCCAATCAATGAGAATTAAAAGAAAAGAACTTAATAGAGTTTCCTATTAAATTTCTACACTACTTATACAATTTCATGGTCTATATACCAGTCTCTTGCAATCACATGACCTAGTCACATAATACTAATGTTACCTTTCCCATGCTATTTATAGATCAAGTCCATTTGCTAATTGGATGTTTTGAATCAGATACTGAAAGACTAGCAAAATGTTAGGTGAGCAGGATAACTTATAATATATGGAATATGATTTATCTTGTATTTTTGTTAAAATTAGTTATTTATATCTTTGAAGAAAGATCCTGAGACCAAAATTATCCCCTTATTCTTAATGCACTATAACATAGATAGTTCAAAAAAGGTATTTATTGAAAGATTTTAGGACAGAATTATTTAGATAAGAGTTGTAGAATCTACCCAGTAGAGGACAAAGCTAAGGTTTAATAACTGAACAGATTGTTTAAGTACTATAGAAGAATTTGAAGAGAATGAGTACATAGTACAAGATACTAACTAAGTCCAAGCTGATATTAGTATATGTGTGAGGGGAACTGATAGTGGTATTACAAGAGCATAATATGGCTCTGTAAGGGGATCGCACTAAACTTCACTCCTGAACTGCTAGTGGTGATCCACTAGAGCAACCCTGCACTAATTAAATACTATTATCTAATATTTAATTAGTTTAGTTAGCTCACTCACTCTTTACCCTAACTACTAGGATGTTCCAATACAACCAGACTTGTATATATAGTGTAGAGTATCTCTCTAGAAATCTCATTCTATTCTCTGAGGTTTTTTCTGAAGATAAGTTATAACATACTCTGGAGTCTATTTATATACTAAGGTTTCTCCTGGAGTTACTCCACTCTGGTTGCCCTTATAGGCTCCCACTAGGTATACAGGTCTATGCTGCTTAGTCATCTATCAGTAAATGGAATAAGTCTAGCTAATTTAATGTAAAATTCTATATTAAAATAGACATAGTATTCATCAAGACAATGATTTAGAGTCCAACCCTTAGATAACTCCTTGTATAGTTGTTCTTAATCTGGCACTTGTCTAGCATATTGGGAGGCTAGTAGCTTTGATCATATGCATAGAAAACAGTTAAGAAGCTATTTTTCTCTTGTATTAATCTCTGAGTTGTAAATGATTTAGCCTATGGATTAATTGACACAAATAAGGCCTCTTGTGACTCAAAATGTCTCTCAGGAAAAAAAACCCTTAAGAGTTATAGGAGGGAGGCAGTCAGTTGGAAAGATTATGGCTATAGTTGTATTATTTAAGTCAAATTCATTGGTAAATTAAATGTGTGGAATTTCACATTGAATTTGGCCTAATAACCAGACTTATTCTATGACTGATGGATGACTAAGCAGCACAGACCTGTGCACCTAGTGGGAGCTGCATGACATGAATGGATTATATAAGAGAGAGGATTAAGTATTTCTCTTATATTATCTATAGTGTAGAACTGTCTTATCTCCTAGATAACCTCCCCCCTTTCTCCCTCTATTTTTCTATCTCTTTCTCTTTTTCTTTCATATATAAGTAGTGACATCTTGTAACTACCATGGCCTGTCAATGCCCTATATAACAAATTAATGATTTAAATAATAATAATAATAATAATAATAATAATACTCTACATTACATTCTACTGCTGGACTACATGGCCAGACCAGGTATATAAACTCACACACTGTAATTTAGTTAGATTTTTATCTAGTTTATTTTGCATGCCTACCTTTAGGTGAGACCTAGAGTACACCCATTGTACTGCATGGATGTTGCTCTTTACTGACCACAAAGCTACCAGACCATAAGCAGTCCATCACATGCTACAGGGTGAGCTCTGACCCTAATGACTGAGTCAGTGGTCTAACAGAGTACTTGTTATTCATTATAGGCTACATCTCCATTTCTTCCATTGATCCAATCAATCTTGCTTGTATCTACTACTATCCTATTATCAAGAACTATAGGAGAATATATATAGCACAGTGTATCACTCAAGATGCTATACAGCTGAGATCTGAGATCCAGAGATGAAGACTAAGTATATTGAGGAGGTGAAGAATAGAATACGCACCTGAGATCCAGAGACGAAGACTGAATCTCAGGGATACAGAGTAACTACCTAAATACCAGATTGTAAGTATGCATATATTTGTTGTAGAATGTAAAAACTCCAACATAGTGGAGTACTTGTAGCTAGAGAAGACCGAAAAAGTGTAAGCAGGTGATCAAGAAAATATTTAGGGGACATAGCGGTTGTTGCAATGCTCCCAAACATGGTCCCCTCAACACTTCCACTTGTCAAAACATCACTCTGGTGGAAGTACACCCAGCTAGGTACAAAATTTCTCAAAGGCTTCCCTAGGAAGAGCTTTGGTGAAAATGTCTGCAAGCATGTTCTTCGTAGACACATAGTCAAGTCTAACTTTATGGCGTTCAATCTTCTCACATATAAAATGGTGCTTTATATCAATGTACTTAGCTTGAGAGTGAGATACTAGATTGTTTGCAAGCATGATGCATCCTAGGTTGTCTGCATGGATGACTGTAGCTTGAGTTGGAGGAAAGTCAAGTTCAGTTAAGAGAGTGTGAAGCCACACAGCCTCCTTGGTAGCGTTTGCAGATGCAACGTACTCAGCCTCCACAGAGGAAGTTGCTACTGTAGCTTGCTTCTTGGAGGACCAGGCAATTGAGCTGCCTGCGACATTGAATATAAAACTGCTGGTAGATCTGCAGTCATTTGTATCTTGAGCCCAGTTAGAGTTGGACCAGCCCACTAAGTCAAAGTAACCTTCCCACTGTCTCCCTAGTACCAAATGGTAGTCAGCAGTGCCCTTTAAGTATCTCAAAATGCGCTTAGCGGCCTCCAAATGAGCTATACCAGGGTTGGCTCCAAATTGAGCAATGAGACCAATAGCATATTGAATATCTGGTCTTGTTTGCATAGCAAAGAGTAATGAGCCCACTAAGGAGAGATAATGCATGTCTTGTACATAGCTTTTGTAAGCATGTTTTTTGGCTTCAGTTTGAGGTGACTGTGACAAGGAAAGTTCATGCTTGACAACAAGAGGAGTGGAAACAGGGGCAGCATCTTGCATTCCAAATCGGGTGGCAGTTCATTGAATATAAGCAGCCTGGTTGAGGTAAATAAGATGGTTTCAACAGTCTCTAGTGACTAGAACTCCAAGCATATGGCTGAGATTGCCTAAATCAGTGATTTCAAAGTTCTTGTTGAGGAAGGACTTAAAAGACGTTATATAAAATATACCAGGGCCAGCTATGGCCATATCGTCAATGTAAACCAGGATTAATAAAACAATTTTGCCTTTATGTCACTTGATGTAAAGGCAATCATCTGCAAAAGCTTGGGTGAAACCAAAGTCAATCAAGGTGTTATATAAACGCTTTTTCCACTGCCTGCCAGCTTGTTTTAGTCCATAGAGAGCTTTTCTAAGCTTCCAAAAGCGTCCAGAACCAGAGCCTTCAATGCCATTGGGTATAACCATATATATATCCTCTTTAAGTGGTCCATGTAAGTAAGCAGCTATGACATCAACATGATGGACTTCTCAGTCCAGAAAGGCCACATAAGAGAGAAAGGTACAAAGGGTTGAAAATTTGGCAACAGATGAGAAAGTTTCAGAGAAATCCTCTCCAGAGATTTGTGAAAAACCTTTTGTGACAATTCTTACCTTGAATTTGATTAGATTGCCATGTCCATCTCTTTTCTCTCAAAAGACAATCCTACTCCCTATAGCCCTCCTGCCATTAGGTAAGCTATCAACAACTTTGAAGACTCCTAACTTCTGTAGTTGAGCAAATTTAGCACACACAGTCAACTCCTACTGCTTTGAGTGTGTTGACTGCATGGCTTCTAGGTATGTCTTGGGTTCACCAGCTATTGCAACAAATGTGACATTGAGACCACCATTTGTAACAGTATCATCGACAGACAGGAGTGCATAATGGTTTGTAAGCTTTCGCTTACGACTGGAATGACATAGAGGAAGAGCTGGTTAGTCTTTGATGGTTTTGTTAGGTTCACTTGCTTCAGTAGTAGTGACGTCAGTCATAGAGGAGACAACAGGGGCATCTGGAGGGGATAGGGTACTCTGGGCAGGCAAGTTGGTACGTTCTTTTGCAATTGTGTTATCGACTAGCTTGTTAATGGCATTTATAGGTAGGGTGTCAATATCAATTGTTGCTAATTCACTTGGGGAGCTATCTTCGAAGAAAT
>Ga0154006_1000224_pt1 | contig 18845 bp, 25 predicted proteins | sample TSFL090MetaG_FD_104747 | JGI IMG/M metagenome (GOLD analysis project Ga0154006, IMG submission 104747) | Attine ant fungus gardens microbial communities from Florida, USA - TSFL090 MetaG | ecosystem: Host-associated > Fungi > Mycelium > Unclassified | place: USA: Florida, Wakulla State Forest...
GAATAAAGTTTGTGACACCTCTGTTCATATTTCAATACATCCCACCATCTAAAGAGTGGGAGCTTTCCCCATAGATCAGCACAACCTAAGTGGGTGCAGTTACTAATGCACTGGAGACATCATTTAACTTTGACATTAGTATGGACCCACTTGCAATTGCATCTGCAGAGCAGATAGCTCCAAGCACAAACAGGCCCAGTCTTCAGTTGCATATATCATTTCTAGCTCAACAATTTATACTATGCAGTATATGAACACAATTTATGGTTATATATATATCTTGGTTATTACATTGATCCCTCAGCCATCTACAATTAACTGTGATGTCTGAGATACTTATTGTGTAAAAATTGACAAAAGTGGTGTACTGAGTGGAGCACTGCAGCTCAGGGGGGGATGTGGTGGTACATGAGCTGAACTTTGCATCCAGGGGAACTAAGGTGTCCATCACGGTATCAGTGATTCACAAGTATGGCCCGTGTTTTGATGTATTTTGATGGAGGGTAGATGGGGCTACGAGTACCGTTACGGGTCACTCTGGTGGCCCAGCTTTCCCGGATCACGACATCTGGAGACTCAGGGCATGGAAAAGATTTGTGATCTCAGATTTCTCAGATGGAAGTCACCTATTTATATCTGTGCGGCTCATCATTCAGGCTTGACATGATCTCCAGTCCTGGAATTCACCCTCCCCCCTCTTTCGCATCCTCACGGACTGCGGTAATATACCGTCGAGTGAGAAGGCCCCAAATTAAATCCGATTACTTGCCTCCCAGATTTCTATATCTGCCCAATGCTTTTGAATTTTCAGGCTGGGGCAGAATGGAGCGCCTTTCCCTCTCGGATCGGGATACAGCTTTAGGCGAATCAGGTGTACAGGCCACACGAAACGGTCAAGTTCTGGGACAATTCACAGCCAGCGCACTCGCTGGGAATGCTGTTCTCGGAAGCATATTCTACGCTCTTCCTCCTGTCGTCGCCGTCGGAGGTGTATTGTGGGTTTTCTTGAGCACGTCAAATGCGCCTCAAATAAGATTTTGTTCAGTTCCCCGATTTCGTTGAGCGTCGCGACGCTCATCCTTTTCTTGTGGAGACCAATCATGGAAGAGCTGGCTGATGCACTTCCGATTGGCGGTGGTCCATACATTTATTTGTGAGTATCATGCGACTGTGATCACTGAAGGATTGTGAAAAGTTTTCTGCAGTCTGAATATTTCTTCTAAACTTATGGCTATTATTTCCGCCTCGCTGTTGACGCTGGACTTCGCCTCAACTTCGGTTGTGTCAGCCGCCACCGCTTCGGCTTATCTCGCTGGTGAAGTTGTACTTCCATTCCCAGACTGGGTTGGTGCTGCTATCGTCTTCCTGTTATTCATCTGCATCAGTCTCTCTGGACTGCGAGATAGCGCAAGGATCGCATTATCCGTTCTTTCTTTCCACGTACGTTTTCTAATACTACAAGCTTCAAACCAAGTATCAGCTATTGCTAGATCCTCACGGTGACCATCCTCATCATCTCTGCAGTGGTTCATTGGGGTCGCAGTGGCAACGGCCAACTCAAGGAAAATTGGCACCTTGGCTTGGCGAGACATAGTACAAGCGTTTCCGAAATTCTCAAACAGATCTATTACGGCTTTAGTTTAGGTATGCTGGGGCTGACTGGGTTTGAATGTATGTCTTTCATGGCCTTCGTCACATCTTATAATTCAAGTACTTGGTTCCCAGGCTGCCCAGCCTATGTTGCGCGCATCAGTGACAATCAGTTTTCGAAAGTCTTGCGAAATCTACACCTTTCGGCGATTGCCCTAAATAGCATCATCATGGTCCTGGTGCTGGCGGTTGTGCCTCTGGAAGTGATTTTGTCCGGAGCCAATGTGCTGAGTGCCCTTGGACTTATGGTGAATTAAATTGAGATTCTAATCCTGTGTGGTTACAATAATTCCAATTTTCAATCCAGGCAGCGGGACGGTGGCTTCGTATCTTGGTAGTGGTTGACGCAGTCATTGTCTTGTGTGGTGGTGTACTTACAGGTAAAACAAGGATTTATCCAGCAAGCAAGGAATCTGACAAGTTTAACTACTTAGGCATCATGGCTTCTTGTGAACTCTTTGAGCAACTTGCACGTGACAGAGCACTCCCTGCTACATTTTTCAAGGTTTTGCCCGCCACCAAAGCTCCCTACGTTTCTATCCTTTCATTTGCAGCACTCTGCGCCCTGTTGTACGCCAGCGCTGATGGTCGACTTGATGTCGTCTCCTTAATGTGGGTGAAATTATCCAATATCTTTAAGTAGTAACGGATACAATTTGATCAGGTTTGGATTTGTGTGGTTGACGGTAATGTCACAATTTCCGCTTGCCCTCCTCCTGTTGAAATACAGTCGTGGGCGATTGAAACGGTCCAGGCGGACATCTCTATGCACCATTTTCTCTGCAATATTGATAATGTGTGTGTCCGCCGCCGGAAACATCGCGACGAACCCAAAAACTTTTGGGTAATGCTTTCGCTGAATAACCTGGACTCTCTGATTCAGTCTATCTATAGCTATTTTGCGGCGTATTTCATTGGGATCGCATTTTTGTACGTCATGATGCAGAATAAGTCGACAGTTCTGCGCCTACTTTATTGGACCTATGACCAATATCCGTCGCTTCACAAGTGGCATAAGACGTATCAATGGGGCGACTCGATAGCCAAAGCCATGGTAAGGCTGAAGGCACAACCAGTTTGCATCCTGGTGAACACGGACGAAGTACATGATGCTCTCTTCTTCGTGGTGATAATGAAGCTCAAAAACACATAGATCAATCAGTTGTTTCAAATGGTTGTTTATGTACGCAACAACGAAGAGACCTCGTGTCTGAAGATTGTCCACTTTGCTTCCACCAACAAAAACGGAGAGGTTCCTCCTGAATTGGAAGCCAATAGACAAAGTGTGTTTATTTGCCACAGCATTTGTCTATAGAACTTAGCACTCGTTCATGGTAGTCCTTGATGAAGCATTTCCGGAAATCACAATTGACCTTGTAAGCGATTCTGTACATACTTTTAAGCATAGGTGTTGACATGATTGTTAAGATTATCGTTCCGGGCGACTTCGAGCCTAGGAATGTGATAGCGTTGTCGTACAGCCTTGGTATTCCAACTTCATTGATGTTTATGACTTGTCCTGGACCCGACTTTGCCCATTCTTTGCTGGAATTAGGGACAAGGATTATATCTTTCTGATATTGCTGATGAACTTGATTTAGTGTGTAATCCCAGCTACTTATTGAAGAGATATTTAAGCAAGCTCAATTGAAGCAATGTTGACTAATACTAATTTTCCCCTCTCACAAACACTGTTAAAGATAGAAACATCAAGTAATGTTTTAAACATAATGTAATAGTACTTTTTTAAAAAATTCAACAATTTAATACACGGGGCTCGTTGGCAGTTATGGAATAGTAAATACCTAGAATTTTTCTGGTCTTTATTTATTAATTACAGACTGAGCCCCACATTATAAATTGTTGATTTTATTTAAACAGATAATCGTTAGCTTAATTCCTTAGCTTTGTTCTCAACAAAGCAATTCCCCCAAAAACTAGTCTTGTCTTGCAATCCATACATGCGTGTGCGACATAGTGATGCCACATCTAGGGATTTCCCGACTGCAAGATGTGCGGTCGACATGTTTACTCAGGCCAGGGGCACTCCATCGCAATAGCTAAACTCATCCTTCGAGACTCACCCTGAAGGCAGCCTCCACTTCTGGGAGTATCCAAGCAAAGCGGCTGAGAGGCTACCATTACCCAACCAAGGAACGGATACAAGATTCATACGACATGTTGAGGCAAAAAAACAGCAAAAACCGCCCAGAAGAGTGGGTCACAGACTTTACCAAAGGTGACACCAGGGAATGGGACTTCCTGATGAACAAACGCGACGAATCCCGACCAACGTACGCAAAAGGGGGATCATGGCTATCCCTCTTCGGTTACTATCACCTTTTGTGCGAGCCACCAGGACAATTCTAAACCACGCCCCTATTGGCGAGTATAGGGCAAGATTTCGCCCCCAAGAGCCAATCCCATGCTCGTGCGGCGAATTAGACCTCGAGACCAGAACTCATATACTTACAGAGTGCCCCAGGTTCACAGAAAACCGAATGACGCTATCCTCCCTGTGCTTAGGCGACCTCATCAAGTTTCTTACATCCAATCCCACGGCATTTGCCTTCACACCACCCAGAGAGCCCCCATAGCTCTTCAAAGATACTGTGAATACACTCCCCACTCTGTCCCCTCTCTTCAACTGCAAACCCTGACGTATGGAGCTTCATTTGGTCATGCTCTGCTACCCTCCTCGTCTCCAGCCGTGTGCTGCCTCTTTTCCCCTATATTTTTCTCTGCTTCTCTCCTGTTCTGTGTTTGTCTCCTCCGTTTGACTTGATTTGTATATTCATCAGAGGCACTGAGCCTCCGTAGTCAGTAGACTACCGCAGGCTGTGTACGCACACCATGTTATAAATTGTTGATTAAAAAAAAGACCAATAAGACCAGTGCCAGGAGTATAACGACATATGGAAACTTGGCACATGTCCGGAGCACAGTTGGACTTTCTGAGATTGAGGTAACATTCAATCGCTTTTCTGACCCAACCGGGTCGTGAAGTTACACCGTCATATGACGAAATCAGTTGTGTCAAAATAATTGTCGCCCTCTTTGTTGATGTTTTAACAGTTATGAAAACCAGGGCAGCCCTCGTTAGTACCCTGGTTGCGTCTCTCACCAATGCCTACACGTTTTCACCCGACAAAACATCGACCGGCCGTTTGCTACCGTTTCCTCAGCATCGGATCCCACAGAGCGAAGCTGTCGATCATGTCAACCTGTGAGAGCATGTTCCTGTACTTATATCCCCTTGCTGAAGTGCTATCAGCCTCATAGGGAACGGAGGTGATAGCCCCAATGGTTCAGGCGGAATGATACCCTCAACCGGTTCACCGTATGCCATGACGCGATGGGTTGCACAGACACAAGAAAACTACGTGTCTGCGACTCCATACAATGTGACAACCCGCAATAAGATTCACGGATTCCAGGCCACCCGTCAGCCTGCCATCTGGATGGGCGAAAGTGGAAGCATTGCAATCGTTCCTGGAGTTGCTTTGGAGGGCAACGCTGCGGGGATTGAGTGGCAATTTCAAAAACGTGGTCTCCCTTTGGATTCCCGTTTCAAGGAGGCAGGAGAGGAGATCATAAGCCCTTCGTACTATGCCGTTGAGCTATCTGATAATAAGGGTGGCCATATTCTGGTTGAGCAATCTTCTAGTCCGTTATCATCTTTTGGTTTTCAAACTCTACTGCTAATTCAAGTCTTCCAGCCTCCCGTGCTGCCCATTTTCGTATCCGTTTTAACACTGCCAATGTCATCGACTCTCCCTACATTTACGTTGATGTCGCCCGGCCGTCCATCCGGGGTTCTAATCCCTCTAACAGAACCCAACCAGAAGGTTTTGCTGTCATTTCTCCAGAGCAGCAAGAAATCTGTGGCTACAATACAGAACGCCAGGACGATATCATCACACCCATTTCTAGTCGCGACCCTGCCGACAATTTTCATGGATTCTTCTGCATACGATTTAATACCAAATTTGCATGGCACGGCATTATCAAAAATGGTGAAGTCCAACGAAACGTACACCATGGTGTTGGTGGACCTCTTGGCGCCTATGCATTCTTTCCCCCGTCTCCCCAGAAACTTTCCATTGTTTCAGCCCGGGTAGGCACTTCATTCATATCCATCGACCAGGCTCGGAAGAACCTTGAACTTGAAATACCTGATATCATATCAGATATGACTGATAGCAACGGATTGATGATTGGGACATTAGAACATACAGCTGCAAATGTGAGGAGACAGTGGGCAGAGAAATTAGATGGATTCAAAGTCGAAGGTGCAAGTGATGTGGAGAAAGAAATATTTTACACTGCTGTCGCTCGTACACTCCAATACCCCAGTGAGCAGCACGAGTATATGCAATACTGGTCAGCATACGACAGCGAGATTCATCGCATCGAATATGGAGAGGGATCATACACTGGCTATTCGATTTGGGATACTTTCCGTGCAGCATGGGCGTGGCAGATTCTATTCTCTCCCGAACGTATACCTGGTTTTGTCAATTCCATGCTAGCTGACTATCAACAAGTACACGTCTATCTCTTCGATCTCGGATTTTACTGACTTTGGTTCAGAGTGGTTGGCTCCCGATGTGGAAGAACATTGCTGAGACTAATATCATGATTGGGACTCATGCCGATTCCCTCATTGCAGAAGCAGTCAAGAAAAGTGTTACTGGATTTGATCAGGAGCTTGCTTGGCAAGCTGTATGGAAGGATGCAACCGTGCCCCCTAGGAATGATGCGACAACCCAGTATGGTGATAGAGAAGAGGTTCTGTCATCATTCGTTTTGGTCGCTTTCATGATCTTACTGGATGTTGCAGTTTGTTGACTACGAAGTTCGAGCTGGCCTGTCAACGTCTTATAATGTCGAGGGGAAAGGATGGGTTGCTGACGATTTGCACTCTGAGAGTGCGTCTCGCACTCTTGACTACGCATGTAAGTCTGTTACCAAAAACCTATTCCTCCATTCTTATTTTTATTAGATGATGATTATGCAGCCTACGTCCTTGCGAAAGAACTTGGTAAACCCGAAGCGAACTTCCTGCTAGAGCGTTCCCGGCGCGCTCCCTTCACACTCTGGAACAAGAAGACAGGCTTTTTTGAGGCTAGAAATGCCGATGATACCTGGGCAGGCGAAGACCGGGGATGGACCGAGGGTAAGCTTCATCAGTTTACCCGATGACGTTTGACGGCGAACCTGACGTACATCAGGTGATAAATGGGCTTATTCGTTCGATGTTGTGCACGATATTCCTCAATTGATCGAAAAGCGTGGAGGCAAAGTGGAATTCGTTCGAAGCTTAGAGGAACATTTCAATGGTGGACATAATGACCACACAAACGAAGTGCGTGTCGAAATAATTACCTCGTGTCTTTCCGTTGATTATTTTTGTCAGCCTTCCCATCATATCCCTTACCTTTATGCGCTCTCAGGGGCTGCTTGGAAAACACAAGAACGAGTACGCGAAATTGCTCATTCCAACTATAATAATACACCCGTTGGTCTCTCTGGGGTGTGTCAATCCTCACTACGACTGATCCGATCCTGACCAACCTATTCCAGAATGAGGATTGCGGCCAGATGAGCGCTTGGTATCTGTTCTCTGCCCTTGGTTTCTATCCTGTTAATCCTGTTTCGGGAGAATATGTTGTCGGATCGTAAGAGCCTACTCTTCCACTATCTCTAAGTTTTTCTCATCGTATTTCAGTCCATTCTTTGATCGTATTGATATTCAACTTCCTCCTCGCTCTGGCCAAACTCATGGCAAGCCGCTTACTGTTGTTTCTCATGGAGGAAGTAGAATGCCTTATGTCAAGTCGGTGGAAGTAAATGGTATTATTCTTGACAAGCCTATCATCACCCATGACCAGATTGCTGATGGCGGGATCGTTGTATTTACCATGAGTTCAACAATCGAAGAGTGGGGAAATGAACCGGAGGTACTCCAAAGTTTGGGCTCCAAAGTGGTGAGACTTTTGAAACGTGGCATGCGGTCGATGTCTTATGTCTCAATTAGGCACCTGAGCTCACTCCGCAGGAACCAGTGATATCTGAACTAAACAACAAAATGAACGAAGCTGAAGCTCAACGGGAACTTTTGCGTGATCACTCAGAGCTCTAATATCCGCTGTGCTTTGCGGTAAAGATCATGTTAGAATCATATTACCTGGAACATTGGATACATGGAACCTTCACTGGAATTTAAGGAACGTTCTCAGATGAACATGTTGCTGATTAACGGGACCTGCCTGTCCTACACGAAATAGGCGAGCATTTCCACAACCCAATAGTACATTTCTTGGTTTGTGAATGTAAATTGAGGAATAGTTATACCCCAGTGAGCCACTGGGTGAGTCCCCGTAGAAATTCTGAGGATATAGTGCAATTCCAGTCGGAGGAAATCTGGAATCTTCATCACATCACGTAACCTTTGGTGGTTCATAAAGGAGAAAAAGAAAAAGAAAATAGCAATCCAGCTTCATTATAGACTGGAGACAACATTTGTATATGCAATCTTCATCTGTAATAGGGAAGATATTTATGCATGGTATATCACTCAGATCTATCTGACTAGAAGAGGAGAATAGGTATTTAGGGAAGTCTGGAAGAGAGTCTGTGTTATGAACATGGAGTGGGAGTATACTGACTATAGACCCTGGAGCGATAATGAGTGCAAGAGATTTTGTGGGTGCTGGGCCAACATTCTGATTTTTTGGCTTGTATAAGTAAATCAAATCGAGTTAAAGGCCCACGGGTCCGTGTGATTATGTCATCACAAGCTAAACTAGAAATAGTAAGAGTTTTTTTTTTTGGTCAACAATTTATTACACGGTGCTCGAACGCAGTCCATGAAATAGTAAGAGTCTCTGACCCAATAAAAAATAAAAAATAAGAGTCATTTAATTTACTTATGTAATCCCAGTTATCAGAACCTTGGCAGCATGGACTCTTGGCCCAGAACCTGCAAAATCAACACCAACTGTAGCATCAAGTGCAGTGCCATTCACAATGTTTTGTATTAGTCTAGTACTATCTGAATAGTATGCCCTGGAGGTCCCCATTGCAATTGGCTTGGAGCCTTGGGGATCCACTAGGCCCACAGGTCCATGTGATTTGTCAGGACAAGCTAAACTAAAAATGGTAAATTCCATTACATAATCCCAGTTATCAGAACCTCAAACATACACCATGTAATAAGTTGCTGAATATACATATCAGAACCTCGGCCTAACACCTGCAAAATCAACTGTAATGCCAACTGCAGTGTCAAGTACAGCACTGATTATAATAGTTTATATAGTCTAGTTATAGTACTATCTAGATAGCATGCCCTGGTGGTCCTCATTGCATTACAATTCATATATTGGCTTGGAGTCTTGCACTGGGTTACTTAAACTTGGTCCTTGACTACTTCAAAGTGACTGGGCTCTTGCTTGTACTCATCCTTAGGAGTGGGCTTTGAGCCACTTGTTTTCAGGCACTGGGCCAAGGTTCTGATTTTTTTCTCTAATTTAGCAATTTATCACATAGTATACAGAGGTTTGGGGGCTTATGTAATTATATTTTCCATTTTAAGTTTAGCTTGTCCTGACATAATCACATAGATCTGTAGGCCTAGTAGATCCTGGAGCCTTACACTGGGTTATTTAAGCTTGGGCCTAGTACTGGGATCTACTAGGCCTGTAGGTCTGTGTGATTATGTCAGGACAAACTAAACTTAAAATGGAATAAATGATTACATAAATCACCAAATTCAGTTATCAGAACTTATCTATATATACATGATAAATTACTAAATTAGAGGAAAAAATCAGAACCTTGGCTCAATGCCTGTAAACCAAGTAGCTCAAAGCTCACTCCTAAGGATGAGTACAAGCAAGAGCCCAGTCACTCTGAGGTAGTCAAGGACCAAGTTTAAGTAATCCAGTACAAGGCTTAAAGCCAATGTATGAACTGTAATACAATGAGAACCACTAGGGCATGCTAGTACTATAACTAGACTATATGAAATATTATAATTAGTTCTGCACTCAACATTACAGTTGGCATTACAGCTGATTTTGCAGATGCTAGGCCAAGTGTCATGACTTGGCAAAACAGCTAAGTTATTATTTTATTTTACTTTCTTTTTCTTTTTCTTTTCTTTTCTTTTCTTATTTGGACTTATTACATAAGGAAGAAGTGTGGAAAAGCATCATATGATAATATTGCATGTTATATTCATATGTCAGGATGTCACAAAGTCATGTCATATGATGAGTGTGGGAAAGTAGTGCATAGACCATGTAGTAGTTGTATAAGTAGTGTACAGAATCAAATGGGAACTCTATTGAGTTCTCCTTGTCAACTTGGACTTAGAGTATGATTAAGTCATCTTAGGCTAAGTTGCTATACCAAGGTTCTGATATGTATATTCAGCAATTTATTACATAGTGTATGTCTGAGGTTCTTATCACAAATGACCACTTACTGATTTGTGAGTTGATGATTTGATAATCAAAAGGCTCAAAAAAGTGAAGTTTAGACAGTAGCAAAAGATGTTGTTAAGTCTGAGGTTTATTCTCAGACATACAGTCCTTAAATACATAATTGTGGTGGTCTGTGCACCAGGACAGCCTACCACATGATCACTATCTATTGTTCTATATATAGGAGTGCTATTGTTCTTGAAATAGAGATAACCTAACCATCTTAGGGCAGTCCTTTGTTCTATTTAAGGACAGATGATAATCTATAGATAAAGATCAGTGTTATGTGTGAATATTGAGGACCTTGTATCTCCATGGGATCTTATTGCCTTGGGATCTATTTATAGCCAAAAGAAGCGCATTGAAGAGAGCTTCACGATGGTTATTGAAGTGAATGATTATATTAAGCAGTTCCTGAGATATCAGCAATTTAGTATCTGGTAACTTGGTGATCACCAACTAATCTGCTGATAACTCAGTGAATACTGATTTCTTTGAGATGTTTTTGGTACCATTTGAAAGGTCTTCTTAAGGGCTTTCAATGGCCATTTAGATTGTCAAAATCAGTCAAGTATTTCCAGAGTTATGGTCTGAATGAAGTTTGTGACAGTTCTGATAACTGAAATTTCTGGGATTATGTAATGATATTTACCATCTTTAGTTTAGTTTGTCCTGACATAATCATATAGATCTATGGACCTAGTAGATCCCCCTGGTACTCAACTTTAGAAGTAAGATTTGAGCCACTAATTTTGCAGCCATTAAGTTCAGTGATCTATTATACAGTGTGCATGGACAGTTACTGTCAATTATTCTACCTAAAATCAGCAATTTGTTATATGGGGCATGGTAGCAGTCTGTGCTACCAAGGTTCTGATAATTGAGATTATATAAGTAAATTAAATGACTCTTATTTTTTATAAGGTTTTCATCTGGGCCTCTGGTCTAACTTGAACCCTCTACTAATTCTGAGTCCAGTTGACATTGTGTTGTCTGGTAGGTTGCTATGCTCCCTGCCTCCAACAGTCTGTGTAATAGTGTACAGTGTTGTTTGTCAGGTTGCTATACTCCTTTCCTCCAACAGTCTTAGTATTGTCTACAGTACACTATACTCTTTTCCTCCAATATACTCTTGTTTGTAGTGTGCATAGTCAGTAGTATTATATACAGTCTGTTATACTCCTTTCCTCCAACAGTTTGCAGTTTGCTATACTTTCTTCCTCCAATAACTGCCAGTAGTATTGCTTGTAGTCTGCTATACTATTTTCCTCCAACAGTTTCTAGTTTGCTATACTACCTTCCTCCAATAACTTCCAGTAGTATTGTTTGTACTGCACTATACTCTTTTCCTCCAATAGTCTGCAGTACACTATACTTCCTTCCTCCAACACTTTCCCTAATTTTCTGCTCTTTTTTCCAATTTTTCCTGAATTTTTTCTAATTCTTAATGAATTTATTGGAATATTTGAGTAAAGAGAGAGCCATTAGGTAAATCTTAGTCATGATGATTTTTTTTGGGTCAAAGACTCTTACTATTTCTAGTTTAGCTTGTGATTACATCAGGACAAGCTAAATGGACCCGTGGCCTTGTCTGGGTGATGATCTATACCATTTCTAGTTTGACTCGGTGCTGATATAATCAACACAGACCCGTGGCCCTAGTGGATCCCAATCCATCCAAGGCGCGGTTTTTCCTTTCATGAATCAATGCTCCACTGAGAACTTCTATGGAACCGCCTGGAGAGGGGCGCTCGCAACCGCCCCAAATGCACATGTCTATCTACATCGCGGCGGAATATAAGGACACAATGTAATGGCGATACCGACGCCTTGGGGGGCAGATGCTCGACTGTGCTGGAAAGCAGGCAGAAACCGGGCCTATGGGGGCTCATGGGGTACGCCTGGCTATTCCTTTTACATCCTTCGGTCTTGGTCAATGCTGTTGAGTCTAAATATTATCCGGATCCGAACTAAGTTAGGATAAGTTAGGATGGCGCTAGAGCTGCCCGGTATAAGTGACCAGTGCCGAACTCAATTGTCTTTCTTCTCTTCGCCCACTAGTTTTTCACAGAGGTCGTCGATGTCCTTCATTTCTAAGGCTTTCTATGGTATAGCGTTCTTTTCTTGGGATGTTGGCACGGCTATAGTCAACCTGATCATTCCTCCCAAGTCCAAGGGAAAGGTGACTCCGGAAGGGCATCCTGGGTTTGGAGGCAAATGGCCTGAATATGTTCCTCCAAAGGAGGGGGATAGTCGATGCTCATGTCCCGCATTGAATGCAATGGCTAACCATGGTAAATCCTTGGCCACTCTGCGAGCGTTTAGTGCTTATCTATCTCTTTGCCCTCAGGTATTCTGCCTCATGATGGCAAAAACATCCAGTTTAAAGAAATGGGCAAACTCATTCGAACAACATACAATTTTTCTTCGAGTTTCTGCTACTTCGTTCCAAAATTCGCCGCGGATATGATTAACAAAAATTACAGCAAAGATACTTTTGACCTCAATGAACTAGATCTCCATAACGGCATCGAACATGATGCTTCTTTTTGTCGTAGGCTATATTTGTCTCGCATTTACCCACACCCTGACCAATCAAAAGGACAGGACACAGCGCTGTGTCCTGATCAAAGCGAGATCCATCCTGGACAAATTAAGGAGTTCCTTGCATCCGCCACTGGCAAAGACAGAGATGGAAATTCTATTCTAACAATCAGGGACCTTTCCAACTTCTCTGCCAAGCGTCGGGTTGATGCCCGTGAGGCCAATCCCGACTTCACGCTTGATTTCTCTCACCGCTTGTTCGGTAGTTCTAAGTAAGTGATCTCTCATACTTGAATTCCAGTAAATCGGTTGATGTTTACATCTAGTGCCTCTACCTTGCTTACTATCTTCGGTGGACGGGTGAAAGACCTCGAAACCATTCTCCTGGAAGAACGCCTTCCTGAGGGCTGGGAATCCAGGGTCAGACGTCGGTTTGGCTTGACACTTGCCCAAATCAACCTTTCTGAGGTGATATGGGTCGAAATCGGAATCAATGAGAAGAAATATATTCGAGAGAAGGCTGCTGCACAAGCGAAAGTTGCTGTCGCTCAAGAAGAAGACATCACTATCCATAATGCTGATGCTTCAACTGACTAAAATAACAACCCGGAGACAATCGATTATGCAGATGTTGGATCTGTTACATAATACAACAGTTGTTTGTTTCTAGGCTTTTTGATCATGACATTTTCAATGCACTCGGATGATCTTTTGATCTTCCGATGCACCATAAAGAGCTGTTTTCCAGAAGCATCTAGGCTTGCACGAGTTGCGACCAGAGCTTCAATGTGATCAAATAAAAATACATAGCCATTTTGGTAATGAAGTCACCCTTCCCTTGCGCTCTCCAATCTTTCTTTGTCATTCCGGGCCAAGTGGTTATGAAATGTAGGGTATGATGGAGAAAGTGACTGCTTAAATAACGTAGTGGTGGTAACTGAGTATGACTTTCTGTGACTTGCTAATTCACTTCAGGATCCGGGAAGCGGATAGACAATTGCACTACATAATAATGTGTGAAAATCCAGATGTACTTTCACGTGATGCGAGACCATATTCCTCTCCCTAATACCTTTGTTATTATGTCTGACGTGGAGGATGCTCACCCATACGACGATGACGTGGCACATGATGCGGAAGAAGAGGACTCTGATGAAGAGAATCGGGAGACATCGCAGAAAAACGTAAGGAGCCAGGAATACGAAGATGAGGAGGACGAAGAGGAGGACGAAGACGAAGAAGAGGATGAAGATGAAGATTCTCCAGGTAGAAAGCGAAAAAAGGCTAAGGTGAGTAACATTGGCGTTTTCGAGACAGAGAACCTGTACAAAAATAATTCTAGCATCGTCACAGACGTTCTGCTGCGAGTCGCTTCCTCGATATTGAAGCCGAAGTCAGTGATGACGATGAGGTGGAAGATGACGATGAAGACATAGGTGCAGGCGCGTCGTTTCATCTCATTCTGCCTACTGGGACATACTCATATGGACCTGGAACCAGACCCGTTCATCGAGACGGGCGAAGACATGGATGAGGACATGACGAGTGGTCATCATGCCTCGTTGGATGCCAGACGACAGCTGGATGAAGAGGAACAAAGCCCTGAGGAAATTGCGAGGAACCTCAGCAGACGATATGCTCACCGTGCTGCAGTACGGTATACCGGAGATATGAATGAAATACCACAAAGGTTGTTGATGCCCTCGGTGCAAGATGCCAGTCTGTGGCAAGTTCGTGTTAAGGTATGTATATTCTGCTCAACACCGTGCTCATGATTTGAATTATTATTCAGCCAGGGCGCGAGCGTGATATCATTTTCAGTCTCATGCGCAAAGCCCTTGACGTCGAATTTACTGCTAAACCGCTCAGTATCCTCTCCGCCTTTCAACGTGACTCGCTACCTGGCATGGTTTATGTTGAAGCTCGTAGTATGAAACAGGTTTCGGAAGCCTGTGCTGGCCTTGTCGGCGTATATCCAAGCCGAGGTATTCACCTTGTACCCATCGAGGAAATGGCTAGTCTGCTGCAAATAAAAAGACAGGAACAGACTGTCACACCTGGCAGCTGGGTCCGCATTCGACGTGGAAAATACTCTGGAGATCTCGCACAAGTGATGGATATCACAGACAATGGTGAAGACGTAGGGTTGAAGTTCATTCCTCGTATTGATCTCAATCCTCGCGACGATGCGGCATTGGATGGAAAGAAGCGGAAAAAGACAACGTCAGCGAACTCATCCATGCGTCCACCACAAAAACTTTTCAACTACGGAAGAGTTGCAGAGGTGTATGGTAGGAAGTCTGTTACACGGAGGAGCGATGTATATGTTTTCCAGAATGACACATACCGAAACGGGTTCATCGAGAAAGACTTCAGAATTAGTGCATTGATCTTGGAAGACGTCAACCCGACTCTGGATGAAATCACCCAGTTTACGAGACGACAGGATGGGGAAGAAGAGAACCCTGTGGATTTGTCCATTATTGCCGAAGCTTCACGTAAAGCTGCTGTGTCAGTCCTCCAACCTGGTGATCATGTTGAAGTTTTTGAGGGCGAACAGACCGGTGTACATGGTGTGGTGGAAGAGATCAACCAGGATGTGGTGACAGTTTCCGCCGTTGGCCCAGACATTGAAGGCCAGAAGATTGAACTACCAGCACGGAGCGTGAGGAAACGGTTCAAGGCTGGAGATCATGTCAAGGTCATGACTGGTCAGAATATTGATGAAACGGGTTTGGTGGTATCAGTGACAGATAACATTGTAACATTCCTGTCGGATATGTCTATGCAAGAGGTATGGGCTCCAAATCTATCAGCTAGTTGTCGCTCGAACAGGTTTGATCTAGGTTTCTGTTTTCTCAAAGGATCTTCGTGAGGCTGCTGAAGTCGGTTCTGGCACGAATGTCGTTGGTAATTACGAATTGCATGATCTGGTACAACTCGAGTGTGTGCTTTTCGTTCCGTTTTCTTTTCTAATGCTGATGGAGGCATAGTGCGCAGACTGTCGGTGTCATCTTCAAGACCGAGCGTGACTCCTTCCGTGTCCTAGATCAGAACGGTCAAGTCCGACTTGTCCAACCTCATCAAATTTCCATGCGTCGTGACTCAAATCGAGCAGTAGCTACTGATCGCGACGGACATGAAATTCGTCCAAACGATAATATGAAAGAGTCGGAAGGCGAGGTAGGATTTGCTGTTCGCGCTTATTTATTGAATAAAATAATGTTTGTTAAGGGTCGCAAAGGACGTGTCTTGCACATTTACCAGTCATTCTATGCCTTTCTCAACAATCGTGATCTTGCCGAGAATGGAGGTGTCTTCGTGACACGGGCTCGAGCTCTTGTTTCCGTAGCACCGAAAGGCAGTCTTGTCAAACCTGGCGCCGACCTATCAAAGATGAATCCCGCTCTTGTACAACCTACCGGCGGTATGGTGGGGTCTGGAAATATGAGTCGTGGGCCGAAGGATGCAGATATTGGAGCGACGGTTATGGTAATTAAAGGTCCTCACAAGGGTTATGCCGGCACAATAAGAGATACAAATGGTAATATTGCAAGAGTTGAGCTGCGAACAGGAAACAAGCTCATTATGATCGAAAAGGAAAAATTATATCGTCGACTGTGAGTTTAAAGTTACTGGAACTGGAACTTGTACTTATGTTTCCTAGACCTGACGGTAATCTTGAACCTCTAGACAAGCCCGGAGGAGGCCGTGGTGGAGGGTATGGACCGAGAGCTGGTCGGACGTCCAATCCATACGCCAGTAACAGTGGGTTTAATGCCGGCGGCCGCACACCTTTCGGCAATACAGGCCGCACACCCAATCCATATGCATCGAATGAGGGTCGTACACCAGCTTGGGGCATCTCAGGACGTACACCAAATCCCTATGCAGACAGCGGGAAAACGCCAGCATGGAACGCAAATGCACGAACACCGAATCCTTATGCAAGTACAGATGGCGGCAAGACTCCAGGTTGGAATGCGAACTCCAGAACACCAAATCCTTATGCAAGTGGTGGAGGTGGCTCGAGCACCTGGGGTGGTGCAACTCCCGGGAGGAATGTTGCACCTACGGGAAGTGGTTCTGCCTGGGGTGGTGCAACTCCTGGACGAATGGGCACAAATACTGCCTGGGAAGCAAACGAGGAATGGCAACCGACTCGGAATAGCGGATGGAAATCTGAGACAACGCCTTGGGTGAGTTCCGATATCTTTTGATTAGGAAATGGTAGTTTATCAGGTGTGCAGAGTGCACCTACACCTTCATTCGCATCCACACCTGCGACGGCCGCTACACCTGCATTCATGGGAGGTCCAACACCAGTACCTATGCACACGCCTGGACCCTCTACCACTTATGCTCGGACCCCGGCACTTTATGGGGGAGGTCAATCAGCGCCGACACCATTTACAGGGTCCAGTTACTTATCAAATACTATCTCATCGGGATATGGTTTGTCTTTTTTCCAATCATCTAAACTTAGCACTCATAAGCTCTCTGACTTATAGTCGTGGACGAGGACTGGATGTTCCAACCTATCGCTTTTTCCTTCCTCGACCGTATTAAGGTGAAGATCACCGGTGCAATAGAGGACAACCACAAGAATAAGCAGTTCGAGGGCAAGAAAGGCATAATTGACGCAATACATTCATCTCACGATGGATATAAACGAGAAGTTGCAGTTGTGTTTGATGACGGCACACCAAGGGAGGTGTTTCCAAAGAAGTATGTCAAACCAATAGAAGCATCGAGGAATGGTGAAGAGGCATTAGCGATGGATGGTCCAGGTGAAGTCAAGGGGCGTGTGGTGCTTCTGCGTGCGAATGCAGAGTCAATTATGGTTGAAGTTTCGCCCAAAGGAGACCCAAGTGTGTATGAAGTTACAAAAACTGCATTGTTAGCTTTGAAGGAAGTGTGATAGGTAGCGCCTGGTTTGCAAACTTAGATTCTATTCGGCAGGGATTTCGATGTTCATCTTGACCTTAATGTCTAATTATTATCTCATGTTTGAGTTTGGGCTTGAGTGTATAGGCACATTCGTATATGTCTTCACTATAATTTCTGCCCCAACTGGGCTGGTTGCATATGAATAAAGAGATATACCTGAAATTTTTTTCTGACTCCGGATCTGAACTTGACTGTTGTTGATGGTTCCGTTCCTTTGTGTGTTGCAATAAACGATACTTCCACTCACACTACATTCAAATGTGCACGCGTAATCCAAAGCCCATCCAAGGCTCGACAATGAACTCCACACGCATCTCCACACACATATTTACTACCGACGAGGATTACCATATTTGTCTCAGTGATTTCCGACACAAGTATTCCTCGTTGCGAGAGCCAAAGGCTTACCAAATCTGAGCCATAATTTTGTACCAAGATCCTGCGCATGGACTTAAGGTCATCAACCTGGGACGGGAAGCCAGAGATTTTTCAATCAAACGGGATGAGCCGCTAGGATAACGGTCTGCATTCAGTAGTATGAAACGCCTAGCAGGCAATCCTCCTCCACGATGAATTTATGTGATACATTGCGCTTGATTCTGTGATGGCTTCAGCTCATCTTCCTGTGGTGTATTTGATGCTAGTCCAATCTTTGGTCTCTGAAATGTGTCACTGAACTTGCGTTGTTCTTCACCCAGGACCAAGCGTCGATAGAGTACATCTGCATGAACAGTCGGTCAGTCATTGAATTCAGAGAACAGATTGAGGAGTGGTACATACATCCGCAGCTAACCATCAGTGGTAACGACCATATGATAGTCCGGATCCGCTGGGCTTGTGGGTGAAGTACTGATCGCTTCACCATGGCTTCGAGCAAGTTTAGAATATTGATACTTAAACATTATCAACTCACTAATTAAATATTATTTGTGCAGAATCAACATTTTCAAAAGTGGCCGAGTCGACAGTCATGAAAAGTGGGACCTTGACAGTGATAGTTACATTGGAAATGACTGGAAAGACTGGCAGGACTTCTTTGATGATAACCTTTGTGTTTCAAGTACTGACAGCTATTCTTGAAGCTCTTAACTCCTAGCCTTATCCTATGGTCTAAGAAAATTCAGGAGAAATGCAGGTCCCATAGCAACTAATCCCTGGGTGTAACAACACTGTCATACGCGCGTGTTACTATTGTTTGACTAAACAGGC
>Ga0154006_1000225_pt1 | contig 18789 bp, 16 predicted proteins | sample TSFL090MetaG_FD_104747 | JGI IMG/M metagenome (GOLD analysis project Ga0154006, IMG submission 104747) | Attine ant fungus gardens microbial communities from Florida, USA - TSFL090 MetaG | ecosystem: Host-associated > Fungi > Mycelium > Unclassified | place: USA: Florida, Wakulla State Forest...
GCGCAGCGCGCGATGACCGACGCGAAGATCGACGCCGAGATCACCGGCCGCGAAAAGACGATCTACAGCATCTACCGCAAGATGCGCGACAAGCAGCTGTCGTTCTCGCAGGTGCTCGACGTGTACGGCTTTCGCGTCGTCGTCGAGAGCCCGCTCGACTGCTACACGTGCATCGGCGCGCTGCATGCGCTATACAAGCCCGTGCCCGGCAAGTTCAAGGACTACATCGCGATCCCGAAGATCAACGGCTATCAGTCGCTGCACACCACGCTCGTCGGCCCGTTCGGCGCGCCGATCGAGTTCCAGGTGCGCACGCGCAAGATGCACGAGATCGCCGAGGCCGGCGTGGCCGCGCACTGGCTGTACAAGAACGGCGGCGCCGATCTGAACGACGTGCAGAAGCGCGCGCACCAGTGGCTGAAGTCGCTGCTCGACATCCAGAGCGAAGCCGGCGATTCCAGCGAATTCCTCGAGCACGTGAAGATCGACCTGTTCCCGGATGCGGTCTACGTGTTCACGCCGAAGTCGAAGATCATGGCGCTGCCGCGCGGCGCGACGGCGCTCGATTTCGCGTATTCGATCCACAGCGATCTCGGCAACCAGTGCGTGGCCGTGAAGATCAACAACGAGCTGCTGCCGCTGCGCACCGAGCTGAAGAGCGGCGACATCGTCGAGGTGATCACCGCGCCGTATTCGAAGCCGAACCCTGCGTGGCTCGGTTTCGTGCGCACCGGCAAGGCGCGCTCGGCGATTCGTCACTACCTGAAGACGATGCGCCTGAACGAGTCGGTGCAGCTCGGCGAGCGGCTCGTCGACCAGAGCCTGAAGGGTTACGGGCTCGCGCTGGCCGACGTCGGGCCGGAGGTGTGGGAGAAGCTCGTGCAGTGGACGGGCAACAAGAGCCGCCAGGAAATCTTCGCGGACATCGGCCTCGGCCGCCGCGTCGCCGCGGTAATGGCCAAGCGCATCGAGGTGCTGATGAGCGGCCGCGATGCGGACGACGATCTGCCGAAGTCCGAGCGGCATCCCGCGCACAATGCGCCGCCGGTCGTGATTACCGGCACCGAAGGGATGTCCGTGCAGCTGTCGGCATGCTGCCGGCCGATTCCGGGCGACGCGATCATGGGCTATATCGGCATCGGCCTCGGGATGGCGATTCATACGACCGATTGCCGTGTCGCGCAGCGCATCCATCGCCGCGATCCGGGCCGCTGGATCGACGTCGAGTGGGCGCCGCAGCCGGGCCGCCTGTTCGACGTGACGGTGAAGGCGCTCGTGAAGAACGCGAAGGGCATCTTCGCGCGCGTCGCGGCGGACATCACGTCGGCCGACGCGAACATCGTTCACATCGCGATGGACGAGGATCTGACGCACGAATCGACGGTGTTGCGCTTCGTGATCCAGGTGAGCGATCGCGTGCATCTCGCGAACGTGATGCGGCGCGTGCGGACCAACCCGGACGTGATGCGGATCATGCGAGAACGCTCGACCGACGATAGCGTGCATGCGCGTCACGACGGCGGCATGCGCATCGAACGCGAGCGGCAGGATTACTGACGCTGCGCGTAGCGTTGCAGCGGAATACGACGGCGGCCACGGGCCGCCGTTTCCCTTTGTGATGCGGACGCCGACGGCGTGTGCTGCGGCAGCTCGGAACGAATCGAGCGCGAGCGGTGATTGCCGGGAGGAGGGGAGCGGAAAAAGAAAAAGGGCCTTCCCGGAGGAAGGCCCTTCTGAGGTGGCGCGGCTGGCAGGATTCGAACCCACGACCCCTTGGTTCGTAGCCAAGTACTCTATCCAACTGAGCTACAGCCGCACGCAAAACGGTACTGCTTCAACTGTCGGAACCTTCTACGATGGGAAGGTTCCCAAAAAAGTGGCGCGGCTGGCAGGATTCGAACCCACGACCCCTTGGTTCGTAGCCAAGTACTCTATCCAACTGAGCTACAGCCGCACGCAACAACAAACTTCTACTGCTTTGAACTGAAAGGGCCTTCGGTTCGGAAGGCCCTCGAAAAAAGTGGCGCGGCTGGCAGGATTCGAACCCACGACCCCTTGGTTCGTAGCCAAGTACTCTATCCAACTGAGCTACAGCCGCACGCAGAAGCGGAAGTATAGCAGAGTCGTATAAAAAGGGAAGCCTTATTCGCAAAATATGTCACCCGATCTGGCGCGGCCGCGTTCGTGTACCCTTGAAGCATCAGTCATCCCTGTATTGAATCCGCATCATGAACAAGGCGTTTGTCAAAGAGTCGGACGGCGACGACGACGATCTCGACCCGAGTCAACCCGCGATTCCGGCGGGCGCCAAGAACTACATCACGCCAGCCGGTCACAAGCGGCTCAGGGACGAGCTCCTGAGCCTGATCGACGTCGAGCGTCCCGAGGTCGTGAAGCTGGTGTCGTGGGCCGCGTCGAACGGCGACCGGTCGGAGAACGGCGACTACATCTACGGCAAGCGGCGGCTGCGCGAAATCGACCGCCGCATTCGCTTCCTGACGAAGCGGCTCGATCTCGCCGAAGTCGTCGACGCGAGCCGGCAGGAGAATGTCGACCAGGTGTTCTTCGGCGCGACCGTCGATTACGCGACGCCGGACGGCGAGGATCACACCATCACGATCGTCGGGATCGACGAGGTCGATCTCGATCGCGGCTGCGTCAGCTGGATCTCGCCGGTCGCGCGCGCGCTCATCAAGGCGAAGATCGGCGACACCGTCACGCTGATGACGCCGGCCGGTCCGCAGCCGATCGACGTGCTCGACGTCCGCTATCCGGCATCGGGCAGCGCGTGAGCGTGTAGCGGCGCATCCGTGCCGCGGGTCGCCGAAACGAACGAGCGCCCCGGGCGGGGCGCTTCGTCATGATGGCCGGGCCGCGGATCGATCGGAAGCGGCTCAGAAGCGGCTCAGAAGCGGTGGCGCATGCCGGCCGTGACGGCGATCTGCTTGTTCGTCGACGACGCGGTGCCGAGGCCGTTGATGTTCGCACCGATCGCGAGGCCGTCCGCATTGACCCGCTGATATTCGCCCTGCAGGTAGAGGTCGGTGCGCTTCGACAGCGCATAGTCGGCCTGCAGGTTGAACTGGTGCCAGCTTGGCGTCTGGCCGTCGAGGCGGCCGTCGGTGTAGGTGTACGAGCCGGCGAGCGAGAGCGCCGGCGTCAGCGCATAGCGGCCGTTCACTTCGTAATTGTTGAAGCGCGTGCCGCCGGTGAGCGGGATGCCGCTCGACACGCCGGATTGCCCGGCGCTGATACCGGCCGAATCGGTCAGGCGCGTCTGCGTGAACACGAAGCCGGCCGTCGCGGGCCCGAACGTATAGTTGAGGCCTGCGCCCCAGGTGCGCTGACGGCTGGCCGCGAATGTCCAGTCGCCGGCGACCGCGCCGGGGGCGCTGGCCGCGAGCGCCAGCGAGTTGATGTTGTTGTTCAGCTGCAGGTACGCCGCCGCGACGTTGAAGCCCATGTAGCTGTAAGTCGCGCCGACGCTGTACGCGCGGTTGTTCGAGAAATCGCTGGAATTCGAGAAGCCGTACAGCACGCCGAACTTCAGGCCGCCGTAGCTGGCGCTCTGATACTTGACCGAATTGTTGATCCGGAACGAGTTGTTCAGGTTGTCGTTGTCGAACGGATGGGCGAACTGCGTGCCGCCGTACTGGGTGCCGGTGAGCGACAGCGGGCCGAGGAAGTCGACGACGCTGTCGTACTGGCGGCCGAGCGTGAGCGAGCCGTAGCTGTCATGCGCGAGCCCGACGAACGCCTGGCGGCCGAACTCGCGGCCGTTCTGCTTCAGTGAGCCGTTGTTGATCCCGAAGCCGTTTTCCAGCGTGAAGATCGCTTTCAGTCCACCGCCGAGATCCTCGGTGCCCCTCAGGCCCCAGCGGCTGCCGTTGATCGAGCCGCTCGTCTCCTGCCAGGCGCTGTGACCGCCCTGGTTGTTGGTGTAGGTGATGCCGGCATCGATCAGGCCGTACAGCGTGACGCTGCTTTGCGCATGGGCGGTGGTCGCGACCACGCCCGCCAATGCGGTGACGATCAGGGTCTTTTTCATGATCTGTCTCCAAACAGGATGATGTCGATCGAACCTGCTGCGGGCATCGACGGCGTCGCGGGTCGGCGACGCCGTGCGCGTGGGGCGCGACACCCTCGTCGGAAATCCATTTGCAGTGTACGGATCGCACCGGGTTCGGAAGAAAACTGCTTCCGGCAATTCTGTATTTTGAATCGCGCAAGAATGGGCGCGTGCGCCGACAGCCGCAGCCATCAAGACTTTGCGGCAGCGCAGCAGGCGGAAAGGGTAATCAGGACTACGGAATGGGCGTTGCGCGATCGCGACAGCCGGTCAGCACCGGGTAGCGACGGACCTGGCGCGATTGTTGACACATCGGCAATAGAGGTTTGTGTGGAGCATGGATAATGAAAGGATGTTCTCTCGCTATACTGCGATCTCTGCTTTCCGAAGCAGACTTTTTCGTTGACGGAAAAGATCTCCAAACCTTTGTCGGCGCGACTTCCCAGTCGCGCTTTTTTTTTGCCCCGCCGTCCCGATCCTTTCCGATTCCTATTGCGCGTACGAGCGCCGCTTGCGCTTGCCTGTCGGCGGCGTATCGTCGGTTTCGGCCGGCGGCGGCGTATACGTCCAGTCTTCCATCACGTAGTGACGCGCGTCCAGCGGTGACGCCAGCAGGTTCTGCCAATGATCGCCGTGCCAGGTCGGGTCGAACTCCGTGTCGCACGGCGCTTCGCGGGACTCGGCCAGCGCGCGGGACTTGCGGCGTACGCGTGCGAGCCGGCTCGCGAAGCGCTTGATTCCGTCCAGCCACATGACCTTCTCCTTCCATTGCCCTGCGCCAGCATCGCAACGTCCCCGGTTTTTCGCAACCCGGAAAAAACCCGAGGATTTTACCGACTCGATTCGTTACCGGTAGGTTTTTCGCGATTTCGATTATAAGTGTTCCGATCCCGGTAAGATTGACAGGTTTTTGATGAGGTTCATTTAATAAAAGACGATGGTGTACCGATTCCAGTGGTATTGACGTTTTTTTGATAAAGAATGCGCTAAAAATTTCCTTGACGCACCCGGATTGTCCAATTTATAAAGTCAGCACTCCGTCCCCGGGCGGAGCGCCGGGGGGATTGTCGGCGCGCCGTTGCGGGGTTTCGGGAAGCGGCTATAACCAGTAGCTCTTTTGATCTAAACGAGTGGGGAACGAAGGTATGGATACCGGTATCGTAAAATGGTTTAACGATGCTAAAGGTTTCGGTTTTATTACGTCAGACAATGGCGGCGAAGATTTGTTTGCGCACTTTTCCGAAATCCGGATGGACGGCTTCAAAACGCTGAAGGAAAACCAGCGTGTTTCCTTTGAGGTGAAAGTCGGGCCGAAAGGCAAGCAGGCAGCGAATATCCAGGCGGTCTGACGCGCCACGCAGTGCCGATCACGTCCGGCCCCCGCAGCGCGGGGGCCTTTTGCTTTTCGGGGCACGAAAACCGGCGGCCGGCGAATCGATTCCGGTTCGGGCTGGTCGTGAGCACGGATGCCGGTGCATACTCACGGAAGCATCGTTTTCCTGTCTTTTCATGTCCGATTCCCTTCCGTCCGATCCCGCCAGCGAACAGCCGCTCGTCTTCGTCGACCTTGAAACCACCGGCGGCTCGTCCGCCGAGCACCGCATCACCGAAATCGGCGTGGTCGAAATCGGCCCGCTCGGCGTGTCCACATGGACGACGCTGGTCAACCCGGGGCAGGCGATTCCGCCGTTCATCCAGCAATTGACGGGTATTTCGGACGAGATGGTGCGCGACGCGCCGTCGTTCGCGTCGCTTGCGCCCGCGCTGTTCGAGCGGCTCGACGGCAAGCTGTTCGTCGCGCACAACGCGAGCTTCGACCGCGGCTTCCTGCGTGCGGAATTCGAGCGCGCCGGCATCGCGTTCAATCCGGACGTGCTGTGCACGGTACGGCTGTCGCGCGCGCTGTTTCCGCGCGAGCCGCGACATGGCCTCGATGCGCTGATCGAGCGGTATGGCCTCGTACCCGCCGCGCGGCACCGCGCGCTCGCGGATGCCGATCTCCTCTGGCAGTTCTGGCGGCAACTGCACGAGATCGTGCCGCTCGAGCGCTTGCGCGACCAGATCGCGCGCACGACGCGCCATTTCCGCCTGGGGGGCGACCTGACCGAAGCATGGCTCGATACCGCGCCGGCCGGATGCGGTGCATACGCGCTGTTCGGGGAGGGTGACGAGGCGCTTTACGTCGGCCGCAGTGTCCGCGTGCGGCAGCGCTTGCGTGCGCTGCTGACCGGCGAGCGGCGCTCGTCGAAGGAAATGCGCATTGCGCAGCAGGTGCGACGCGTCGAATGGCGGGAGACCGGCAACGAGCTGGGCGCGATGCTCGCCGAAGCGCAGTGGATTACCCGGCTGCGTCCGTCATACAACCGGCGCCCCACGGCCAATACGGCCCGGACGGGCAATGCGCCCTGGCCGTTCGACGGTGCAGTCGCGTTTGAAGCGAGCGGTGAGGGCCGTCTGTTTCACGTGATCGACGGGTGGCGCTACCTCGGTGCGGCTGAATCGCTCGACGCGGCCGTGCGGCTCGCGGCCGACGGCCCGGACGGCGAGTTCGAACCCCATACTCATCGCCTGCTGCAGACCCATCTTGCCCGCGGCCTGCAACTGATTCCGCTCGCGGCACTCACGCCTGCAGACTGAGCGCCGCGCGTTGCAGCCGGGTATGGCCGTGCGCGCTCAGCCGACCGCGCTGGCGCCGCCGCCGGCGCAGACATGCGACAGCGCGGTGCCGAGCGCCTGCGTCCGGGTCGAGTCGTAGCGGGTGAGGGTCTGCCAGTTCGCGATGCTGCGCGCGAGCCGCGCCTGGCAATCGGGCGCGTTGCGCAGCGGCGCGATTTGCGCGAGGCCGGCCAGCATCTTCTGCGTGAGCTGGTCGAGCGCCGGCCGCGTGCCGGTCGCGAGATCGGGCGGCGTGCCCTCGGGCGGCCGCGTCGCGCGCCAGGTCGCAAAGAGCGCGTTCTGCACGTCCTTGCTCGCCGCGATCTGATCCTCGAAGAAAGTCCGGGCGAACGCCGGATCCACGCCGGACTGTTCCGCGCGCTTTTCCACCGACGCGAGCAGCGCCGCTTCACGCGGCCGGTCCTCGATCGCCTTGTGGTTCGCCCATTTCCAGCGTGCGACGGGTTCGGCAAGCGCAAGCCGCTGCGACGCGAGGGCGACGAGCGTGGTGATTGCGGTATCGTCGCCGTCTGCGCGGGCGACGTGCGGGGACGAAAGGACGGCGACGCCGAGCACGGCGACAGCGACGCTGGCACGAAGGGCTTGCTTCATTGGAATGATCGGGAGAGCCGGGCAGGCCGGAGGTGGAAAACCAGAAGGATAGACGAAGACAGTCGCGCGGCGAAACGACGCGACAGAAGAATCAGCGGACGCGCTGATCCGGCACCGTCAGGCCGTTGCAGCCCGGGTGCGAAGCGATCTGCGCCGAAAACGCAGCGATGAACCGCACGATATCGATCGACACGTGGCGGTTACAGAACGGAACGTAGGTTCACTTCGGCGAGTACAGCTTGTGCTGCTCGTCGAAGAATGCCCGGACATGCTCGGGCAATTCGGCGAGGAATTCCACGCCGACGGGTTCCGGATCCGGGCTCATCACTTGCTCGGGCGGGGGCATGCGGGTTGGTCTTTCGTCCATGGTCGTTTCTCCAGCAGGTTCAATGATTATCAACCTCGTGCTTGGATTTATGCCAGTGGCGAATCGTTAGATTTTGTCTCTGTTGTATTAACGGCACATGCGCTGCCGCGCGCCGTGCGATGCCGACTATTGGTTCCGCTCGATCCGTAACGATCGGGTCGCTTGTTATACTTGCGCGCACTTTTTCCTGGACCGCGATGAAACGAACGACGCGATGGATCGGCCTCGTATGGCTGGCGCTGGTACTGAACGTACTGTCGCCCGTCGTCGGCTACGCGCGTCTCGCGTCGAGCGGTTCCGGCGAGCTCACGCTCGAGTTGTGCAGTGCCGCAGGCGCGCACCGGGTCGTCCTTGCGCAGTCCGGCGACGACGGCAGCACGTCGTCGTTTGACCATGCCGGCGTACCGCACTGCGTGTACTGTCCCGGCTTCGCGGCGAACGTCGCGCTCGGCACGAGCCTGCCGGCATTGCCGGGCTTCGTGCGCGCGTTCGCGTACCGGGCGGCCGCACCGGCCGTTCCCGATTTTCCCCGCAAGGGCATTCGCCTCGCGCAACCGCGCGGCCCGCCTGAAAACGTCCCGATCTGATTGACATCGTCCGCGCGCCCGGTGGCGCGCGTGCCGCCCGCGGCCCGGTCCGCGCGCCGCGCCATACGCGCGCGGCGCGTCGGTTCGCGTCCGGCGGCGTCCGGTCACGTTTTCAGGAAACCATCCATGTCGTTCACCTTCTCCGCGCGTTCGTCGCGCAGCCGGCTCGCACTCGCGTGCGCGGCTGCTTTTGCCTGGCCGGCCGCGCACGCGGCCCCGACCAACGGCGGGTCCGCCGATCCGGTGCCGGGCGGCCCGGGCGACCCGGCCGGTAGCGCGGCACCGGTTGCCGCACCCGCACACGCATCCGCGCCGACCGGCGACACGCTGACTGCCGTCAGCGTCACCGCCCAGCGGCAACCCGTCGATCCGGATACGCCGGCCGTCGTCGAGTCGATCACGCGCGAGCGGATCGACGCGCACACCAACGTCACCACCGAGGATGCGCTGAAGTACGCGCCCAACCTGATGGTGCGCAAGCGCTACATCGGCGATCGCAACAGCGTGTTCGCCGGCCGCGACTTCAACGAACTGCAGAGTGCGCGTGGGCTCGTGTATGCCGACGGCCTGCTGCTGTCGAACCTGCTCGGCTCGAGCTATGCGTACCCGCCGCGCTGGTCGCTGATCCCGCCCGACGACATTGCGCGCGTCGACGTGCTGTATGGCCCCTTTTCCGCGTTGTATCCCGGCAATGCGATCGGCTCGACCGTGCTGCTGACGACGCGGCGCCCCGACAAGCTCGAGGCGTCGTTGTCGACGCAATTCTTCACGCAGCGCTATCGCGACGGCTACGGGTTCGCGGACAGCTTCGGCGGCAATCACCAGACCGCGCGGATCGCGAATCGGGTCGGCAAGTTCTGGTTCTCGCTGTCACTCGACCGGCTGGAGAACGACGGTCAGCCGATGCAGTATGCGAGCCCCAATTCCGCGTACAACCCGCGTCTCGGCGCCGCAGTGCCCGTGACGGGCGCGGCCGCCGACATCGGGCCGAACGGCAAGCCGCGCACGATCGTCGGCGCGCAGAACATCGAGCGGACCGAGCAACTGAACGAGACGGTCCGGATGGGCTACGCGTTCACGGACCACGTCGATGCGACGCTGACGCTCGGGCACTGGGAGAACCATTACCGACAGCACGGCGAAACGTTCCTGCGCGACGCGGCCGGCAATCCGGTCTATGGCGGCAACGTGTCGATCGGCGGCCGGAACATGACCGTCGCGCCGAGCGCATTCGCGCCGCAGCGTGGCGACCAGGAGAACTGGCTGTACGCGCTCGGGCTGAACGGCCGGCTCGATTCGGGCTGGCGGCTGTCGGGCGTGGTGTCCGCGTACGACGTGTCGCGCGACGTGCTGCGCGCCGCATCGACCGCGCAGGGCGGGGCGGGCACGCTGTTCCAGGGCGACGGTACCGGCTGGCGCACGCTCGACCTGAAGGCCGAGGCGCCGGAAGTGAAGGGCCACACGTTCACGTTCGGCTATCACTACGACAACTATTTCCTGCGCAACGTCACGTACAACACGGTCGACTGGCTGGCCGGGCCGACCACGTCGGTCGCGAACGTCTACCGGGGCGACACGCGCACGCAGGCGCTGTTCGCGCAGGACGCATGGCGTTTCGCGCCCGGCTGGCTGGCGACGCTCGGGCTGCGCTACGAGCGCTGGGATGCGTACGGCGGCGCGCTCGGCAACGGGAACGGCACGCTCGGTTATGCGGACCGCGGCGCCGATGCGCTGTCGCCGAAAGTCGCGCTGCAATGGGACGCGACGGACGTCTGGCGCTTCCGGCTGTCGTTCGCGACCGGCACGCGCTTCCCGACGGTCGGCGAGCTGTTCCAGGGCACGATCTCGAAGAACGCGATCGTCAACAACAATCCGAACCTGCGACCGGAAAAGGCAATCGACTGGGACTTCACGGCCGAGCGCGACGTGGGCGTCGGCGTCGTGCGCGCGAGCGTGTTCCAGAGCGACCTGCGCGATTCGATCTACAGCCAGACGACGGTGTCGGGCGCATCGACCGTCACCAATATCTCGAACGTCGACCGCGTGCGCGTTCGCGGCGTCGAGCTTGCATTCAGCGGCCAGAGCGTCGGGCTGCGCGGGCTCGATATCGACGCGAACGTATCGGCGAGCAATGCGCAGATCCTGGCGGACACGGCGAATCCCGCCTATGTCGGCTCGCGTTTTCCGCGCATCCCGCGCATGCGCGCGAACCTGCTCGCGTCGTATCGCTTCGACGAGCACTGGCTCGCAAGCGTCGGCGTCCGCTACTCGGGCCGCCAGTTCAACACGCTCGACAACAGCGACGTGAATCCGGACGTGTACGGCGGCACCAGCTCTTTCACGGTCGTCGACCTGAAGGCGCGCTACCGGTTCGACCGTCACTGGGTCGCGTCGGTCGGCATCGACAACCTGACGGACCGCCGCTACTACGTGTTCCACCCGTATCCGGGCCGCACTTTCTTTGGAGAACTGAAATGGTCGCTGTGAAATCGTTCGCGGCAGGCGGCGCGCTGTGGCTCGCGGCGCTGTCGTCCGCCTTTGCGCACGACGCGCACGATGCGCAGAAGCCCGCCGATCCGCATGCCGCGCACATGAGCATGCAGGCCGCGCCGGCACAACAGAAGCAACCGCTGGCGACCGGCGCCGCATTCGACGCGAGGCACCGGCTGTGGGTCGCATGGGTCGACGGCGCGCACGTCGTCGTCGCGCACTCGGACGACGCGGGCCGTACGCTGTCCGCGCCCGTGACCGTCAACGCGATGCCCGAGCCGATCTACACGAGCGCGGAGAATCGGCCGAAGGTGGCGACGAGCCCGGACGGCCGCGCGGTGTACGTGTCGTGGTCGATGCCGCTCGATGTGCCGTACACCGGCATGGTGCGCTTCGCGCGTTCGCTCGACGGCGGCGCGACCTGGAGCGTGCCGGTCACCGTGCATCGCGACCGGCAGGCGATTACGCACCGCTTCGACATGATGGCGGTCGATCCGGCCGGCAACATCGCGATCGCGTGGATCGACAAGCGCGATCTCGTCGCGGCGAAGGCGGCAGGGCAGGCGTACGAAGGCGCGGCCGTCTACTACGCGGTATCGCGCGACGGCGGTGCGTCGTTCGAGCCCGAGCGCAAGGTGACGGACCACACATGCGAATGCTGCCGGATCGCGATGGCAATCGATCCGGCCGGACAGATCGAAGCCGTGTGGCGCAACGTGTTCCCGGGACAGATTCGCGATCATGCGCTGGCGACGCTGCCGGTGTCGGCGTCGGTGCCCGTCGTGCCGGTGCGTGCGACGTTCTCGAACTGGCATGTCGAGGCGTGCCCCGAGCACGGGCCGGCGCTCGCGATCACGCCGGACGGGACGCGTCATATCGCGTGGTTCGGCGTCGTCGACGGCCGCGCCGACGTGTTCTATTCGCGCATCGGCGCCGATGGCCAGCCGCGCGGCACGCCGTGGGCATTCGGCGCGAATCCGGCGGTGCCGGCCGAGCAGGCGTCGCATGCGGCGCTCGTCGCGCACGGCGAGATCGTCTGGCTCGCCTGGAAGGCGTTCGACGGCGACACGATGCAGATCAAGCTGCGGCGCTCGGACGAGCGCGGCGAACACTGGTCGGCGCCGCGCGTGATCGCGTCGACGTCGGGCGAGAGCGACAACCCGCAACTGCTCGACGATGCGGGGCGCATCTACCTGTCGTGGCGAACGCGTAACGACGGCTACCGGTTGATCCCGGTGGAGGGCGCGCAATGAAACGGCTGATGGTATTGATCGGCGCCGTGCTCGCGGGCGTGCCGGCCTGGGCCGGCGAACTGCAGCCGCTGCGCGCGGCCGAGGTCGCGAAGCTGTACGCGACGGCGCATGAACGACCGCTCGCGATCGAGATCTGGTCGCTCGATTGCGGATATTGCCGCGAGAACGCCGCGCATCTCGTCGCATGGCAGCGACGGCATCCGGACGTGCAGCTCGCGATGGTCGCGATGGATGCGTACGACGACAACGGCGCGGCGATCGCGCAGGCGCTCGCGCAAATGAACCTGCCGCCGCAGGTCGCGCAGTATGCGAACGCGGAACCGATGCCGGAGCGTCTGCGGGCGGCGCTCGATGCGGGATGGCGAGGTGAAATGCCGCGTACCGTGTGGATCGGACGCGATGGCGCACGCGACGCGCGCAGCGGATTGCTAACCACCGACGTGCTGGACGGCTGGTTGCAGCGCGGCAAGCGCCGCTGAAACGGACGGCGGCACGCGGGGAGCCCGCGCGCCGCTTGATGCGGGAACGAAACGAGAACGTGCCCGAAGGCGCGCGAGAAGATCGTCAGGCCGCGCGCCTGAATAGCCGGATCACGAACAGCAGGATCACGGCGCCGATGACTGCGACGATCACCGAGCCGATGAAGCCGCTGCCGATGCTGATGCCGAGCAGCCCGGCGAGCCAGCCGCCGATCACCGCGCCGACGATACCGACGATGATGTCGACGATCAGGCCGAACCCGCCGCCCTTGACGAGCAGACCCGCGAGCCAGCCGGCGATTGCGCCGATGATGAGCCACATAATCAAGCCATGAGCCATGGTGATCCTCTCCTTGTGTTGAGTCGAAATGACCGGACATCGGCTGTTTCGCCGCAAGCTACGTAAGGGCGGCATTGCGACCCGCCGTGCCGCCCACGCAATGTAACGCGATAGGCGGGTCGGAATCGTTAAGTAATGTTATGCACCCTTAACGGGTTTTTCCAGGGGATTCGTCTGTCCAGAACGAGATGCGTGCACAGACGATGTGCGATGAAATGAATTCGTAAGAAAAGGCGGCGGGGCGCTGGCGATGCGTGACGCGTCATCGTTCATGCATCGGCACCGGTGCATCCGTATCGGGCAGGCCGTCGCCGGCGTCTGCGATCAGGCGAGTGACACATGCTGCATCGCCGATCGCCTCGATCGCCAGCAGCGCGAAGCGGGCGAGAAAGAGCGACGCATCGGCTTCGCCGAGTCGCGTCATCGTGCGGCACAGGTCGGTGTAGAGGATGTCGCGTTCGGTATCGGTCATCATGCGTGCTCCTGAGGATCGGCTGGCGTGTGCGGGTGGAGCGCACGTTCGAGGGCGGCGGTCAGGTCCGAGGGGCTGGCATCGTGCCAGCGGCCGAGCACGTGTCCGTCCGGCCGCACGAGATAGACGGTGCCGTCGCGCGCACCGTAGAGGTCGAACAGCCGGCCGTCGGCATCGTAGCCGCCGCATCCCGTCTGGTGCGGTGCCGCGTGCCGCGCGAGCGTGATCAGCGCGAACGGTATGCCGGTGTCGTGCAGATGTCGTTCAAGCGCGTCGAACGACGGGGCGTGCGCGCCGTCGTTCGTGAAGCGGAACGCGGTGAAACGCGGGCCGACGAGGTCGGTCAGATGGCCGCGATGCGTGCCGTCGTCATCGCCCTCGCCGGTTTTGCCCGACGCGTGCAGCATCAGCGGACATTCCGCGAGTACCGTGCCGGGCGCCGGCCCGGCCGCAAATGCAGCGCGTTCGTCCGCATTGAGCGGCGACGCCGTATAAGCGATGGCCGACGTCTGGCGCGGATTGATCAGCGAACGCAACGCCGGATGCCGGCTCGCGAGCGTCAGCACGGCCTGGCGCATCAGGTCGAACGCGAACGATGGCGGCGCCATGAATTCGGTGCTCTTGGTGCCGTAGCGCAGGTTCTCGTGCGCCGCGAACACGCGTTCGTCCGAATAGCTGTCGAGCAGCGCGTCCGACGCGAGGCCGCGCATCACGTACGCCAGTTTCCATGCGACGTTGTCGGCGTCGTCGATGCCCGAATTCGCGCCGCGCACGCCGAAGATCGGCACGAGGTGGGCGGCATCGCCGCAGAACAGCACGCGGCCGTGCCGGTAGCGTTCGAGCGTCAGTGCATTCGCCTTGTAGATCGTGATCCAGATCGGCGACCAGTCGCCGCGCTCGCCCATCATGTCGAGCAGGCTCTGCACGCGCGGGATCACGTTCTCGGGTTTCACGGCCGCTTCGGGATCCTCGTCGTCGCGCAGTTGATAGTCGATCCGCCATACGTTGTCGGGCTGCTTGTGGACGAGCACCGTCGAGCCCGGGTTCGACGCCGGGTCGAAGTACGCGAGCCGTTCGGCCGGCCGGTCGCTGTCGAGTGCGATGTCGACGATCACGTAGCGGCCCTCGTAGCTCGTTCCTTGCAGCGACAGGCCGAGCGCGTCGCGTATCGTGCTGCGCCCGCCGTCGCTCGCGACGATCCAGTCGGCGTCGAGCGCGTAGCCGCCGAGCGGCGTGTCGATGTCGAGGTGCACGCCGTCCGCGTGCCGCGTGACACCCGCAACCTTCGTCTGCCAGCGGATCTCGATGAGCTCGGGGCGGCGCAGCGCGGCATCGAGCAGGAACTGCTCGATGTGATATTGCGCGAGGTTCACCATCGGCGGCAGCTTCTGGTTCTCGTCCTGCGGCATCGTGAAATGCAGGACTTCGTCGTGGCGATAGAAGCTGCGCCCGCCGGTCCACGGCAGTCCGACGCGCAGGAAATCGTCGAGCGCGCCGAGCCGCTCGATGATCTCGAGGCTGCGTCGCGAGATGCAGATCGCGCGGCTGCCGTGGCAGACCGAATCGTCGGCTTCGAGCAGCACGCTGCGGATGCCATGGTTCGCGAGGCCGAGCGCGACCGCGAGGCCCACCGGCCCGCCGCCGACGATCGCGACGCGATGCCGCTGCGTATCGACACCGTCGCTGCAGGTCGGCAGGTGCGCAGGGTGGCGCGCGGCGACGAACGGGTATGGCTTGAATTCGATGTCCATCGTTGGCTTCCAGGTCGTTGTGATCGAACGCGCACGCAATCGCGCGCTGCGTGCGGCAGGTCGATGCAGTATGGAAGCCGCGCCGGGCCCGGCTGTCCCCAATCCGGGTACAGCGGACGGCAGGCCGGGATTTACCCCGATACGGTCAGGGCCGGCAGGCCGCGTTCAGGGTTGCAGGCACAGCGCGAACAGCTGGCGCTGGCTGGAGATGCCGAGGCGCCGGTACGCGCGCTTCTGGTAGGTGACGACGCTCGAGGCCTTCACGCCGATCGTCTCGCCGATCTCGTGCGCGCTCTGGCCTTCGAGCACGCCGCGCAGCACGTCGAGTTCGCGCTTGGACAGCGCCGGACAGGCGGCGCGCAGTCGCGCGAGCATCCGTTGCGGGATGCCGCTCTGCGCCGAACCCGCGAGCAGGTAGTGATGCTGCGCCGCCTGCACGATCAGCGGCGCGAGCGTTTCGATGGCCGCGATCTCGCGCGGCTGGAATGCTCCGCTTCGATACGCGCGATACAGGTTGAGCGACAGCCAGGTCGAGTCGTTCGGCTGCATCAGCAGCGCGAGGCGATCGGAGACGTCGGGGCCGCGATAGCAGGCCGCGCGATACGCATCGTGGCCGATTTCGTCGCCGGCCTGCTGATGCAGCAGCACGTCGCGGCGGTGCGCGCCGCGGCGTGCGGCCGACACGATCTTCTGGTTGCCGTCGAGCGCGTAGAAATGGCGCGCATAGGTGTCGGCGACATCGCGCAGGTAGCGGCCGCCGCGATGATCGGCGACCGACAGCGTGCGCGGCCGGTTGCCGAACTCGTACGCGAAGATCGTGCACTGCGTGACCGACAGCGCATCGTCGAAGAGTTTCAGGACTTCGCCGGCGAACGCATTCGGCTCGCTGCCGCCGATCGCGGCGACGAGACCGGTCGCGCGGGATAGATCCAGTTGCCCGCTGAGGTTCGGTCGCTCGAGACGCCAGATGCGCATGATGCTCGGGAAGGGCGGGTGGTCCGGCGATTGTAATCGGCGGCGCGCGGCGCGGGACTCGGGAGATGCCCGCAAGCGATGTTGACGAGGAGAGGGCGGGCGCACGATTTCGCGGATCGGAAATCGCGGCCGGAAAGAAGACCGGGCGGAAAGGCCAAAAGAGAAAAGGCCTGATAAGCGATGCTTATCAGGCCTTTATATCTTGGTGCCGGAGATAGGAGTCGAACCTACGACCTTCGCATTACGAATGCGCTGCTCTACCAACTGAGCTACACCGGCAGCAGAGAAATGAAATTATATGGTGAAATCCGAGATCTTGGCAATAGGTTTTGCGAAATTTTTTCAGCTTGCTGCTGCTGTTGCTTCGCGAAACCCTCGATCCGGCGGACTTCCCGCTTTCACTTCACTGCGATGAAGCCCATCAGGGCCGCATCGCGAAGGCGCGATTGTACTGACGTCTCGCACCTTCGTCCAGTGCTGCAGTGCAAATTTATTTGCCTTCGTTGTGATACCCGGTCACGCGCTCGACTTCGTTCTTCGAACCGAGGAACACCGGGACGCGCTGGTGCAGGCCGGTCGGCTGCACTTCCATGATGCGCTGCGTGCCCGTCGTCGCGGCGCCGCCCGCCTGTTCGACGATGAACGACATCGGGTTCGCTTCATACATCAGGCGCAGTTTGCCCGGACGATCGGGCGTGCGCTTGTCGGCAGGGTACATGAAGATGCCGCCGCGGTTCAGGATCCGGTGCACGTCCGCCACCATCGACGCGATCCAGCGCATGTTGAAGTTGTCGCCGCGCGGGCCTTCCTTGCCGGCGTTCAGTTCGTCGACATAGCGCTGGACCGGCTCGTACCAGTGGCGTGCGTTCGAGGCGTTGATCGCGTATTCGCGCGTGTCGGCCGGGATCTGCATGTTGCTTTGCGTGAGCACCCACGAGCCGACTTCGCGGTCGAGCGTGAAGCAGTTCACGCCGTTGCCGGTCGTCAGCACGAACACGGTTTGCGGGCCGTACACCGCGTAGCCGGCGGCGACCTGCTCGGTGCCCGGCTGCAGGAACGATTCTTCGGTCGCTTGCTTGCCGTCCGGGCAGCGCAGCACCGAGAAGATCGTGCCGATCGACACGTTCACGTCGATGTTCGACGAGCCGTCGAGCGGATCGAACACGAGCAGGTATTCGCCGCGCGGGTAGTTCGCCGGGATCGGGAAGAACGTTTCCATTTCCTCCGACGCCATCGCGGCGAGGTTGCCGCCCCATTCGTTTGCGTCGAGCAGGATTTCGTTCGACAGGATGTCGAGCTTCTTCTGCACTTCGCCCTGGACGTTCTCGCTGCCGGCGGTGCCGAGCGCATCGCCGAGCGCGCCCTTCGACACGTTGTAGCTGATCGCCTTGCACGCGCGAGCGACGACTTCGATCAGCAGGCGGAGGTCGGCGGGGAGGTTGTTGGTCTCACGCTGCTGCTCGATCAGGAACTTGGACAGCGTGGTGCGGCGGGCAATGGACATGACAGACTCCGAGAGGCCAAAGAATCCTTGAATTGCCGCAATTTTACCCGGCGTGCCTCCCGGCCCGCCGCCTTTTTTCGTCCGGTTACATGGCCGCGCGGCCAATCCGGCCGGGTTCCGGCGTGCGTAGCGCGGCCGGGCGGCCCGGCAGCGGTGGGACAGCGGCGGGACAGCGGGGCGCTCGAACGCATTGTCCGGCTCCGACCCCGCCGATCTTCGGCCCATGAAAAAAGCCGGCACCGCAACGGGGCGGCGCCGGCTTCATCGGGCGAAAGGCGCGAGGCGCCCGATCGCGGACGCTGCGTTACGCGAGCGCCTTCTCGACGATCTCGCGCACGTCGCGCGATTTCGCGCCGGCCGCGACCTGCTCGAGCGCTTCGCGCATCCGGTCGCGCAGCGCCGGCGTGAAGCGGCGCCACAATTCGAGCGAACGCGCGAGGCGCGCGGCGACCTGCGGGTTGATCGCGTCGAGCGCGAGCACCTGTTCGGCCCAGAACGCGTAGCCCGAGCCGTCCGCCGCGTGGAATTGCGCGGGGTTCGCCGCGCAGAAGCTGAAGATCAGCGAGCGTGCGCGGTTCGGGTTCTTCAGGTTGAACGCGGGGTGGGCCATCAGCGTGCGGACCTTCGCGAGCGTCGGCCGGTCCGGCGTGCCGCGCTGCGCGGCCTGCATCGCGAACCACTTGTCGATCACGAGCGCTTCCTTCTCGAAGAGACGGTAGAAGTCGTCGAGCGCGCGTGCGGCCGCGTCGTTCGCGCCCGCCGCCGCGGCGGACAGCAGCGCGCCGAGCGCGGCGGCGCGATCGGTCATGTTGTTGGCTGCGTCGTACTGCGCGGTCGCGATGCGCACGGCGTCGGCCGGATCCTCGAGTTCGGCGAGATACGCGAGCGCGAGGTTCTTCAGCGCGCGGCGGCCGGATGCTTCAGGTGTCGGCTCGTACGTCCCCGGCGTCTGCTGCTGCTCGTGCGCGGCGAGCCACTCGGCGCGCAGCGCGGTCGCGAGCTGGCGGCGCACGAACTGGCGTGCGCGATGCACGGCCGCCGGATCGGCTTCGGCCATCTGGTCGGCCAGATAGGTTTCCGACGGCAGCGTCAGCGCGAGCTCGCGGAACGCGGGCGACAGGTTCTCGTCGGTCAGCACGCGGCGGAACGCGGCGACGAAGTTCTCGCCGAGCGTGAGCGGCTGGTTCGCGGCGTCGCGCGCGGCGAGCGTCAGCAGCGCGCGCGTCGCGAGGCGC
>Ga0154006_1000227_pt1 | contig 18748 bp, 19 predicted proteins | sample TSFL090MetaG_FD_104747 | JGI IMG/M metagenome (GOLD analysis project Ga0154006, IMG submission 104747) | Attine ant fungus gardens microbial communities from Florida, USA - TSFL090 MetaG | ecosystem: Host-associated > Fungi > Mycelium > Unclassified | place: USA: Florida, Wakulla State Forest...
CATGTGTCTCCAACCCAAACGTAGTGGCGGAATCGGACAAACAGATCCCAGAGCTCGAACGCTGAGCCACCCTCCGTAAGTCGTCCATACGCCAAAGGCGCGATAGATTGATCGACACGATGCAACATCCGCCCGATGTGTGCCCAATCGAGGATCCACTCATTATCGTAGGGAAGATCGGTGGCAACGCCAGCCAGGTCCCGTGCTCCATCAGTCAGAACAAGGACTTCATTTGGGTCCGCGTATCCGCTGTCCTCCAGAAATTGCGTCATTTCTTGATCCAAGCGTCTAGTGCGGGGCATGGCCGAAGCCCACACTCGTGGTTGCTCGTCGGCTTGGCTCACAGCAGCAACGACAACGGCGATCGACGCTGGACAGTTGCCGGCTTCTGCGCGATTGTCCTTGCCCGAATCTTTGCGATTGCAACGGGCGCGACGGACATAGCCGACGTCAATGCCGAGCGCCACATCCGGCTTTGTCGTCTCGCACTGCCGGCGCACGGGCCGCGCATGCTGTATCGACTTTCCGACGGCCACGGTGTGATTGCGAATGGTTACGTGACTGTCGCGGCCTGAGGTGGGTGACAAAAGGTCCATGACGCTCTTGGCTTGCCGATAGGGCATCGTAGCGCCAAGCTCCGCGTGCAGCCATCTCAGTTCACCAGTGCTTGCCTCCGTCAGATAGTCCGCGTCGTTTGCACGATAGTTAGCGGCTAAAGCGAATGCCTCAGCCGGCGTTTTCATCTTCAGCGCTTGGTGCGGCCGTCGATGGTTGTAGAACTGAATCCAGTCTGCAATTGTAGGCGGAAGCCGTTAAAAAGGCTGGGAAGCAGCCGCGTGAAAGCGTATCGTCTCTCTAACTTCGAGACGAGGAGCCGCCATGCGATGCACGATCGTTCTTGAGTTCGATAACGGCGATGGGACTGTGGTGAAGCGGGCGGAGGTCATGCGATTTCACCGGGCAGCCGGGGAGCAGGCGCCCGGGGACGTGGGACTATCACTTGCCGAAGGCAAGTCATTGCTCAATTGTGTGCAGCAACAGTTCGTTGTCGAGCAGATCGAACGGTATTGCGCGTCGCGTAGATCCTGTGCTGATTGCGGCAGACCCTTGAGCGGAGAGACATACGTTGATCTGTCAGCGCCGCAATTGCAGGCCTTCCACCGTTCGCGGCAATAGAAAACCTTTCCCAGCGTGGTTTTCAGCTCCGAGCAATGATTCGCTGGGTCATTACATCAATCCGCATCGCTCACACCGACGGCAGCGCCGGGAAGCACGACGATTTTCCCGCGCCTGCCACGGTCGAATGTTGCCAGCACAGCGTCTCTTGCGTTTGCTAGATCGAAAGTGACGGTCGCGGGGGGGCGAAGGTGGCCGCGGGCAACCATCGAGTACAGCGCGGTGCGTACACGCCGAGCCTGTGCCGGCCGCGTGGCCAGAAAGTACCGTATATCGATTCCATGCAGGGTGGCGTTCTTGAGAAGCGCGAGATTGACCGGAAGCGACGGAATGGCGCCACCCGCAAACCCGATCACGAGATAGCGGCCACCTTTGGCCAGCGAGCGGAATGCTGGCTCCAGCATGTTTGCGCCGACAGGGTCGAGCACAACGTCGACGCCTTCTGGCGCCAATCTCTTGAGCGTCTGCCGCCAATCCGGAAGGCTGTAGTCGATCGCGGCCACCGCGCCTAGTTCGCATGCGGCTTTACGCTTGAACTCGCTCGACGCCGCCGCGATCACGCGAGCCCCGGCATGCACGGCAAGCTGAATGGCGGCGGACGACACAGCACCTCCCGCTCCAAGCACGAGCAACGTATCGGCGGCCGTCAACCGTCCCTGATCGAACAACGCATAGTGCGCCGTCTGATAGTCCACCAGCATGGCCGCGGCAACGGGCATCGGGAGCCCGTCAGGGACAACGTCCACATCGGCGGCGTCAACCACTACGTATTCCGCCAAGCCTCCTCCAAGCTGCCAGGTGGCGACGCGCTCACCGACAAGTTGCCCCGCCACGCCTGGACCGACGGCGTCGACTATGCCGGCAATCTCTCCGCCCGGCACGTAGGGCAAGCGTGGCTTGATCTGATAGCGGCCTTGCATCATCAAACCGTCTACAAAGCCTAGAGCCGTTGCCTCGATACGAATGCGCAGTTGTCCCGGTGCTGGCTCTGGCATGTGCTGATCGACGATCGAATACGAGTCAAGCTCGAAATTCGTACCTGAAAAACTTTGCATGTCAATCTCCCTGTAGCCTTCATCGGCCGTCACGGCGCCGGTGTAGTACCTATCTTGTCCGTAATCCCCTCCCAAGTCCTCGGCTTCTTCTAGCGAAACAGTCGCGCAACAAGTTCACCAACGATGCCTCTACGGAACAAGAGCACGCAGATGATGAAAATAAGGCCGGTGACGATGGTGACAGACTCTCCGAGGGCTTGAAACCATGCGATGCCTGTCAGGCTGGCAAGTCCGTCACCCAGTTCGCCCAGTCGAGTCTCGAGCACCAGAATTACCAGCGCGCCGACGATGGGTCCGGTTAGCGTCCCGACTCCACCGATCAGCGTCATCAGCACTACGAGGCCGGACATGCCCCAGTGCACGTCGACCAAAGTCTCGAAGCCCAACACCACCGACTTCGTCGCACCAGCCAAGCCCGCCAGAGCAGCAGATAATACAAACGCTACGAGCTTGTATTTGTCCACGTCGTAGCCAAGAGAAATGGCGCGCGGCTCATTCTCCTTGATGGCATTCAGTACCCTTCCGAAGGGGGAATTCACGATACGTACGATCGCCACATAGCCAGCCACCGTGATTGCCAAAACCACGTAATACATGGCCAAATCACTGCCCAGATCGACAATGCCAAACAGGCGTCCGCGTGGTATGTTCTGCAGCCCGTCCTCGCCGCCGGTGAATGGGGCCTGCAAGCAGAAGAAGTACACCATCTGCGCAAGCGCCAAAGTGACCATAGTGAAGTAGATCCCCTTACGCCGAATGGCCAATGCTCCCATCACCAAGCCCATCGTTGCCGCACCAAGTACGCCCGCCATCAGACCAATCTCGAACGGATACCCGACGTCGCGCAGGACATAGCCCGCGATATATCCGGCTCCCCCGAACAGCGCAGCGTGCCCAAACGACAAGAGCCCGCCGAAGCCCAGCAAAAGATTGAAGGCGCAAGCCAACAGGACGAAGCAGAGAAGCTTCATCAGCAGTACAGGATACACAGCCAGCGGCGCGAGCAACATCGCGCCCAGCGTCATTCCATAGACAAGTTTCTTGTTCATGGCGAGTCTCCTTAATTCTCTTTGCCAAGCAGCCCTGCCGGACGAATCAGCAGTACGAGCGCCATCACGATAAACACGACGGTGGAGGACAGTTCGGGATAGAAGACACGTGTCATGCCTTCGACAATACCCAAGGAGAGCCCTGTAATGAGGGATCCCATAATCGACCCCATACCGCCGATGACCACCACGGCAAATACGGTAATGACCAAATTTGATCCCATCAATGGAGATACCTGGACCACCGGCGCCGCCAGTACGCCGGCCAGCGCGGCCAATCCCGCGCCAAACGCATAGGTGAGGGTGAGCATCACTGGCACGTTGACGCCGAATGCTTCAACCAACCGGGGATTCTCCGTGCCCGCTCTGAGGTATGAGCCGAGCTTCGTACGTTCAATGACAAACCATGTCAGAAAACAGACGAGTGCGGAAACGACGACCACCCATGCCCGATACATCGGCAGAACCATGAATCTGATGTCTAGCCCGCCGGCCAGTGCCTCCGGTGCCGAATACGGTTGGCCCGAGGCCCCATATAGGGAACGAAACAGACCCTCGACCACCAGCGTGATGCCGAAAGTCAGCAACAGGCTATACATGTGATCGACCCGATAGAGCCAGCGCAGCATGGTCCTTTCGATCACGATGCCGAGGATACCAACGACGATCGGCGCGATAACCAGCATCGCCCAGTAACTTAGGCCGAGATAGCTCAAGCCCATCCATGCCAGCATCGCTCCCAACATATACAGCACGCCATGAGCGAAGTTGATGACATTTAGTAATCCAAATATTAATGCAAGGCCAAGAGAAAGCATTGCATAAAACGCCCCATTGACCAAGCCGAGCAACAGTTGACTGAGTAGCGCCGGTACCGGAACTCCGAAAATAGCATCCATCTCTTTCCCCCACTAAACGCCAAGCAATTCATGTAACGCCGGCTTTTTCTCCTCAAGCTCGGCCGCGGTGAAGTGGTCGATGGCCTGTCCGTGCTGTACCACATAAAAACGATCCGCCAGCGGTGCGGCGAACCGGAAATTCTGCTCCACCATCACGATGGTGAAGCCTCGTTTCTTCAGTGTGAGAATCATGCGCGCCAGCGCTTGCACGATAACGGGAGCCAGCCCTTCCGAAATTTCATCGAGTAGCAGCAGCCTTGCACCGGTTCGCAGGATGCGCGCCACTGCGAGCATCTGCTGCTCGCCGCCTGACAGACGTGTACCGGGGCTACTTCGCCGTTCGGCGAGATTTGGGAACATTTCGTAGATTTCGCCAACCGACATACCGCGCTTCGTGCCGGAAAGCATCGGCGGAAGCATCAGGTTTTCCTCGGTCGAGAGTGCTGAGAAAATGCCGCGCTCCTCGGGGCAATAGCCAACGCCAAGATGAGCGATCTTGTAGGTAGGCAGACCAACGGACTCCGTGCCATTGATCTTGATGGATCCGTTGCGCAAGCCGGTTAGACCCATGATGCTGCGCAGCGCGGTGGTACGCCCCGCGCCGTTGCGGCCCAGCAGGGTGACGACTTCACCCTTGGCCACCGAAAGATTCAGACCATGCAAGATATGCGACTCGCCATACCAGGCATGGAGATCCACGATTTCCAGTGCTTTATCCATGCGATTTCCCATCGTAGTTTCAGCCCACGCGCCGCCTTTTCAATGACCGTACTCCGGCGTTCCGTTACCGGCGCCCATGTATGCCTCCATGACCTCGGGAATCGCGGACACTTCTGCATAAGTGCCCTCCGCCAGGACCGCACCACGCTGCAGCACGGATATGTGATCGCAGATCCCGGCGACGACGCTCATGTTGTGCTCGACCATGAGAATGGTTCGGCCAGTCGATACCTTCTTGATCAGTTGTGTAACGCGGGACACATCCTCGTGGCCCATACCTTGCGTCGGCTCGTCGAGAAGCATGAGCTCCGGCTCCATTGCAAGCGTCGTGGCGATTTCCAGCGCGCGTTTTCTCCCGTAGGGAAGGTCGACCGTCATGGTGTCCGCGAAGCCCGCCAGATCGACTTGCTCCAGAATTTCCATTGCGCCGTCGTTCAACCGTGACAGCGTGCGTTCGCTCCTCCAGAAGTGAAACGATGTGCCTAGCCGGCGCTGTAGACCCACACATACGTTCTCCATAACGGACAGGTGTGGGAACACCGCAGAAATCTGAAAGGATCTGATGATCCCCTGGCGGGCGATTTGTGCGGGGCGCTCGACCGTGATGTCGCGTTGATTGAAAATGATTGTTCCTGCCGTCGGCGCCAGGAACTTGGTCAGGAGGTTGAAGCAGGTGGTCTTGCCCGCACCGTTGGGCCCGATCAGCGCGTGGATGTCGCCGCGGCGCACCCGCAGGTTCACGTTCGAAACCGCCGTGAATCCCTTGAATACCTTCGTCAGGCCGTGTGTCTCCAGGATGATGTCGGTCATCATCACTCTCCTTCTTGTCGATCGTGAATCCACGCGCCGGGGTTGCCCACTTGAAAGGCGCGACGTTCACTGAATCTGCTCTAAAGCAGGCCGACTCGACGCACCGCACATCTGCGTCTCGTGCTCAACTCATCGGATCGAATCAACGGCTTTCGGAATCCGGGATCGTTGTGAAACAGCCGGATAGAATAGGATTGGGTCTATTCTGCGCTTGACCGGCGCGTCACTCTGAACCGGTAGAGCGACGCATCGAAGAATCGATCAGGCGCGCTCTTTCTTGAGAAGAGGGCACCTGCTTTCTGTTGCCGGAATCGTCACGGTGCTAGCAGGAAGGGTCTTGATAATCTTGTAGTAGTCCCACGGATATTTCGATTCGCCCAAGGTTTTCACTCGCGCCAGGTACATGTCATGCACCATTCGGCCATCCTCGCGAATCCTGCCGTTCTTGGCGAAGAAGTCGTTGACCGGCAGCTCACGCATCTTCGCCATGACCGTTTTGGCGTCGTCCGTTCCAGCCGCCTGAACGGCCTTGAGATAGTGCGTGACAGAGGAATAGTCACCCGCCTGAACCATGTTCGGCATCTTGTGCATCTTGTCGAAATAGCGCTTTGACCACTGCCTGGTTTCCGGGTTTAGATCCCAGTAGAAAGGTGTGGTAAGGATCAAACCCTGCGCGGTTCCGAGGCCCATGCCGTGGATATCGGTAATCGTCGTAGCCAAACCGACAATGGTCTGTTTTCCGCCACGCGCGATGCCGAACTCCTGCGCCGACTTCATGGCGTTGACCATGTCGCCGCCCGCGTTGGCCAGACCGATCACCTTTGCCCCGGAAGACTGCGCCTGTAACATGAACGACGAAAAGTCCGATGCGGCGAGCGGGTGTTTCGCGGAGCCGACGATCTTGCCTCCACCAGCATTCACGGTCGCCGTTATGCGATCGAGCATCAGCGTGCCGAACGCGTAGTCGGCAGCAAGGATGTACCAGGAATTTCCGCCCTGGTCCAAAAGGGCCCGCGCCGTTCCATTGGCGAACGCATAGGAGTCGGCAACGTGGTGCACAGTGTTGGTGGAGCACTCTTCATTCGTGAGCTTTTCGGTCATGGCCCCGGCAACGATCGCGATGCGCTGCTTGTCCTTGGCCAATTTGCTGATCGCCAATGCCACCGAGGAGTTGGTCAGATCCACGATGACATCCACCTTTTGCGTATCGAACCATTCCCGCGCCTTGGTCGCCGCAACGTCCGTCTTGTTGAGGTGGTCAGCCACCACCACTTCGATCGGCTTGCCAAGCACCGTACCCCCGAAGTCCTGAACCGCCATCTTGACGGCCGTGACGGCTCCTTGTCCCGCGAATTCCGAATACGTACCGGACAGGTCCGTCAGCACGCCGATTTTGACGACACCGTCCGAGATACCTTGGGCCTGTGTGGATGCACACACGGCACCGAGAATGCCGATGATGGCCGTGTGCTTGAGCTTGAATGTCATCTCCGTCTCCTTTGAACTTGTTGGTCTTGGCCGTGTTTTTTGTCGGCTCTATTTTTTGAACATCCGCACGATGGCAGAGATGTCCTTTTCACCGTGCCCTTGGTGACTGAGCACCTGAAACAATTGCTTCGAAACTGAGGTCATGGGCAAGGGCTGGCGCATCCCGTGTGCGGCATCCAGCGCAAGGGAGAGATCCTTGATCATCAGATCGCATGCAAATCCGCCGGAGAAATCGTTCGATGCGGGAGCGTCCTTGACGACGCCCGGATAGGGGTTGTAGACCTCGGAAACCCAGCAGTGACCCGATGACGTATTGATGATCTGCGCGAGAACGTCCGGTTCGAGGCCCAGGCTCACACCCAGACACATGGATTCCGAAACCGCGATGGTCGACACGCCGAGCAAGAGGTTGTTGCAGAGCTTGGCGGCCTGGCCGCTCCCAGCCGTTCCACAATGAACGATATTCTTGCCCATCGCAGAGAGAATCGGCTTGGCAGCCAAAAATCCGCTTGGCGAGCCCCCGACCATGAACGTCAGGGTGCCCGCCTTCGCTCCCGGAACACCACCGGAAACCGGCGCGTCGAGAACCGTCTTGCCGAGGGCTGCTGCCAACGCTTCCAACTCGACGGCCGTGCCCGGATCGCTCGTACTGCAGTCGATGATCAACGTGTTCTGCTTGGCTTGAGCAATCACGCCCTCCGGCCCGCAGAAGACACCGCGTACGACGGCGGGCGTCGGAAGCATGGTGATGATCACGTCGACACACTGGGCAAGTTCGACTGCCGAATGGGCTGCCAACGCACCACGCTCCACCGCCAGCGAGATTGCAGCGTCCGATGTGTCGTAGACGCGGACGATGTTGCCGGCGGCCAGGAGATTGGACACCATGGGAAAACCCATGTGTCCTAACCCAATGAACCCAATTTCCATGACGTCTCCTATTTGTGTTTTGGTTGTACTGGGCTGCGTAGCCGGCAACTACGGATGCAGAAGGAACTTTCCGAAGTGCTCGTCTCGAGCCATGGTGTCCTGCGCGTTCAGTGCATCGGACAATGGATAGGTAGCGTGAATGATGGGCCGCAGTGTGCCGGCAGCGAACAAAGGGTAAATGTCGCGCCGGAATTGTTCGAACAGCTCGGCCTTTTGCTCGACAGTGCGTGTCCGGAAGGAGACCCCGACCAAGGAAATTCGCTTGCGAGCGAGCGTGTCCAGGTCGATTTCGCCTTTGGGCCCTCCGACCCATCCAACGTTGACGATACGGCCGCCCAGAGCCACCGCAGCCAGATTGTCTGCGACGACAGGCCCGCCCACCATATCGACAACGACATCGACGCCGCGGCCGTCAGTCGCACTCAGCACCTCGGCCGGGACATCGTCGCGGCCGTTGATCAGGAACCGGTCCAAGCCGAGATCCGTCAGCTTGTCGACGTTCGGGCTCGAGCGGCCTGTTCCGATAATCTTTCCGGCGCCCATTGCTCGCCCGATTTGTAACGCGGCGATCCCCACTGCGGATGCGGCTCCCTGAATGAGAATGCTCTGACCAGCGAAGAATCGGCCATTCGTCACAAGCGCGTTGTGCGCCGTCGGGTAGACGGTCGATACCGCCGCCGCTTGGTCGTAAGAGAATGCTGTAGGAATCGGCATCGCGAAGCGGTAGTCGATCGTCGCGATTTCCGCGTAGGCGCCCGTGGTCATGCCCATGACCTTGTCGCCCACCTTGAAGCCCTGGGCCTCGCTACCTACGGCGATCACGTCGCCGGCCATTTCGAGACCCGCGATCATCGGTCTTCCTGCCGCCGGTCCTCCGTGCGCGGTCGAACGGGCCAGGTCGATTCGATTGATACCTGCGGCCTTGACGCGCACGAGCAAATCATTGGGTCCGATTTCCGGATCCGGGACTGTTTGATATTCGAGCGTCGGTTTTTCTTGACCGTCTTGCTGGACGATAACTATGGCTTTCATGACATACCTTTCGTTAGCGCAGAGCTGTGCGGACCTCCACCGGGAAACGGCCATGAGCCGCACCCGGTTTGCCGTGCGTACACTGCGAAGTGGTTACGGGTTCAAGCGCTGGGATTGAAGGCGAGGGACACCGGCAATGCGCCATCGTCCGGCTCGGGCCAGCGTTGCGAGACCGTTTTGAATTTCGTGTAGAAGCGTACGGCGTCGGGGCCATACAGATGGCCCTCACCGAATTTTGAGCGACGCAAGCCGCCGAAATTGAAGTAACCGGAGGGAAGCGGTACGGGCACGTTCACGCCGATCATGCCGGATTCGATCTCCATCATGAAACGGTGGGACGATTTGCCGTCGCGCGTGAAGATGACCGACCCATTGCCATACTCATGCCGGTTTGTGATTTCAATCGCCTCGTCGAAGGTCGATGGCCGCATGATCCCGCGCACCGGGCCGAAGATCTCTTCGCGGTACAGCTGCATATCGGTTGTGACCCGATCAAACAACGTCGGTCCAAGATAGTAACCATTGGAGTGTCCTTCGACTTCAAGACTACGTCCATCGATAACCAGATCGCCCCCTTCTTCGATGCAATGGGCGATGGCTCGCTCTACGGCTAGCTTCGACTCCCGGGACACGACCGGACCGTAGTCCGCATTGAGATCGTTGTACGGACCGACCTTCAAAGCACGGATTTTCGGAATGACCAGTTCACGCAAACGCTCGGCGGTCTCCGCGCCAACGGGTAGCAGGAGCGAAACGGCCATGCATCGCTGGCTGGCAGAGCCAAAACCCGCAGAAACAAAAGCCGAGGCAGCAGCCTCGAGATCCGCATCAGGCATGACGACCATATGGTTCTTGCCGCCCGTGAAGGCTGCCACGCGTTTGTTGTGGGCAGTACCCCGCTGGTAGACGTACTCGCCAACCGCCGTCGATCCGACAAAGCTGATACCAGCGATACCAGGGTGTTCGAGAATCGCGTCCACCACCTCCTTGTCGCCTTGCACGACATTGAAGACGCCGTCCGGCAACCCTGCCTCTTTCCAAAGGCGCGCAAACTCCAGCGCCGCACTCGGCACTTTCTCGGAGGGCTTCCAGACAATGCTGTTGCCGACCGCTACCGCCATGGTCATCATGACGGCGGGCACCATGATCGGAAAATTAAAGGGCGTGATGCACCCAACAACACCGATGGGGCGACGCATCGAAAACACCTCGATCTCCCCGCCGACGTTATTGGCGTATTCGCCCTTGGAAACGTGCGGCGCGTTGCAAGCGAACTCGATTCCTTCGATCGCGCGACCGAGCTCACCCTTCGCGTCGGGGATGGTCTTGCCATGCTCACGGCCGATAACCTCGGCGAGCAGATCGATGTTCGCGATCATCAGCTCGCGCAATTTGAAGACCACTGCCTGGCGTGAAGCTTGGGAAGCACGCCCCCACTTGCGGCTGGCCTCCGTTGCTACTACGACCGCATGGTCGACCGTGGCATGGGTTCCGTAGGCGCAGCGGCCGATTTCCTCACCGGTCGACGGGTTGTACACGGGGCCGGTTCGGCCTGCAGCGTCGGAGTAGGGCTTGCCGGCGACGAAATGCTCGACGTAATAACTCACGATAGGTTGTCTCCTGTTGGGTCGGGGAACTACCAGTGCGGAAGCGCAAACTTGCACTGGCCGTTGCCCTGATTGATCATGAGGTCCCATCCTAGTCACTATTTTTGCAATTGGAATAGCATAAAATGGAACTGCGCTATCCAAATTTGCATAGCGATAAACGGGAGACAGAATGAAGCAGTTCGACTGGGACAACCTGCGCATCTTTCTGGCGGCAGCGCGGGCGCAGTCTGCACTGGAAGCGTCGCATGGCTTGCAGATGAGCCAGTCGACGATCTCGAGACGCATTCAGCGCCTGGAGCGCGATACTGGCTCCAAGCTCTTTGATCGCAGCTCGCAAGGGCTACGACTTACTAGTGCCGGACGCCGGTTGCTGGAGCATGTAGAGACACTTGAAGGGACGCTGACGGCTGTCGAGTCGAGCATGATCAGCGACGATGTATCTCTGACAGGAGAGATACGCTTGGGGGCTACCGAGGGATTCGGTACGTTCTTTTTGACCCCGCACCTGACGCACTTTTGTACGAGGCACCCCGCGATCACGGTCGATGTTTTGCCGATGCCGCGGAACCTCAATCTGTCCAGGCGCGAAGCCGACGCGTCGGTGACGATTGACCGCCCGAGCGCCAACAGCTTCGTCACTCGCAAGTTGTCCGAGTACCGGTTGCTGCCGTATGCCACGGCGGAATATCTACAGGCCAATCCGCCGATTACCGACGTTGACGACCTCGTCAACCACAGCTGGATCGACTATGTCGACGACCTGATCTTTTCATCGCAACAATTTACATTGGGACAATGGCTTCCCTCTGTCAAACCGCGTTTCAGGAGCACCAGCGTCAACGCGCAAGCGCAGGCGGTGACGGCCGGGCTTGGCTTAGCGGTACTGCCGTGCTTCCTCGGTAGTGTGATTGACGGCCTGGTCGCCGTTCTTCCAGAAAAAGTCGATATTACGCGGACCTTCTGGCTAGTCGCGCCATCCGAGCGAAGGGAACTCGCGCGCGTGAAGGCGCTCTGGGACTATATCTGCGATGTGGTCGAGGTCAATCATGATTTCCTCATGGGGCAAGCCACGCGGACCACGTGGGTCAAGTGACAACGCTCGGTCCTGTCGAAACGAATACTGACTGTGGATGTATCCCTTGCGTAGATCGTTAACTTCGCTTTCGATGACCGCCGGTGCTGACAGTGGAACAGGTCCGAGCGGGGCATTCCGTAACCATCACGGGTTTCGGCTCTGGAGCAGCCCCCTGAAACGCCGGACACAGTCACCCACTTACAATAACGGGTAGGTATAAGACTGTGTTTTTGACTAACACCAGGCAGGAAGTGATGGAAGTGTTGACGAGCCCGGAGCGCCGGCGGCGCTGGACGGCGGAGCAGAAGCTGGCGATGGTTCGCGAGAGTTTGGAGCCCGGGGAAATCGGTTTCGATGGTCGCGCGCCAGCACGGCGTGAATCCGAACCAACTGTTCCACTGGCGCAAGTTGTACCAGGATGGGAGCCTGTCAGCGGTCAAGGCTGGCGAGGAAGTAGTTCCGGCCTCGGAACTGGCCGACGCGCTCAAGCAGATTCGTGAGCTGCAACGGATGCTCGGCAAGAAGACCATGGAGAACGAGATTCTCCGCGAAGCAGTCGAGTACAGCCGAGCAAAAAATGTATGGTCCGCCCCGGTTTTGCAAGCGGGTTCTGTGTGACGAAGCAGTTTGCGTAAATGTATCCGGCCACCATTCGCCATCGCGTAGAGATCCTGACGTCGGGATAAATGCGCAAGCGGGATAAAAGTCGTGCGCGTCGCCGCAGAACCGCCATTTACTGTCGCGTGCAGTTCCTGGCATCGGGACCAACGCGACAGCGAGATAGGGACGATTATCCCAACAAGCCCCGAGAGTCATGATATGCCGTGCCTTCAGGCGCGCGGCAATTCACGGCCGGAAGCACCTCCCAACTGCAGGGCCGGCTTCTGGTTTGGCGACGGCAGCTGGGCAGCTTGTTCCCCCATCTTCAGCGATACTGAGGCAAGTCGTGCACTCCCGTGCTTCTTTGCAGACGCCTTTAGATGCTCGGCTAGTACTGGGAGCCGTGTTCCAGGGCTAGCGCGACCAGATCGGCTTGTATATCGCGCATTCGACGCTCGACTGCCGATGCCGCAGGCGGATCACCGTTCTTGTCGTCCCCGAGATACAGTCGGCCAATCGTCGCTGGGGGAACGTGTTGGACAAATGCCCGTAGGGCCGCGAAGTCGTTTCGGGTATAGGTGCGCTGATGCGCTACGGGTTGGGGCCTGTTGGCCATCTAGCTCGGTTTGCTCGTTAGATGCCGCAAGATTAGTTCAGCATCTGGTCGGGCGATATGCTGGGCCTGTACCGGCTTGCTAGAAGGGCATTCCGCTAGTTCTGTGCCCCCTTATCCAGCAAGACATAAACCTCCGTACCCCACTTTATGCCATTAACGCAACCGTGATAATAGGACTTATCAAACGATTAAAATAATCGGGTCCGATTCACGGGGCGATCGTCCCCGTTCAGACCGCGCTGACGGCGCGGTGGGGCGGCGATCGCAGGCCAACGATGCGTGCCCGATATCGGCAACAGCGGGCACCAAGTGTCGGCCAGGTCGCGAAGCGTGAGGCGCAAGCTTGGCTTCTGTATGGCATGCGGTCACCGGCGGCACGACCGTATTGACTCTCCGGGGTTTGCGTGTCGGCCGTGGTGTGCGGTAGGGTTCGGCTTTGACTTGGTGAGCAGGAGGGTTCATGAACAAGCAGGAACTCATCGACGCCGTTGCTACAGGTGCCGGCGTCAGCAAGAGCGAAGCAAGTAAGACGGTCCAGGCGGCGTTGGACGTCATCACGGAGGCCGTGAGCCGTGGCGAGGCGGTGCAGCTCATCGGCTTCGGCGCGTTCTCGCGGGGGCAGCGCGCGGCGCGGACCGGTCGCAATCCGACGACGGGGGCTGAGATTGCGATCGCCGCAGCGAACACGGTGAAGTTCACTGCCGGCAAGCCCTTTAAGGATGTGGTGAACGCGTCGTGACGCAGGAGGTTGAACAAGCCACCTACGCGGGCCTGCATCGTGAGATTGCTGAGGTGGTCGCGTCTACCCGCGCGGCCGCGGCCCGCAGCGTGAACGCGTTGATGACGGCGACGTACTGGGAAATCGGGCGGCGGATCGTGCTGTTCGAGCAGGGTGGTGACGAAAGGGCGGCCTACGGCGAGGCAGTGATCCGGCGCTTGGGTGCAGACTTGTCGCAGCGGTTCGGCCGCGGCTTCGGGTGGCGCAACCTTGCCCAGATGCGTGCTTTCTATCTGGCCTGGCCGGCCGATCGGATTGTGCAGACGCTGTCTGCACAATCCACCGCACCCAAAATTGTCCCGACACCGTCTGCAAAATCGGCCAAGCGATTCTCCGTTACAGGGGCCGAGGCCACGCCGCTTGAACTCAGTACGGTCGCGCAGGCGTTTCCGTTGCCTTGGTCAGCCTATGTGCGCCTGCTTTCGGTGAAGGCGGCCGCTGCGCGCGATTTCTATGAAGCCGAGGCGCTGCGTGAAGGCTGGTCCGTGCGTCAACTTGACCGCCAGGTGAGCAGTCAGCTCTACGAGCGATTCGCGTTGTCCCGCAACAAGGCGACGCTGCTCGGAAAAGCCGCTGAACCGCAACCGGGAGAGTTACTCACACCTGAGGAGGCGATTCGCGATCCGTTCGTCCTTGAGTTCCTCGATATGAAGGACGAGTACTCGGAGCCGGATCTCGAGGCTGGCTTGATCCAGCATCTCGCCGACTTCCTGCTCGAACTTGGCGATGATTTTGCTTTCATCGGTCGGCAGCGGCGCCTCCGGATCGATGACACCTGGTTCCGTGTCGACTTGGTGTTTTTTCATCGACGACTGCGATGTCTGCTCATTATTGACCTGAAGGTCGGGCGCTTCAGCTATGCCGACGCCGGACAGATGCACCTCTACCTCAATTACGCGCGCGAGCACTGGATGAAGCCCGGGGAAAATCCACCGGTGGGTCTCATCCTATGTGCCGAAAAAGGCGCCGCGGAGGCACATTACGCGCTCGACAACTTGCCCAACAAGGTTCTCGCGGCTGAATATCAGACGGTATTGCCGGACGAAGCCACGTTCGCGCGAGAGCTCGAACGCACCCGAATTGAACTGGAGCGGCGCGGGCGCAGCACATGAGTTTGCGATACGAATCCGGTATGAAGGGAGCTTAGTTCCGCGGCAAAAATCTCCCGCTGATCCCGAATCCAATGTCATATCGGTATCGAGTTGAACGCCGAGATCCATTTATGCGAAAACACTCAACATTGCGTCGTCGGCCGCTCACGAAGGCCCAGCTTCTACCCCTTCCGGCGGAACAGATACGCCGCCTTGCGCTCAAACACCATCTCGCTCTTGCCGCACTCTGTGAAGGCCGCGGCGATGTCGATGCCATCGTTACGTTGTCCAACGTGCTGGCTCTCGCCGTCTGTTTATCTGCGGACGGAGATGCCGAGCCGTATCGTCGAGCGGGGACCGCACTTGCTCAATGCAGTGCACGTGTCGAGCATGGTGACCCGTGGACTTTGACCGACTCGGAGCGTATGGCGCTCAAGGCGTTGGTCCTAATCCATGATGAGCAACTTTCCGTTGTTCCAGTCCATCGCTACCTCGATGCGCTGGAGCAAGTGCAGCGCACTAACGTACCGGACGTTGGTTTGGCAATTTAGCCGGATGCGCGACCGGCCATCAGCGGACTGAGCTCGCGAATGCTGTATCAGGTCCGCACCGACAGCCGGAGGAATCCACTGGGCAAAGAGGCTTTCTAGAGCAGACGCATCTGAGTGCCTCCCTCAACTCAAAGTTTCTACGTAGAAACTTTAGCAATCTACGCAAGGAGGTTCGCCGGGCAGCGCTCACTTGTGTCTCGGACAGCGCTCGGTTTGCCATGCGAAGGTGGCCGAGTCGTTGGCGGCAGAAGTGAAGGGGTCGATAGTAAGGACTATGTTACCCTTCATTTCGGGACATTCGCGAATGCCCCATGGTCGCGCGGGTCCCTATGCCATTGGGTGCCAGCGGCGGCTGCGATCGGCGATAGGCTTCGCTATCGTCTTGGAGGCCCCTGTTGTTCTGGCGTTATCACGACGTGCCAGCGGCCGAATCCATCGATCTTTGCATCACACGCGGGCCTGGAGGTTCTTCGATCCGGGCGGGGCGACTGGAAGGGCGGTTTTGTCTCTGGCGGTGTCGAAGCTCAATTACGAGCGCCCACATTTGGCGTGGTGACAGGGCGGGGCCTCGGCGGGGCCGGCGGCTGAATTCTCTCCGCGGTGCGGAGAGAATTGGGGGAGCGCCCAGCAGAGTTCCACCGTGGCTGAGATTCCGGTAACGTGACCCCTATTGGCGCGCGCCGGCCCGCCGAGCCCTCCATTCCTGACAAGATGACCGAACTCGTCCCCGCATCCCTATTGACCGACATCCGCCGCATGATTGATTCGGCGCGCGCGCAGGCGGCCGCGGCCGTCAACGCGGAACTGACCCTCCTTTATTGGCAGGTTGGTCGTCGCATTCGGGATGACGTGTTGGGCGGTGAGCGCGCGGGCTACGGACAACAAATCCTTCCCGCGCTCGCACGGCAGCTGAGGGGCGAGTACGGCCGGGGTTGGAGTGAGCAGCAATTGCGCCATTGCATCCGCGCGGCCGAGGTGTTTCCGGACGAGTCAATTCTCTCCGCACTGCGGAGAGAATTGAGCTGGACCCATCTGAAGATGTTGATGTACGTCGAAGACCCGCTCAAGCGCGACTTCTACATTGAACTCTGTCGCCTAGAACGCTGGTCGTCGCGGCAGTTGCAGGAGCGGATGCAGTCGATGTTGTTCGAGCGCAGCGCGCTATCGCGCCAGCCCGACGAAGTGATCCGGCGCGAAGTGGCGCACCTGCGTGACGCGCAGCAGATGACGCCCGATCTCGTGCTGAAAGATCCGTATATTCTCGACTTTCTCGGCCTCAACGATCACTACCTCGAGCGCGATCTCGAAGATGCGATTCTGCGCGAGATGGAACAGTTTCTCTTGGAGCTCGGCGCCGGCTTTACATTCGTCGCGCGCCAGAAGCGGCTGCCGATCGACGACGACGACTTCTATCTTGATCTGCTGTTCTACAACCGCAAGCTCAAACGCCTTGTCGCGATCGAACTGAAGCTCGGTTCCTTCAAGGCCGAGTACAAGAGTCAGATGGAGTTGTACTTGCGCTGGCTCGCGAAGCACGAGCAGGAACCGGATGAAGCGCCGCCGATCGGCATCATCTTGTGTGCGGGAAAAAAGCAAGAGCAGATCGAATTGCTTGAACTTGGCAAAAGCGGGATCCACGTCGCAGAGTACCTCACGGTGCTCCCGCCACGCGAGACCCTGCAGGCGAAGCTGCACCAATCAATCGCGGCGGCGCGGGCACGGCTCGACGAAAAGCGGGAGTCTTGATGACAGGCCGACATCATCAGAACGAATGTCTGGGCTCGTGAGATTGCACTATCGAGCGCTTTCCTGGGGATACCGTTTCGCCGAGTACACGAAACTTTCCGGATCGCCTTCGATGGAAAAGAACGCCAAGCCGCGGAGTTCCTCGCTCTTCAGCCTGACATCGACTAAACCTGTCGCTGTCCTGACGGCGGAGTGCGGCATAACCCAGACTACGGTCCATCCGTCGGGATGCAGCATGAGGAATCCCAGGCGACCCTCTAGCCGTCAACGCGGAGATGACGGTGTCCAACGACGGATAGACACGCGAACACGGGCAGCTAAGTCGGTCTCTTTCTGGTACGCAGGACCGAAATGCAATCGGAGACTGTCGAGCGATCTGCTCGACCGAGAACCGGTCCAACCGCGTTATGTGAGACGATATATTCTCATCGCGTTGTCGCGGAAGACCTTGCGTTTTCCGCTAGCGCCTAAATGATTGATGGCTTGATCCACGATATCGACCCATTCCCGATAGCTTGACGCAAGCTCGAGAACCGGCCAATCTCCGCCGAACAAGACGCGGTCCACACCGAAGCAATTCACTACATGCGCGATATACGGGAGAACTTGATTCGCCGTCCAGGTAGCATGGTTCGCTTGAGTTAAAACACCGGAAAGTTTGCAGACCACATTTGGCAATTTTGATACCTCGCGGATGTGGCGATGCCAAGGCTCGAAGCGGCCGGCCTGGATGTCCGGCTTACCAATGTGGTCAAGGATAAACACGACGTCGGGGCAGCGCCGTATCAATTCAAAGGCGTTCTCGAACTGATGGTGGTCGATGCAGATGTCGAAGCTGAGGTTGTACTTCGCCAGCAAGTTGACGCCATCAACGAAATTGTCCTGCAAGATGATGGCGGAATCGGAGAAGTTCTGAATGAGCCGTCTTATGCCGCGTACGGGCCTGAGTGCGGCGATGCGCGCCATTTCGGACTCGATCGCAGGACCTTCCTCAAGAGGAAGGCAGGTCACGCAACCCATGATGCGCGAGTCGTTCGATGCCATCTCTGCCACCCATTCGGCTTCAGCTAGGTACTGCGGCATATCCACGTCAGCTTCCACGAAGACAAAGCCCTCTACCTGATACGGCTTCGCATAACTCGTCAGATCATCTGCGGTCCAGCTCCGGTTCAGTCTGGGGGCAGCGGTGGCCCATGGAGACCCAGTGGACCAAGAGTAGCTGAAACGCGCCCGATCAATGAGATGGATGTGCGAATCGACGATTGGGAAGTCAAGCATTCGATCCTCGTGCACGCGAATGTTCCCCCATTCTGCCCTCGTGTTGCACGAGGCATTCAGTCAAACGATGTCTCATATTGCTTTCCTAGATAGACCGATGACCGCCGTCGGTCTACAGTTGTTTATCGTATGCGGTCTTTTAACGACGCCCCTCAGAGGTTGAGGGCGGCAGGCATGCTCCAAGGCATGAGATCGGCGTAGTCGTCGGCGGTTGCAGCTAGCGGCAACCTGGTGAACAGCCAGA
>Ga0154006_1000233_pt1 | contig 18590 bp, 14 predicted proteins | sample TSFL090MetaG_FD_104747 | JGI IMG/M metagenome (GOLD analysis project Ga0154006, IMG submission 104747) | Attine ant fungus gardens microbial communities from Florida, USA - TSFL090 MetaG | ecosystem: Host-associated > Fungi > Mycelium > Unclassified | place: USA: Florida, Wakulla State Forest...
AGCTTAGGTAATCAAATCATGTGACAAGATCAGGTGACCATAGAACATTCTGGAAGATCATATGACTGTGGACTAGTAGTAGTACAGCCACTGTAAAATAGTATAAGTAGTAGTCCAATCCAATAAAGAACTCCATCGAGTTCTTCTTGAACATCCACCTAGAGTGATCACTAAGAGCATTCACTGCCTATTGATAACAACACTGTAAGAATAGTATAAGTAGTAGTCCAATCCAACAAAGAACCCTATCAAGTTTTTCTTGAACATCCACCTTGGGTGATCACTAAGAACATTTACTGTCTATTGATAACATTCATCTCCTCTTGTGCTTTTCCTAGTGCTGTTTTTACTTCATTCTGAATCTCCTTCATTTTTGTCACAAATCTCTCTGCTCCTTTATACTTTCCCTTTTTCCATACTTCAAACCCTATCCTAGGATCTTGCCCATAGTTTACCTTGAAGGGTGATGTCTTTGTACTTGAGTGCGCTTTATTGTTGTATGCAAACTCTGCTGTTCCTAACCAGTCTAGCCACTACTCTTGTCTATGGTCAATAAACATTCTTAAGTACTATTCCAACTCCTGATTAACCCTCTCTGTTTGTTTATCTGTCTGAGGGTGGAACACCATCAACATCTTGCTTTTGATCCCCAATATCCTATTTAACTCTCTCATTAATCCTGCTGCAAACTGGAGTCCCCTATCTGAGATAATACTTTTAGGTAATCTATACAACTTTCACATGTTATCTCTAAACAACCTAGCTAGCCCTTTTGCTGATGTTCTCTCTATAGTAGGGATAAAATGGACCATTTTTGTTAATCTATCCACCACCACTAAGATCAAGTCATATCCCTGTGCTAATAGCAGTTTGGTGATAAAATCTGCCAATATATATATCTAAGGTTTCTCAGGTATCAAATTGGGCATTAATTTGCCTGCTGGCTGTTCTGTGCAGTTTTTGTTTCTCTAGCAAGAATCACATCCCTCTATATATTGTTTCACCTCTTTAGTTACTCCTGGCTACCAGAAGTTTTGCATGACCAACTCCACTATCTTCTACTGTCCTCTATGTCCTCCTACTGGTGTATCATGATACAGCCTAATTATTTCTGCTCTTAATATATTATCTTTAGATACATATACTTTTCCCTTCTTATACATTATGCTATCTACTTCCCTCCACTCCTTATCTCTTAGCATCTTTACCCCTGCTCATTTCATTTCTTTTACTGCTTTGACTACCTCATTGTCTTTTACTTTTGACTTTCTTACTTTCTCCAGTAGATCTACCCCTTCCATGATTACTTCTATCTTTTCTGTTTTCCTAACTTCTAGCCATTCAGACTTTACCAATGTCTTATCCTCATTGTCCTTTTCCACTCCTACTTCCTAGTCTGGTCTTCTACTCAAGCTATCCACCTTTTCTATTTTACTCCCTGGAATATGCTTTAGCATAAAATCAAATCTTGATAGGTACAATGCCCATCTTGCTTGCCTCCTATTCAATTTCTGCACCTTCATAAAGTATTCAAGATTCTTATGATCTGTCCAAATCTCAAACTTAGTTGTCATTCCTTCTAGGAAGTGTCTCCATGCCTACAAGCATCTAACTATTACCAACATTTCCTTGTCATGTATCTCATAATTTCTTTTTGTATCACTTAGAGATTTTAAAATAAAAGTAACTGGTCTCCACAATCTGTCTGAGCACCCCATTGATAGTACTCCCCCAGTAGCATAATTTGATGCATTTGCTTCTACCTTGAATTCTTTATCAAGGTCAGGTGCCACTAATACTGGTCTGGTTGTAAAGACTTTCTTGAGCTCATCAAACACTCATTGTTGTTCTTCTCCCCACCACCATTTTATATCCTTTCTTGTTAACATATTCATTAGCCTGGCTACTCAAGCAAAATCTCTAATAAACCTCCAATAATAGTTTGCAAGGCCTAGGAATTTCCTAACATCTTTAACATTCTTTGGCTCTGGCCAACTCAATACTCCTTCTACCTTTTCTCTCTCCATCTCTATACCATTGGACCCTATTACCATTCCTAGAAACCCTATCTTTTTCACTTTCCATACACATTTTTCTGGCTTTACATATAAGTCATTCTCCTCCAGTCTCTTCAATACCTCCTCTACAATCTCATTATGTCCTTCTTCTGTTTCTGTCCCAACCAAGATATCATCCACAAATGCAGCCACTTTTCCTTCATTGATCATATCTCTCAGGATTTTGTTCATTATTGCCTGAAATATAGCTGGTGAGTTTGTCATCCCAAAGAACATAACTGTTGGTTCAAAGAATCCTACATGTGTTGTGAATGCTCCCTTTCACTCATTCCCCTCTTTAATCCTCACATTATTAAACCCCCACTGTAAGTCCATTTTAGTGAATACCTTCTTACTTCCCATTGTGTCTATCAAATCTGTAATCAATGGTAGTGGATAATTATTCTTCACTGTCTGGTTGTTTAGGCTATGGTAGTCCATTACCATTCTCTTACTTCCATCTTTCTTTGCCACAAAGAACACTGGTGACATCTGAGGGGATTTCAATAGTCTAATGTACCCCTTCCTAAGTTGGTTATTTACAAATTTTTGGATCTCTTCCCTTTTGTCTTTTTATAATAGGTAGATTCTCTCTTTCTTAGGTTTGAATATCTCTTTGAGATCTATAGCATGATCTCAGACTTTTCTCATAGGCATTCTTTCTGACTCCACCTTTCCAAATTCCTTTCTCTACTTCAGGAATATCTTTAGAACCATTTCCTCAATTTTCCTATGATCTGCCTTGACTTTCTCTTCTCTTTCCCAGTCTTTTTTATTATCTACAGCCCATCTTACAATCTTTTCTTCCTCTAGAGTAACTACTCATTTTACTTTCTTCTCTTCTTTTGACTTTGTGTTTCTCCCACACAGTGGTAGACATCTTGTCATTTTAACCTCTCCTGTCTCCCACTTGATTTCTGGATTATAGGCTTGTAGCCATGGCATGCCCAATATCACATCTGTCCTTTCTAAGTTACATATGTCCATCCTTATTCTTTTAACATGGTTTTTATAGTATATATTGATTTCTACCTGATGTGTAATTGCTCCTCCACTATTGTTCATTCCATCTACATTCCTCACCATTACCGGTCTCTCTAGCTTTTGTAACCTAAACCTATGTCTAGCTGCCATCTTTTTATCCATAAACATTCCTGTTGCACTACTATCCAAGAGTGCTTTCACTGTTATACCCTCATGTGTATCTACTTTCTCTACCTCTATATTCAACCATACTTCTCTTAGCATTTTAAACATCCTTCTCATATCCCTCTCTATACCCCCCTCTTTTGCTGCACCTTTTGGAACTTCTGTCTGTGTGCTACTTTGCTATACTTTTCTCTGTACAGGGTACACCACTACTCTCCAATCCCACTATGGCTGCTTTCTCCCAGTACTACATTCTGGACACAAAATTTTCTTTTTATACTCCTCTGATATTCCCTCAACTGTATCTTTCCTTTCACACTGGCTACACTTTATATTAGCTGCTCCTCTTTCTCTTGCTGTATTTTCTCTCCACTTCTATGCTTTAAGACAACTACTGTACCACACATTTCTCAAATGTTCACCAGAGATAAACCCTTGTCAATGGTTCTCATGCATTTTGGTGCCTTTGTAGTTGCACCCTCCACATTTCACAAATTTCTTAACTTCCCACCTGGTTGTCCACTCTCTTTGCTCTAATGCTGCACTTCTTAGAGGCATTTCCCATATGCTGCTATATTCCTGTGCCTTTCTTCATAGAGGGTATGCTAGCCTTTCCCCTTGCTGTGCCTTTTACAGGCTAGCCACCTACACTGCTTCTTCATCTCCCTTTCTCTTCTTCTCAACTTCAATATTTGGGCACTCCCATTTGAAATGCCCAATACCCCAACATCTGAAGCATTTAACCTCTTCTACTATCTCATTCCTTCTTATTCTTATTTCCTCTTTCACCCCACATCTCATTACTCTACTCAACAACACTTCAAATTTATTTCTGGGGATTGGTTTTCCCTTCTTCTCCTCATTCTTGTTCCTGTAGTTATAGACCAGATACCTGAACTTTTTACAGCTCCAACACTTCCTTCCATCTCTTCCTTCTAGTTCTGCCCTTAGTTTGGTGAGGGTGCACTGTTAACTGAGCATGCTGCTCATAAGAGAGTTGTATTGATCTAGAGATATGGTGCTATGTCTCCAGAGAAGTTGGAATAGAAAATGATCTCACTAATGTTACATCTACTGGGGTACAAGATCTTCACCCAGCTAGATACCTACTGCCTTACTTACTACTGCCCTAATACTATGGTTATACTATCACCCCAAGGAGAGGATCTCTAACCTAAACACCTTCCTAAGGATGCAGCATTACTCTTCTACATGTACAGCCCACAATGGGACTTCAGTACAAGGTTTATAAAGTGAAAAGGTACAAGTAACTACTGGCAACACCACTCAATTAGCAGATCAGGTCTCAGACACAATACCTGAGCTTGGTATTGTGCTTCCACCAATAGTCTCTAACTGACTATCAAGTTCCCTTAAGCCAAGGACCCAGCTATATATAGAGATGAGTAGTAATTGTGATGACCACTGGTTGAGGATTGAAAAGATTATGAGAGTTAAGATGAGCAAGGTCCAAGGCAGATGGTACTCTGGATGTAAAATCGAGTTCTAGTGTATGACCTTTAGACTGTGATAACTTAGATCCACTCCTAGTCTGAGTTGACAAGGAGAACTTGATAGAGTTCTCATTTGATTGCTGTATACTACTTATACACATTTTGTATTTACTTCTATTTATAAAGTCCTGTGCATCTCCTTTGAGTTATTTCCTCTCACATGTCTATTGATTTCCTAATTAAATGAAAAGAAAAAGAAAAGAAATATAAATAATAACTTGGCCATTTGACCAAGTCATAACATATATGGTCTTTGTCATTTCTTATCTTTCTTACATCTTTTCTTTCTTTTTCCTCTTTCCTTCTTCCTTCATTATCTAAGTAGTCTTACCCTGTGTAGCTACCATGGCCTGCCTATGCACTCTATGTAATAAGTTGGTGATTTTTTTTTAAAAAAAAGCTTACTTTGTTTAAGGAAGTACAGGTACAGGTTAGTGCTGACAAAGCCGTCACTGTCCTGTCAAGGTAAAAATAGGACGGCTCCTCGTCGAGCTCAAGCTGGGAAATTTATGGAGGTCTGAGACCTAGAAGGGGTGAGAAAAAATCACTAAAAAAGTGCCTGATGTCGTGGTGGATATATTATGGTCTGGATCAAAGGTAGGAGCATGGGTATTTGCTTCAAGGGGTGAGAGGAGAAGCCTGAAAATGTGTTGTCGGGATGTAAGAAAAGCAGTGGAGGTTTCACTGTATATCAAACATGTGATTTATCAACCTGACACGGTGGACAGCTGATTGTCCACCGTATCTATAAAACCTCATTTCTACCCTCTCTAATTCAATAGTCTTGTTCTTTCACTATGCTTCTATTCATCAAGGTCCCTTGCATCCTTGTCTCCACTGCCAGCATCTGGATTATGCTAACCCCTCCTAACCCTCCGCCTGCCGAAAATGAAAGAAAAGCAAGATCGGTATCCTTGGAAGCCTTCATCTCCATGCAATTTACTCTCTACATCATCAAAGTCAGCTCAAAAGACACTAAATTTTCAGAACAGCTATTAAAGTCATCTACAGTACTTCATTGGCGCTGTTGCCTTGACAGAAATAGCAGTCCTAGTCGCCCAACATGCACTCGATCGGCATCACTTTTGCTCTCGTCTTTTACTAAACCACCTCATCTTCTCAGGTGGCTCTGTGGAACGTATATGTGTCTCTCGGCTGTTTTTCATCGGAACTTTGATGACAATTCTTGGAGGATTAATAAGATACACATGTTATCGAGCCCTGGGACGCATGTTCACCTTTGAGATGAGCATCCGTAGAAACCATAAGCTCATCATGTCAGGACCCTATGCTATTGTTCGTCATCCATCATATGTCGGCAGCATACTTGTAGTTAGCGGAATGATGCTTATACATGGATCAAAGGTGTGTTGTTAATTGGTACTGGTGACCAGCACTGAGCCGATCTCCTCAGGGATCTTGGCTTAGGGAGAGTGGTATACTGAAGTTCACAGCCATAAAGACAACAATAGGACTTGGTTGTGCAGTGCTTGCAATGCTTCTTCTTGCAATACTCATATGGACATCATTTGAGGATGAGGAATTACACCAGTTTGCTGGAAAAGAATGGGAGGAATGGACTGAAAAGGTTCCACATAAGCTGTTCCCTCTTATCTATTGAAGATATAATAGGGAGTGCTGGTTCATGTGGTAGTAGCTAAGAAACTTGCTATACACTTGTGATATATATATACTTGACAGATGTTCGTAATGTTATGCTCTTGATAATAAGGAAGTTGAAAGCGAAAAACAATACCTATTGGGTCAATAGTAGAAATAGTGGAAATAGAACTAAGGATCAACTGGGATTGACGAGAGGTTTCCAAGAGTTGACCTCTATTCTTACCTTCTGATCTTTTACACGGCAGACATTTAACTGTCAAGTGGGCATGGGAAGTGTTAAGTGAGTTACCTTAGTCACTTGGCTATACGAGGACCCTTCTATGTATTTTAGACTAATATGTACTAAGTTCAAACACCCGATCAAGCGTCACGGAACTATTTTATCCGATCAAAGTCCATCTATCCCTAAAGTATCGGGAAATTTGGCTTGATTTGAAGGAGAAACTCCAGCTCTGTGTGTCAATGACAAACCTCAACTGATATCACTTACATTGTCTGGTATGGTACCTTCCCGAAAGCAAAATTATGCCAGTCCAGAGGAGACATTCTTAGACGGAGGTGGGTTGACTTTTTTTTGTTCAAAAAATCAAAAAATCAGATTTCAGATTCCTGGTAATGACACCAAAGAAAAGACAATTGTTTCACAGGAGCAAGATCTCGAAGAATGCTTTGTGAATCAAGTGCTCCCGTTTGTGACAGGATTTAAACAACTCCAAATGTTATCCAAATCATCTTTTATTAGGCTTTCATGTCTCGTTCGATCCCTATCAATTGCTTTTTAACCCATTACTGCTGCTCCACAGAGAACACGATGTGAGACACAATATCCATGAATCGTCGATGGTGTAGATTTCCATTTTTGTTTTATTCTCAACTACGTGAATATAACTAGTACATTTTCTGATCTCTCCATCTTGTTGGTATCGATGAACTCGACCCATTCATCACAACTCACTAATCATCTGGGAAATGAACACACCAAAAAAGTTACTACGCCCAACATTATCTACTGAGATGAATGTTCTATCCATCATCTTGCCTCTTCATGTATTTCTTCACCCACGGAGGTGGCTCCTATATCACCTCGTCAAATATCTGCTTCGCTGTCGCTATTGGACTCTGAGCGACAGGACCTGACAGTCTTCATTGTTCTGGAATGTATACTTTTGTCCAAAGGACAATTTTCTTCGAGTAAATTGAGTATCAACCGTGACACCTGAGGAACATGCAAATCAGCAATGATGGCATAGATGCAAGGAAGAAAGACTTTTGCTTAAAATGAAGGGATAAATAAAGCATGGAACGCTAATAATTAGGGTCAGTAAGGGGAAGACTAGCGCTAATATTAACAGACTAAGTTGGGATATTGCAAATATTATCAGATGAATCTTGGAAAAATGCGGCTTCAAGGTATGAATAGGCTTTGAAAAGAATGAGTTCTAACCCAGTCGTTTAATAATCCAGGCTTACCCAAGAGACTGAATAAAAATACGATCAGCTAGATGAATAATATCTAATTTTCGACTCACGGTAGGAATAACAACATTCCATCGCGATAAAATAAATACAATAAACGAGTCGAGGTTTTCATGTGAGAAATACGACTGCGCATTCCATCACCAAAACAATTTTTGTTTTTTATGTCACGGTGAACCTGATAAATGTCAAGACGACTTCAATTGTGGTTGCTGTTGCCCTGATACTTCTTTTTCATGTGAGAATAAATGTGCAAGTCAGCAAAGCGAAATATGCTGGAACACGTACTCAAAGGCACTAGAAAGACTGTATTGTATGTTATCAAGATGCGTTGTATTCTCCCAGCAACCATGGAGAGGGAATAGCGATCCGTAAATTGATTCAAGACATACGTCAACTATCAACACAGATATCGCAGAAAAATACGATCAGTTGGTGGGTTGAGTATTGTACCGTACTCAAAGCCTACCAGGACCTCAGCTAAGTTTGACCATCAGTCGTCTGTATCAATCATAATCAAATTGTACAAAACATACCTGCTGTCATGAAATATAAAATTAATGTGACTAGAATTCAAAAAGTCAATACAAAAAGTCCATTGACCCATGTTTTTAGCCCTCTCACCAATTAAATCCTTGTTCCAAATCGCTCCAAGGCGCAGGACCAACAAAATCTTCACTATCAATGTATTCAACGTAGTGAAGAATCTATTGACATCAGATACTCTAGTCCTTAAGAGTCATGATGGAAGTTACTGGGTGGCTTTGAAATGTACACCTAGAAAAGAGTAAAGTCAGAACACACAGCAAATACATTTGACCTATACCACTAAAACATCCTAGTCAGTGAAGCTATCAAAACTGAATTAAGAGGAACATCTTACTGATTTCGATGCCCAGGGTTTATTGTCAGCTGGTAAAGTTGTTATCAATATGCATTTGATTTATGTCAGATAATTTCCTCGTACTGTGTGAACTGATTCTTAACAATTGGCTTAGTTGCCTTATTCAATAAAGTAAGAGAGTCGCACTTGCATCATGACTGTCCAGTTGATTATTAAGATAGAAAAATAGATGACATGCAGTTTCGACCACTTCACCCTGAGATATCATATGTCAGTGCCAATAGTCATCCATCTGATGGGAAACATGCTTGTGGAGATACTCAACCTAAGAGAAAGAGATCTGTGGAACTATTGTTTACAAATAGAAGGACTCACCTGTTGAGGATATTGACAACACCGCCCTATCAATGCTTGTGAGCGTTCTGGCTGCTGAAACATCGATTGAGGTCTGAGGCCCAGAGGAGTGGTGAAAAAAAAAACACTCTCACAGGGGCTGTGTCATGCCAAAGAAGGCGTACACAGACATAGACGCTCATCGGGATGTAAGAAAAGAAGTGGAGACTCCATTGGATATCAAAGATGTGATTCGTCAATATCTTGCTTCTCGAAGACAGTAGTGATGAACATTTACACTGCCAAGTGTAGGAAGGACTAGTGCTCTCAGCATGATGTACGACCGTTGGCTATGACCTTTCTTCTCGTGACTATAATCTGAAATATGACTCTGTATGAATAGCATAAAATCGCTGTCCTTACTCTCAGTCGTTTACCACCTCGGTCAATGTCTGAACTTACTTGTTTTAGTACCATCATGATGCTGGAACGGCTCATCAGTTGCCGCTAAGTTTCATCGAAGCTACAATCCATCATACTGGACTGAGAACGATTGACCTTGATCAGATTTCTCGGTTTGCACGCAACCGAAGAGAATATTTGTCTAATAACACCAGTTGATATATAGTTGAACCACGGTTATCGGATTTCGTACAAAATACCTCCCTCCTGCATATCCCACGCAAATGACTGATCAGTACGGACTAACACCACAAGATTACATTGATGACCTGAAGCTCCTGTCAAATAACCGTTACAGCCAAGGTATGCTGTTCCTCATTCTACCTTTCTTAAAGCAACAGCTGAAGCCTACTCAAGTCATCATTGCCACGCTGATGGTATATGATTTTATCGACCACATTCCTCAACAGGTGAGACTTTCCATTTGTAGATAATCATTCCACATCTCTTCTCTCCTAGATACAGCACCTCCACAGGCATGTTTCTCATTAGATGGCCGACTATTGCCACTGACATATGAAATCGCAGGAGGAAGTGGTCAAAAGTGCATGTGATTTATTTTTCTGTCCTAATAAGCAACTGGGAAAACATCATGTAAGTGCAACTCTCTTAGTTTTTTGAATGAGACAACTGATCCGGATTTTCAGAATGAGTTCATATAGTATGAGGAAATTATGTGACATAAATCAAATGTATATTGATGGCAACTTCACCAGATGACAATGCAACCTGGGCATCGAAATCAGTCAGTCATTAGTTCGATATCAGTTTTGATATCTTCATTAATCAGGATGTTTTAGTGGTATAGGTCAAATGTATTTGTTGCTTGTTCTGACCTACACCTTTGCTAGGTGCACATTTGGATATTTCCTAGTTGGCGAGTGAGTTTTGTCATGACTCTTAAGGACTAGAGTAGCTGATGTCGATAGATCCTCCACAATGTTGAATACATTGCTAGTGAAGATTCTGCTAGTCCTGCGCCTGAGAGCGATTTGGGACAAGGATTTCATCGGTGAGAGAGCTAGAAACATGTGTCAATGGACTCATTGTATTGATTTTTCTGGATTCTAGTCACGCTAATTCTATATTTCATAGTGGCAGGTATGTTTTGTACAATTTGATACTTGATTGATAGAGATGACTGATGGTCGGAATTAGCTGAGGTCCTGGTATGCTTCAAAGACAGTACTATACTTAAGAAACCAACTGATTGTATTTTTCAGTCTGCGATGTTGAAGGTGATAGTCAGTATATATATCGGCTCAGTTTCTGGACTACTAGAACCTCTCCATGGTTGCTGGTTGAGCTCAATGCATCTTTATAATATGCAAAACAGGATTTCTGCTGCCTATGAGTATGTGTTCTAACATATTTTGCTTTGCTGACTTGCTCATTTATTCTCACAAAAAAGAATTGTCAGGGCAACAGCAACAACAATTGAAGTCCTCTTGACCATTATCAGGTTCACCATGACATACAAAACACAAATGGTTTTTGGTGATGTAATACGTGACTATATTTCTCACATGCAAACGTCGACTCGTTTATTATATGTATTTTACTGCGATGGAACGTTGTTATTCATACCGTGAGTCGAAACTAGATACTATTGATCTAACTGATGGCCTGTCTATTTAGTCTCCTTAGTAAGCTTAGAGCATGAAACAACCGGACTAGAACTCATCCTTTTCGAAGTCGTATTTTGCCTGCAAGCCATTGCTTACTTCCTAGGATTACCTGATGTCATTATCATTATCCTATCCTAGTATGCTGTTATTGTTATTAGTCTTCCCCTTACTGACCCTGATTGTTAGCTCTCAATACTTCATTTATCCCTTCATTGTAAGCCAAAATTCTTCTTCCTTGTATCTTTATAATCACCACTGATTTGTGTGTCACTCAGGTGTCACGATTGATACTCAATTTACTCGAAGCAAACTGTCCTTTGGACGAAAGTATAGATTCCAGCATAGTGCAGTCCCTCAGGTTCCGTCATTCAGAGTCCACTAGGGATACTGAAGGAGATATTTGGCGAGGTGACAGAGGAACTATTGAAGAAATACATGAGGAGGCAAGATGATGGATAGAAGAATAGAAGATCTGGTGTTGTTCATCCGCGTAGATGATGTTGGACGTATTTGGTGTACTAATCATTGTTTTGTATGTTTGTTTTCCACAACATGAGTTGTGATGATGAATCGAGCGAGAGTTGGTATACCCCTGTTCAATTCAGATTTCGTATGTTTCTGTTAATCTTGCCTTAAAATATACCACCAAATAATTAGTTTCGTCGTGTGCGATTCTGGAAAAAGAGCCAGTCTGTACCCGTCACAAGGTGAAGAGAGATGAGGACGACCCAGCACATCATTATTCATTGATACACATTGTTATTTATTGATGTCAAGCACTGTCGAAGGAGGAGGAGAGCGATGATCTATGTCAAGGTGACACTATGCTTGATTCTTTTGAATTTTCTCATCAAGAACCGTCGCTTCCTTGCATGGCTCCAGTCAGGAAAAAACTAGACAATTTTATGACGCTTTTTTTTTTTAAAAAAAAAATCATCTATTTGTATCGCGGGGCTCGGTCGCAGTCCGCATTTTATGACGCTTCTTTATGTAAAGCATAAAATCGTATCACACTTTTGAAAATTCAATAAAAATTTAAGGAGAGCAGTTACTGGAGGGTGATTCGGATATAAAAATATCCAATAATGTGTCGTGTCATGCTCATACACCAATGTTCTCGAGAACTGAGATGTCCAGCCCATCACACCAGTCTTGTTTTTTCTCTCTCTCGACCCTATGACAGCATGGGCTAACTATCTTCCCAGAGTTGCACATGAGGTAACCAACTATTTGGCGACATAGTTTCAAAAAGGCAGGTGTAACGGAAACATATGAGATCAAAATTGAACAGGGGTACTAACAAAGCTCAAACACCCGATCAAGTGTTACTAGGCACGGAACTATTTTACCTTATCAAAGTTCATCTTTACCTAAAGTGTGCTTTCTTTGAAGGAGGAACTCCAGCTCTCTGTGTCAATGACAATTTTCAACCAATGTCACTTCGATTGTCTGGAATGGTACCTTTCTAAAAGCAAAATGATGTTAGTTCAGGGGAGATATTCTTAGACGATAGTGGGTTGACCTTTTTTGGAAAAATCAAAAACGAGGATTTTGAGGTTGGTGGTGAAGCTCAAGAACAGATAATTGTTGCACAGGAGCAAAATATTCCAAGAATATTTCGTAATTTGGACTCTCTTCTTTATGATAAGATTTCAAGTTTAAACAACTCCAAAAGTTATCATGACCCCAATCAACTTTCGAACCACTGACATATGAAATCTCAGGGGGACGTGGTCAATATTGTATGTGATCTATTTCTCTGTTCTGATATGTTCGACTCCCTTACCTTATTGAATAAGACAAGTAATCCAAATTTTTAGAATGCATTCATATAGTATGAGGAAATTATCTGACATAAATCAAACGCATGCTGAGAACAGCTTCACCAGATGACGATGAAACATGGGCATCGAAAACTATAAGATGTTCCTCTTAATTCAGTTTTGATATCTTCATTGACTAGGATATCTTAGTGGTATAGTATTTGCTGCTTGGTCTGACATACTCCTTCGCTAGGTGTACATTAGGTTATTCACTAGCCATCGAGCAAGTTCTATCATGACTCTTAAGGACCAGATGATCTGATGTCAATCGATTCTTCATGTTGTTCAATACATTGGTAGTAAAGATTTTGCTGGTCCTGCGCCTTGGAGCGATTGGGAACAAGGATTTGATTGGTGAGAGAGCTAGAAGGATGTGCCAATGGACCTGTTATATTGACTTTTTTGAATTCTAGTCACACTAATCTTATATTTCATGAAGGCAGGTATGTTCTGTCTACTCCATGCCTCGCGTTGCAATGCTGTTCAACACTGGATAGGAAAACATCAAATACCTATCTTCATCACTGCCCCAATCCCTCAGTAGATAGTTCCCGATACTGCATCTATTTTCTTATCTGTCAAGGTGGGTTCCTATTCATCGGGTCAGTTCTCACACATTTTCGGCATTATTTTTTGATCGGTCATCAATATCAGATTCCAGGCGTATTTTTGCTTGTGCGATTACTTTGCATCACTGATGACACGTGTCACGGTATCAATAATAGCAGCAGACAAAGCACAGCTTTCAGGCCCATGGCTAGGCGGTCTTTATGTTCTTGCAGTCCAGACGGGGTACCACAGGGATTGATTTCTGATAAGATGTGCCTGTTGCAGGACAAAAAGAGCAAACAAACTAGGTTGGTTCTCAGAGAAGCGAAGCACAGACACAAGGCCACGCACACATTCTGGCTTTTCGCGTCATTGATTTAATTTTTCTCTTTATCAATACTTATCCTCTCCAAATCAATAAAAGTGCCAAAACAGCACAGGAATGTCCATGCCCAAGACAACAGATATGTGAATAGACCGTGTTCTCAACCAGAAATTCTTAATTTCAACCCATATCCCACTCGCCCTCTGTCCAAGGAAGCGATGGTTCTCGATGAGCAGTTTGAGAAAAAACAGGCATTGTGTCACTTTGACCAACATCATCCTTCTCTCCTTCGACGGCACTCGAGTGACGACACGCGGATTTGGATCTAGATCATGGCATCTACCACTACTGGGCATGCTCGACCAACTTGTAGTAGCAGCAAAGTAGATAAACCTGTTGGCGACCCTGATACAGGTCAAGGCGCTGTACCACTCTGTTCAAGCAAGTTTTGTCTGAGGGTGGGGAAGAGATCGACATGAAATGGCATGCAGGTGGTGGTGGCAATGGTAAGCCAAGGGTCGTGTAAAGTCTCCTGAGCAGCGGGACGATGAAGAGGATATAAGGTGGCGAGACGTCAGATGAAGGACTTGGTTTGATCGGAAACAGGTACGGACTCTGAAATTTGATTTTGGATCTGCATTTTTCTGGGCGAGGGCGGTAGTGTTGTTGAGACAAAAAGGTGGATAGCCACAGAGGAGACCATATGTGATAATGGCTGTGCAGAGAGAGGAAGGGAGAAAAATGAGCTTGTGTTTGGTTTGTGTATGCGTGTAGAAGAATTCATACCTTTGGACTAGATTTCGACGGATTTTGTGTGGCTGGCGTTTTTGATGACTTCAGGGGCGACGTAGTCGAATGATGCAGCGCGGGAAGTGGGTACCTTGTCAGGGAAGTGTAGGAGTTCTGCTCTGTGAAAAGGGTGGGACCTGCATGCCAAAGTTCACGATGGAAATGTCACTGACAGGCTCGCTGGAGTGGTAGAGGATGTTCTTGAATCCATCAAGTAGATGAAGAGGGGAGAGGGAGGGAGTGGTGACGGCATCGTGCTCGGTAAACAAGTACAAATTCAAAGACCTCAAGTTCAGAGGAGGGGTAGTATTTCGCTGGAGACAGATGATGTTGGTATTGGATACGAGGCATACGAGATGACTAATCAATGATATAAATATCTACATTCCTTACCATCAAAACGGGGAGATCAGACAAAGTGCACAACATAATCCTGACAGTGACTCGAGGTAGTGTCTGTCAGATCGGGTGTTTGAATTACGTTAATCCTACCTTTGTAAGCTACATCACTGAATAATTGGTCCCTAGCATGCTAGTCAGTCCATGCGCCTATCATAAGGTCAAAAGAGGGAGAAGCAATGCCTTGGATTGAATCACAGCAAGACTCGTATGATTAGCTGGACCATCTACGTTCTCGAGGACAACATGACACAGCAAATTATTTTTTATTAATGGGTATTTTTATATTCCAGCCACCCTCCAATAATTGAATCTTTCAAAGTGCGATATAACAATAACTATATTCTACTTTACATGAAGAAGCGTCATTTAGATTTTTGCCGACTACCTCTGTCCAAGCGAGTGACAATTCTCGATGAGCAGGTTCACAAAAACCAGGCAAAATATTGTCTTGACCAAGATCCTCCTCTTCCTCCTTCGACGACACTTGAGCGACGACGCCTGGACTCGGATCCACATCATCCCACCACCCACTACTTTGCGTGTTTGACCGACTCGCAGCAGCAGCAAAGTACCTAATTATATTAGCGGCCCTATGCCCTTTTGCTCTAGAACTCCAATTTTGTCTGAGGGGTCAACGTGGCATGGCACATTGATGGTGGTAGTGAGGGGCCAAGGCCAGCGTAAAGCGTCGAGGGCGCTGGGACAATGGGATGGATTGAGGGCGGCAAGACGTCATATGGAAGACTTGATTTGGTCAGAAACCGGGTTCCAGAACGGGCTCTGAAATTCAATTTTGGCGTCGGCATTTTGGTGTAGTGGAGTTGTCAGCACAAAAAAGGAGATAGCCGCAGAGGCAAAAATAAGCGATCACGGCTGCGCAGAGAGAGAGTAATGAGCTTGAATTGCATTTGTGTATGCGTGTGGAAGCGATCATACCTGTGCACTAGATGTCGCCGGGTTTTCCGTGACCGGTATTTTTTTGACGACGCCAGGGAAAATATAGCCAAAAGAGCTGGCAAGAGAGGTGAGTTGCTCGTTGGGAGAACAGAGAATTTTTTTCTTTATGAGCAGACAAGGTGAGTGGAAATGGGAAGTTGACGATGAGGATGTCACTGGTGGGGTCATTGGAGCAATGGAGGATATTCTTGGGTTTGTCAAGTAGGTGAATGGAGGAGGGGTGAGAGAGGGGAAAGCAAACGTACCTGAAGTTTCTGGACGATTCCGTGGTGGTGAAGGCAGTTGACGGCGTCAAGAACGGAGCGGATGACGGTGATGGCGTCATGCTCAGTGGACTTTCCCTTTGCGAGGATGCGGTCAAAGGGTTCTCCGCCGCTGGTAAACTCAAAAGAGAGGTAGTATTTTGTGCTAGACTCGAAGCCTTGAGAGACAGACGATGTTGTTAAAACAGGTGAGAAGGTCGACTTTGTCCAGACGCTGGCTTTGTTTCCTTTCAAGGCTTGAGGTACAATTTAGTATTGACATAGAAAAAAGCTGTCACCGTCCTATCAATGCAGAAAGGGCTTGTGAGCGGTCTAGCTGCTGAAACATCGATTGAAAAGTCGTGAGAAAAATGACAAAGTGACTCACGTAACAGTGGCTGTGTTATGCAAAAGAAGGCGTACACAGACGTTTCAAGGAAAAGGTGTCATTGGAGGCTCCACTGGATATCGGAGATGTGATTCATCAGATATCTTGCTTCTCGAAGACAATAGTGAACATTACACAGCCAAGTGCTGGAAGGACTAGTGCTCTCAGCATGACGCACGACCGTTGGCTCTCGTGACTATAATTTGAAACATGACTCGGTATAAATAGCATAAAATTGCTCCCCTTACTCTCAGTCGTTTACCACGTCGGTTAATGTCTGAACCTACTTATTTTAGTACCAAGTATCCACTGATTGGCATGGAACCGACATACCAAATAACATTTTCTGAAGCTTGAGACTTTGCAAAATCTGTTTGTTAGCACAGCTATCAATTGAATGGCAGAGCCTCGAGAGTAATGCGAGCCACAGCCAAGTGTCTTCGGTTATCATATTTTCCCTTCACCCATCATGAAAGTTGAGATGCTGGAACGGCTCATTAGTTTCTGCTAAGATCAAGTTTCATCGAGGCTACGATCCGTGACACTGGGCTGAGGATGTTTGACCTTGATCAGATTTCTCGGTCTGCGCGCAACCGAATAGAACATTTGTCTAGCCCCAGTTGATATATAGTTGAACCACGGTCATCGAGCTTTGTACAAAATACCTCCTGCATATCCCCCGCAAATGACTGATCAGTACGGATTAACACCACAAGATTACGTTGATGACCTGAAGTTCTTGTCAAACAAACGTTATGTCCAAGGTATGCTGTTCTTTGTTGTATCGTTACTGAAGCAACAGCTGAAGCCTACTCAAGTCATCATTGCCATGCTGATGGTATATGATTTTATCGACCACATTCCTCAACAGGTGAGACTTTCCATTTGTACATAATGATACCACATCTCTTCTCTTCTAGATTCAGCACCTCCACAGGCATGTTTCTCATTCAATAGCCGACTATTGGCACTGAAATATGGAAACTAAGGAGAAAGTGGTCAAAATTGCATGTGATCTATTTTTCTGTCTTGATAAGCAACTGGGCAGACATCATGTAAGTACAACTCTCTTACTTTGTTAAATGAGACAACTGATCCAAATTTTCAGAATGAGTTTATATAGTACGAGGAAATTATAAATCAAATGCATATTGATAACAACTTCACCAGCTGGCAATACAGCCCGGGCATCGAAATCAGTCAGTCATTAGTTCGATATCAGTTTTGATACCTTCATTGATTGGAATGTTTCAGTGGTATAGGTCAAATGTATTTGCTGCTTGTTCTGACCTACACCTTTGCTAGGTGCACATTTGGATTTTTCCTAGTTGGCGAGTGAGTTTTTTCATGACTCTTAAGGACTAGAATAGCTGATGTCAATAGCTTCTTCACAACGTTGAATACGTCGGTAGTGAAGATTCTGCTAGTCCTGCGCCTTCGAGCGGTTTGGGACAAGAATTTAATTGGTAAGAGGGCTAGAAGGACGTGCCAATGGACTCATTATATTGATTTTCTTTTGATTTCTAGTCACACTAATTCTATATTTCATGACAGCGGGTATGTTTTGTAGAATTTTATTTCTGACTGATAGAGATGACTGATGGCCGAAATCAGCTGAGGTCCTGGTAGGCTTTGAAGAGAGTACGATACTCAATCTACCAACTGATCATATTTTAGTCTGCGATGTGTGCGTTGATAGCTCAGGTATATGTCCAATCAGTTTCCGGAGTGCAAGTTCCTCTCCATGGTTGTTGGATGAATGAAACGCATCTTTATAATATGCATTACAGTATTGTTGCTACCTTTGAGTATGTATTCCAACATATTTTGCTTTTCTGACTTGCTGACTTGTTCTCACACAAAAAAGCATTATCAGGGCAACAACAACAGCAATCGAGGTTCTCTTGACATTTGTCAGGTTTACTATGACATACAAAACACAGCAGGCTTTTGGTGATGGAATACGTGGCCATATTTCTCACATGCAAACATCGACTCGTTTATTATATGTATTTTACCGCGATGGAAC
>Ga0154006_1000234_pt1 | contig 18563 bp, 18 predicted proteins | sample TSFL090MetaG_FD_104747 | JGI IMG/M metagenome (GOLD analysis project Ga0154006, IMG submission 104747) | Attine ant fungus gardens microbial communities from Florida, USA - TSFL090 MetaG | ecosystem: Host-associated > Fungi > Mycelium > Unclassified | place: USA: Florida, Wakulla State Forest...
CAGAATAAGGCAGGCTTGCAGCATGCAATAATAAGCTGCAAGCCTGCTTGTTTGCTTAAAAATGCCTTCCTGTGGTTGATATTAAAAAGCGGGTCATCCAGATTCGGCGTGACAGCAATAAACAGATTATATAACCTCGCTTCGGTTTTTAAATTGTTAGCCGTATATACCGCCGTACCGGCTTAGAACATATTTTATCGTTATGGCTTAGCTTTTAAGTAGTTTAACCCGGCTGCGGGTTCGCCTATTCTTCATCAAGCGCGCTGACCTTTCCGAGTCGAAATATATTCTTATCGGTTTTTCACAGCTTAATTCCAGGGTGGCACAGGTTTCGCCGGGGCTCAATAAATGTGCAAAGCTCAGCTAACCAAAGGTAAAGGAGTCGATGATGCACAAGACCTTACTGATTAATTTTATTCAAGCCGATCGGCTGGCGAAGTGGCGCGACTATTTTACTCGCGCTTTACCCGATATTCACGTCGCGCTATGGGATGATCCAGAGGTTGACCCGGTATCGGTAGAGTATGTGCTGGTCTGGAAGCCCGAGCCGGGGTGGCTGGCGCAGTTTCCAAATTTGCGGGTAATCATGAGTGAGGGAGCGGGTGTGGATCATATCACCCACGATCCGCTGGTTCCGCAGCATATACCCGTGACGCGTATGGTAACGAACGAGACTGCCGCGCGTATGGCAGATTATGTGACGATGGCTGCCTATATGCTGCTGCGGCAGATACCGGCGATCGTCCAGGCTCAACGGGAATGTCGCTGGGCGAATCAGCTGACGGGGCGGCTTACCAGCGATACCCGCATCGGGATTCTCGGTTTTGGACAGCTGGGAACGGTTGTTGCGCAGCGCCTTCTGGCAAATAACTTTCAGGTCAATGCCTGGTCACGTCGCGACAAAGATGTGGAGGGTGTTAGTGCATTTAGCGGGCCAGAACAGCTTCACACCTTTCTGCAACGCAGCGATATTCTTGTCAATCTGCTGCCGGATACCGCTGAAACGCGTGGCCTGATCAATGATGACGTGCTCAGCCAACTGCCGCGCGGAGCAGGGCTTATTAATGCTGGTCGCGGGCATCAGCTGGATAGCGCTGCGCTGTTGCGCGCCCTGAACAGTAAACATCTGCAGGCTGCGATACTGGATGTGTTTGTACAGGAACCGCTGCCTGCCGATCATCCTTTATGGCGGCATCCTTGCGTTATCATTACCAGCCATGTTGCAGCGCTTATTTCCTGGCAGGCGAAAGCTGAGCAGGCGATAACGATAATTAAAGCCGATCGTGCAGGGATGCCGTTGCCCTTACTTTATCATCGTGAACAGGGATATTGAACGTCTGTCTTGATTAAAGCCGATGCCGTTGAAATAAAAAGGATGCACGTAAATAATCCCCCTGCATCATTTCGGCGCACAGGTTGCCCTTTTTTAATGCGTTAACTATTGATGGGGTCGCGTCATCGATCGGGAAGATAATATAATTATATGTATGATTATTTGCGTTGATTTTTTTGTAATGCACTGTATTTAAGCGGTTTTTATCTGAATAGTTTTTTTAGATGGCTTAGCAACATAATTACTTGTTGCGTGATTTAATTTCATCCAGGCATAGTGAAATCAATCGGCAACATTGAATTTCCAGAAAGGATTCCCTGCCGTGATTAATTAAGTGGCCGATTGGCGCCATGACCGGAAAATATAAAAACAGAGACGCCAGGTCTAATCATCTGCATCAGGAGTGCTACATGTCGTATTTATCTCACCAGGATGACGTGCATTCTGTCGCTGTTACGCCGGAAATAAAAATGCGCATCGCAGGTTTGACGAAAAAATATGGTGCCACTACTGCTTTGCATCCGGTGAATCTTGATGTGCGCAGCGGAGAGTTACTCACGCTATTAGGGCCATCGGGTTCCGGCAAAACTACGCTGCTGCAGTTAATTTGTGGCCTGACAGAGCCAGACGGCGGCGAGCTGTTTATCGACGGGATGAATAAAACGCTTACGCCGACGCACCAGCGTGACATTGGCGTTGTATTCCAGAATTACGCGCTATTTCCGCAAATGACGGTGCATGAAAACGTGGCTTTCCCGCTACAGATGCGCCATGCATCACGTGCCGAGAGCGATAAACGTGTCAAGCACGCGCTGGAAATCGTTGGCCTGGCAAATTATGGCCGCCGTTTTCCCAGCGAGCTTTCTGGGGGACAGCAACAGCGCGTCGCGCTGGCGCGCTGTCTGGTGTATCAACCGTCGCTGATTCTGATGGATGAATCGCTCTCGGCCCTTGATCGCCAGCTGCGAGAAAACATGCAGGTTGAGATCAAACGCATCCACCGCGAAACCGGCGCCACCATCATCTTTGTCACGCACGATCAGGAAGAGGCTCTGGCGCTGTCCGATCGCGTTTGCCTGATGAACGCGGGGCGTATTGAACAGATTGGCACGCCGCTCGAAATCTATGAACGCCCGCAAAGTGCTTTTGTCGCCAACTTTATCGGTATCTCCAACATGTTCAGCGGTCAGGTCACCGCCAGTGGTCAGATTGTCAGCAATGATGGGCTAATACCGCTGCCCGATGGGTTTACCCCGGTACACAACAACGCGTCCGTCACCCTTGTGATTCGCCCGGAATATATCGAACTGGTCGATAACGGCGGCTATCTGCACGGTGATGTCGTGGAAATGATTTATGTCGGTTCCGAAACCCGCCTGCTGATCAAACTCGCCAGCGGCACGTTAATCACCGTACGCCAGAGCGCAGGCCATAAATCTCGCCAGTTGGGCGATCGCGTCTCTCTGCGGTGGCAAGCATCACACGTGCGCCTTGTCGCTGGCTAAATGGCGCTTCAGCGCCTCTCCCGATTGATCCGGTCATCACTTTCAACTGCATATGGAGTCATGAGTCATGTTTAAAAAATCACCCAGTCGGCGAGATTTTATTAAGAGCGTCGCCGTGACTGGCGTGGCGCTGTCTGCGCCATCGTTATGGATTCCACGCGCTTTTTCAGCAGATAACACGCTAATTGTCGCCGATAACGGCGGAGCGCTCGCTCCAGCGCTGCGCGCAGCTTTCTACGATCCGTTTGAAAAAGAGACCGGTATTCGCATCAACAACGTGGCGCATGAATCCGATCCCGTCACTCAATTCAAAGTGGCGGTCGATGCCGGTTCCCATATCTGGGATCTCGCCATGGTCACGCCCGATAACGTGCAGCGTCTGACACAGGACAAAAACTATATTGCGCCGCTCGATATGGCTGAAAACAAAGATGTGCTGCCGGGCATGATTACGCCGAACTGGTTTGGTTTCTCGGTATGGGGAACGGTAATGGCCTATCGCACCGACAAGTTTAAAAACGGCGCGCCAGCCGGCTGGGCTGACTACTGGGATACCGAAAAATTCCCCGGTCGCCGCGCGCTTTATCGCTCACCGAGCGGCACGCTGGAGATGGCGCTGCTGGCCGACGGGGTGGCGCCACAAGATCTCTATCCGCTCGACATTGAACGCGCCATGAAATCCATGGACAAGATCCGTAAATCGGTCAACGTCTGGTGGTCCAACGGGGCGCAAAACACCCAGCTGCTGCAAAGTGGAGAAGTGGATATGTCCGACACCTGGAACGCCCGCGCCATTGCGGCGATCAAGTCAGGGGCGCCGGTGAAAATCGACTGGCAGGGGACTTACAGCGTTGATGGCTGGTCGATTGTTGCCGGCACGCCGAAGCTCAAAGAGGCGCAACAGTTTGTCCGCTTCTGTATGCAACCGGAACGCCAGGCCGTGTATTCGGCGATGACCAGCAATGGCCCAAGTAACGCCGGCGCCCTGAAGATGATGGATCAGAGCAAAGCCGAGCTGCTGACAACCTATCCTGAGAATCTCGCTGGTCTGCAACGCCGCGATGAAGCCTGGTGGTCGAAAAATTATGACGCCGTTAACGAACGTTTTCAGGAGTGGCTCCTTGAGGGCTAATTCATTACACGATTCAGGAATGTTGCTATGACCAATCGACAGATTCATCTGGGCCTGCTGGCCCAGCCGCAAGGCGATCATCCGGCTGGCTGGCTAAAAAGCCGCGCCCCTCTGGATGCCGCTACTGATATCGATTATTACCGCTCGGTAGCGCAACTGGCAGAGCAGGGCCTTTTTGACCTGTTCTTTATCGCCGACACGCCTGCGACCCGTACCGATAATCTGCATGTACACAGCCGTAATCCGGAATATAACAACCGCTTTGAGCCCATTACGCTGCTGTCGGCGATTGCCGGCGCGACGCGTCATATCGGCCTTGGCGCCACCGCCTCAACCAGTTTTTACGAGCCGTACAATATTGCTCGCCTGTTTGCCTCGCTCGATCATATCTCTCATGGCCGTGCGGGCTGGAACGTGGTGACTTCGGCCAACGACTATGCGGCGCGGAATTATGGCCTTGATAAACTGCCGCCGCATGATGAGCGCTACGTCAAGGCGCATGAGTTCTACCGGCTGGTTGAAAGCCTGTGGGATACCTGGGAAGACGATGCCTTTGTGTACGATCGAGAGTCGGTGACCTATTACGATCCCGCCAAATACCATGTTACCGAACACGAAGGGAAATACTTCAAGCTTTTCGGTGGCTTAAATATCCGCCGCACGCCACAAGGTCGCCCGGTGATTATTCAGGCCGGCTCCTCGGAAACCGGTAAAAACTTCGCCGCAGAAACCGCAGAGGTGGTGTTTGCCTCCGATCCGACGCTGGCGGCTGGCAAGACATTTTATACCGATTTAAAAGGGCGGCTGGCGCAGTTCGGCCGCGCTCCTGACGACCTGAAGATCCTCGCGGGGTTATCGGTGATGATTGGGGAAAGCGAGGCCGAAGCGCAGGATAAATATCAGGAGCTTCAGCGTCTGATCCATCCTGATGTTGGCATTATGCGCCTGAGTGCCGATCTGGAAACCGATCTCAGCGGTCTGCCGCTGGATGAGCCGGTACCCGTATCCATGATCCCGACGAAAGCCAACTTCCATCAGTCCTATTTTAATATGATTGCCGAGATGATCCGCGCGCAAAAACTGACGCTGCGTCAGCTGTATGCCGCCTATGAGCGCGGCAAAGTGACGCTGTGTGGCACGCCTGCCGGCATTGCAGACCATATGATGGAGTGGATGGAAAGCGACGCGGCAGATGGCTTCATGATGAGTTTCCATGTCGTGCCGGACGATCTCTCTGACTTCATCACTCAGGTGGTGCCCGAGCTCCAGCGCCGGGGGGTTTATCGCAAGGCCTACAGCGGCAACACGCTGCGTGAGCACCTGGGATTAGCGCGTCCGGCTAATCGCCACAGCCGTTAAGTTGGGGAGATGAAACCTGTGACCAGCCTGGTTGAAATCAGTAAAAAAGAGCGCAGGACGCTTCAACTCCCGCGGCCTGGGCCATTATGGCTGGCGCTGCCGGGAGCCTTGTTTCTACTGCTGTTCCTGATCTGGCCATCACTGCGCATTTTTAGTCTCAGTTTGTTTGATCGCAGCGGCCAGTTCTCGTTTGCCGCCTTTGCCCGCTTTTTTGGGCCTGGCGTTTATAACCGCATTCTGTTCAACACGTTCAATATCGCTTTCTGGACGACCGCATGGTGTCTGCTGCTGGGTTATCCGCTGGCCTACTGGCTGTCGGGCCTGTCTAAGCGCACTCAGCAGATTCTATCGCTGCTGGTGCTGCTGTCATTCTGGAGCAGTACGCTGGTGAAAAACTTCACCTGGCTGATTCTGCTGGGGCGCAATGGTTTCGTCGAAGACCTGATGCAGTCGCTTGGCTTTCCCGATATTCACTTTCTGTTCAATCGTGACGTTGTGATTTTTGCCATGGTGCATACGCTGCTGCCGCTGGCGGTAGTCACAATGCTGCCGGTGATGAACCAGCTCGATCGTCGGCTGTCGCAGGCTGCTGCCACTCTGGGCGCGGATCGCGCGCAGGCTTTCTGGCGCGTCTGGTTTACGCAATCGATGCGCGGAGTGGCTGCTGCAGGTTTACTGGTCTTTATCAGCAGTCTCGGCTTCTTTATCACCCCCACCTTCCTGGGCAGCCCGCGTGAAATGATGCTTGGTCAGATGATTATTATGCAGATCAATGAGCTGCAGAACTGGCAGCTCGGCAGTGCGCTGGCGGTGGTGCTGGTCTGCGCGGCATTGATCAGCTGCGTGATCTATAACCTGATCTTTGGTCTGTCGTCGCTGGCAGGAGAGAGCCGGGCTGTACGCTCTTCGCATGGCCGTCTGCTGCGTTACGTTGGTCTTGCGCTAGTAGGGACTACCGCAACGCTCTCATCAGCGATCGTCGGGCTTTATGACCGCACGCTGGGGCGGGTGCTGCCCGTCAGGCTGCTTAGTGTTTACGCCTGCCTTGCCATTTTTGTGCTGCTGTTCCCGGTGCTGGCAGTGATCCCCATGTCCTTTACCGCTGGCGGTTTCCTGACGTTTCCACCGCAGGGTTTTAGCCTGAAGTGGTTTGAAGTGTGGTTTAACTCGCCCTTATGGGTAGGAGCCACGCTGCGTTCGTTCGGTATCGGTGCCGTAGTGGGCGTGATTACCTGCGTACTGGGTACGCTGGCCGCGCTAAGCGTGTCGCGTTCACAAAGTCGGGCGCGTGGCTGGTTATTCTTTCTGTTCCTGCTGCCCATGATGATCCCGTCAATCGTGATAGCTATTGCGCTGTTCTATTTTGCCGCGCAGCTCGGACTGGTGGCGACCGATACCGGTATTGCCATTGGTCACGTGGTGATTGCGCTGCCAATGGTGTTCGTTATTCTGCTCACCACCTTTCAGGGCCACGACTGGCGTCTTGATCGTGCCGCCGCCACGCTTGGCGCCAGCAGATTTCAGGTGCTGTGGCACGTCACGCTGCCCTCAATCAAAGGCGGGCTGGCTGCGGCTTTTGTCATCGGTTTTCTCACCTCGTTCGAAGAGTTAACCGTGGCGCTATTTATGGGCGGCGGCATGAAAACCACCATTCCAAAACAGATGTGGGACGACATTCTGTTGCAGGTTAGTCCTACGCTAGCGGCCGCATCCACGATGGTGCTGCTGGTGGTGGTACTGCTGTTTGCCGTCATGCAGTTGGTCAAACCTCGTAATAAACGCGTATCCGGTTAACTAAGGTGAAGCTTGATGAGTGAAGAACAGATCCGTATTGCTTTAGACGCATCATTTCGCACAGGTGCACGCCTCGGCATGCACAACGGGAGGGCCAGCCATTTAAGCGGCGGTCTCTGCGGATGCGCGTCGTTTACTGATGAACCGCCAGGGGCAGGATTGCGCTATCGCACGCGCCAGTGGCCAGATACTGCTGGATGCCAACGATGCCAGCAGTATGGCGGACCCGGCGCGGGCGATGCACGGTCCGTTACCTCGCCGTGCTCTGCCTGTCCGTGTTGCGAGATTGTCGCCAGCGGCGGCGGAAAAAAACGCGCGCGGCCAGCAAGGTATCTGCGACTTCTCCCTGCATCACGTTAGAGAAATGGAGGCTGATTATGCCGACTGAAGTCATACCGCCAGTGGCGGAAGCCTTAAGCAACCAACAACTGTTTCGTCATGCCATGGCGCAACTGGCGGCAGCCGTGCATATCGTGACCACAGATGGCACCGCCGGTAAAGCCGGTTTTGCCGCATCGGCGGTGTGCAGCGTAACTGATTCGCCACCCACGCTGCTGGTGTGTCTGAACCGCAGCTCCTCTGCCTGGAAGGCAACGGTGCAGAATGCGCGGCTGTGTATCAACACGCTGAGTGCCGGCCAGCAGGCCATTTCGGCGGTGTTTGGTGGTAAAACTGCGATGGCCGATCGCTTCAGCAAAATAGACTGGGTGGAACGCGCAGGCAAAGCGCCTGCGCTGGCTGGCGCGGCGATGTCCATTGACTGTCGTATTGTGAACATTACCACCGTAGGTAGTCACGATGTCCTGTTTTGTGAAGTGCAGGATATTATTGATAATCAGACGGGAACCAATCTGCTCTATTTTAATCGTCAATATCACTCGCTGTAAGGTTACTTATTGACTGAAAAAGCTCGCGCCGCTATGACGCGGGAGGAAACCTTTTTGCTTTTTTAAGGATAAAGGCCACTGCCTGTGCATCACACCGCATTATTTGAGGATAAGACAATGTCAGAGAACATAATTGAGATCGACACGCTGGTGGTCGGCGCAGGGCAGGCGGGTATCGCCATGAGTGAACATCTGACGGCGTTGAAAATTCCCCATCTGATATTAGAAAAAAATCGAATTGCCGAAGCCTGGCGCAGCAGGCGCTGGGATTCACTGGTGGCGAACGGCCCGGCCTGGCACGATCGCTTTCCGAATATGACGTTTGATGCGCATCCTGACAGCTTTATGGGTAAAGAGGAGGTCGCGGATTATTTCGTCCGCTATGCGCAGCAATTAAATGCGCCCGTTCACACCGGCGTCGCGGTAAATAAAGTGACGCGCAATCGAGGACGTGCCGGATTTACCGTAGATACCAGCAACGGCATTATTCAGGCTCAGCGCGTGGTGGCCGCTTCGGGTCCTTTCCATCGGCCGATCATCCCGGCGATGGCACCCGCGCAGGAGAGTATTTATCAGCTGCACTCCGCGCAGTATAAAAATCCTCAACAGCTACCGGAAGGCGCCGTGCTGGTGGTAGGAGCCGGTTCGTCGGGCGTGCAAATTGCCGATGAATTACAACGCGCCGGGCGTCAGGTATGGCTGTCGGTTGGGCCGCACGATCGCCCGCCGCGTGCCTATCGCGGACGTGATTATTGCTGGTGGCTAGGTGTATTAGGTTTGTGGGATGCGGCAACCAAAGAAGCGCATAAAGAGCACGTCACTATTGCGGTAAGCGGTGCCCGCGGCGGTGAAACCATCGATTTCCGTCGACTGGCGCACCAGGGCATTCGTCTAACCGGCGTGACGCGTCAGTTCACTGACGGTAATGTGCAGTTCGCCGACGACCTGCAGCAGAATGTGCGGCTCGGCGATGAAAATTATCTGTCAGTGCTGGACGCTGCTGATGCATGGATAGCCGATAACGGCGCAGATTTTCCGCCTGAGCCTGCCGCCCGTGAGTTTCTCAGCGATCCCCCCTGTCTGACGCAGCCGATAGCGTCGCTCAACCTGGCAGACGAAGGCATTCGCACGATTATCTGGGCGACTGGCTATGCGACCGATTACCGCTGGCTGGATATTGACTGCTTTGATGAGCAGCAACGGCCGTTACACCACCGCGGCGTAGCGCAGGCGGCGGGGATCTATTTTCTCGGCCTGCCGTGGCAGTCCCGTCGTGGTTCAACCTTTATCTGGGGCGTATGGCATGACGCGAAGTACATCGCCGATCACATCGCCATTCAACGTAGCTATGCCGCCTATGGAAATAATGCCCAATGATCCTTAACTGGCATGAATTGCGGCAACAGGCAAAGCGGGCGCTGCCTGCCTTTGCTTTCAGCTACGTTGACGGCGGTGCGGATGATGAGAAAACCCTGGCGAGCAATATGACGGTGTTTGATCGCTGGCAGTTTGCCCCTTCGGTGCTCAAGGATGCCAGCCAGCGCGATCTGCGCTGCAGGATAGGACAGAGCCAGCTCAAAGTGCCGCTGCTGGTCGCGCCCACCGGTTATAACGGCATGCTGCGTTATCAGGCGGATGAGATACTGGCGCGCGCGGCTGAAAAATTCGGCCTGGGCCATATTCAGAGCACCGTTTCAACGGCCTCAATGGAACGACTGGCCGTCGTCTCTGCCGCGCCGCGCTGGTTTCAGCTGTATGTGCTAAAAGATCAAGAAATTACGCTGAGTTTGCTGTCGCGAGCGCAACAGGCTGGATGCAAAGCGCTGGTGGTGTCGGTCGATGCGGTGCATTTCGGCAACCGTGAACGGGATAAACGGCATTATCGTCGTCCGATGAAACTCTCATTACAGGCAATGGCAGACATTGCATGTCATCCCGGCTGGGTGTGGCGTACCCTGATCCCGCATGGCATGCCGGGTTTTGGCAACCTGACGGCTTATCTGCCGCCCGAGTACCAGAGAGGCATGGGCGCTGCCGGGTGGTTTGCCAGCCAGATGGATCAAACTCTGAACTGGCAAACGCTGGCCTGGATACGCAAACAGTGGCACGGCCCGCTCTATATCAAGGGGTTGATGACAGTGGAAGATGTGCAACGGGCACAGCAACTTGGCGCAGAAGGCGTCGTGTTGTCGAACCACGGTGGTCGACAACTGGACGGTAGTATAAGCCCGATGCTGATGCTGGCGGCAGCGCGTCAGGCGGTGGGGCGCGATTTTACCCTGCTGATTGATAGCGGCTTTCGCCGCGGTACGGATGTGGTCAAAGCGCTGGCGCTGGGAGCCAATGCCGTATTGCTGGGACGTCCGCTGTTGTATGCGGTAGCCAGCGGCGGAGAGCCGCAGGTTGAGCGAGCACTCTCCAGCCTGATACAGGAAATCGACCGTACCATGGCGCAGCTGGGCTGCTGTTCGATTGAGGATCTGCATCCGGGGCTATTGAATCCCGCCTGAACCTGAAGGTCGCAACGAGGGAGCTGTCACCATGCGTCGCTGCGTGGATTTTAGAGAATCGGCAGGGGAGGAAACACCGCGCCTGCCTCTGCTGCTCGTAGAACAGGAGTGCGGGGTGCCCTACGGAGGGGAAGCGTTCTCCGGAATGCTGCGCCGGTTCAGGCTGTATGCCTGCTGTTCAGAAACGCAGGCGCGGGGCCATCAGGGCGAGCGGATGATGTTCTCTCTGCCCGCCCACGTTGCGCGGGAGGAATGTTGTGGACAGGTTACGAATGAATCTGCGGCAGGTCTTCTGGCGAAGACCCTGACAGGCTCTGGCTGCCTGCACGGGGGGCTGTAAATGAGGCGCTTATGTACAATAACCTTCCCGATCTGGGTGACAGCGTGCTGTGAGAAATTATCTGCAGGCAGGTTAAGGTCTAATAACGTAGTGATCCCCCCGATTCCCTGTGTGAAGAGGAAGGGGCATTATCGCGATACAAGACATAAAAGGTCCACGAATAGCGGACCTTTTATGTCATTTTTACTCTTTGTGGGCCGACCGATTGCGCAGGACTTCGCTCACAACCGGGGCCGCGGTAAATGCGTTTGGCCAGCCAGCATAAAACGCGGCCTGGGTAACCACTTCCCCGGCTTCTTCAGCTGAAAGTCCATTATCCATAGCTCTGTTAAGGTGATAACCAATCTGTGCGCTCTGTCCGGATGCCATTAACGCACTGACCGTAATCAGACTTCTGTCGCGCGGCTTAAGCGCGGGCCTTTGCCAGAGATCCAGGAACAAGGGGGCAGCCGTGAATTTAACCAGGCCAGGAGATATTGGGCCGACATTTTTTTCCACGGTTTCTGAACGCTGCTTTTCTGCTTCCTGGTTGAGGGGAAGCAGATCCGGAGAGGCATCTGGAAGGGCATCTGCCGTGACGCCACGGGCTTCAAAAACTGCCCTGGTCACGCTGACGGCTGACATCGCATTTGACCATCCTGAGTAGAATGCCAGATGGGTAATGATTTCTGACACTTCCGCTGGCGTAACGCCAGCATCAAGGGCAATGTCTAGATAGTGCCTAAGGTCGCCGGGCTGATTTCTGGCAATCAGCATGGCGACGGTCACCATGCTACGGTCCCTGGGAGAGAGAGCGTCACGCGTCCAGAGATCTTCAGTAATCGCTTCACGACCAAAGCGCGCCAGAGCTGGTGAGACAGAACGAATATCAGCTTCCGAAATCGCTGAAGGTGCAATTTTCATCATGGGCTTACCTCTTGTTTCCTCAGCATTAGCAAAATCAGATATCACAAGCGACATGGCCGCCGCTGCAATCACGCTTTTCATGTTAATCCTCACAGGTCAAAGATGCGGAGCCTGTTTGATTCCGCCTTTGTTACGAAGAAATACCGGTTTTACTGGAATAGCCTCCTTACTGATGCTCATGTGCGCCGTTTGTCTGAGATAGTCCTGGAAGTGTGGCGTTTGTCGATGCAGCTGATAATCTTCTTCACTGGCGTAAATTTCATAGAAATACCAGCGGTTGGGCATCTTTACATCTGTTGCGGCATACATGGCTAACACACCTTTCTCTACCTTGAGCGACTCGGCCATTTCTGGAAGGACTATTTTTTTGAATTCGGCCTGAAATTCAGGCTTTACTTCGACGACCACCAGATTATTGATGGTTCGCTCATCCGGTATAATGGTTTTATCCCCCAGAAACTGTGGATCCAGGGTGATTTTCTTTTTCCGATCGATAATTTCAGGCGCCAGAGCAGCGAATGCCTTATACGGTTCGGCATTCAGATGTTTGCGGTAAGCCCTCTCATTTTTATAGATTTCGACCATGTATGCCTGGCGTGGATTGTCGCCGCGTTTTAGAGCGTACATCGCCAGCGTGCCTGCTTCATGGGCAACCGAAGCGGAAATCGTTTGTCTGGCCACATCATCAAAATTTCTGTCCCGAGCCGGCCTGACGCTAAGCTCGAAGATATTAATCACTGGCTTATCCAGCGCGTCCGGTTTTTTTGCTAAGACAGGGCTACTTATTAACATGCACATTAAAAGCATAAGCCTCTTTTTCACGATGATCCTTTTACTCAAATTACGGTTTAATACGCTTGCTCGGTTGAGGCTGGTCGTAACGCAGCCGGTTGCGACTGGCACTCTTTAAGACCAGGGCTCTTTGTATGTCTGGTGGCATAAAGAATCTAATGGCTAATAAATGCCGCAGCTATGGGATGGCATAACCTCATCATAAAACCACTATTCCTTAATAAGGCTTTTCAGCCGCTATGGCGGTTTGTCCAGCGTTCAGCAATGCTGGCCAGTCAACGGGTCGCCAAATCCCATGCATCCCATGCTGATGCGCGAGACCCGTAAGTCACTTTTACCGCGCCGAATATACTGCATCGCTGTTCTCTCAGAATTATTGGCGCACGGTGTTGAGCAGTTCGACAAGCCTTGCCGCGTGTTCTCGGGCCAGCATTTTTTGCTGGGCGATTTTGTCGGCATCCCGATCGGCGTAGCTGATACCGCAGGTATAAACCGGTGTCAGCAGATCAAGATTGCATAGCCTTGCCGTGGTCTTAAACGGAACGAGGTACTCCTCAATGGCGTGGCCAAAGAAACCATCAGCGGTATAGAGCGCCTGCGGCGCGCCCGTAGTGAAGGAGAGGATCAGCTTTTTGCCGCTCAGTTTCGCCGTTGAGCCATGCGCGAAGCCGTGAACAAAGACTTCGTCCAGCCATTGTTTCATTAATCCTGGCAGCCCATACCAGGAAAAAGGAAATTGCCAGACGATGACATCGGCGCGGAGCAGACTATGCTGCTCGGCAGCGATGTTGAATTTTCCATCCGGATAGAGCCAGTCCAGGCGACGAATTTCAGCATCGGGAAAGGCGGCAGCGACTTCATCAAGGATAGCCGCGTTGGCGATGGACTGTGTAAGCGCAGGATGACCTGAGACAATGAGGATATTTTTCATTTCAAGTAGTTAAATAGCTCTGATGAATATTTAACCCAGTATAGAGTGACGGCATTATTTTTTTTAGTGGAGTAAAGGCTCATTAACTTTTAGACAAAAACTAATAATACTTGCCTGAATCTCATTACGCTGGGTCAGCATGACGCAGTGAATCAAGCCATGATGTTCTTCGAGGCAAATGATTTTCATCTTCCCACCATCGACTCAGCCGGAACAGTCTGTCCATCTATTTCATGTATGAAAGACTGTCCCGGACGTGGTTTACACCATCGGTTTTTCCCAGGCACCTCGCGTATCCACCCTGGTCTCGGCGGCGAGTTGTTCCAGCAGGATGACTTCCTCATTGCGTAACTGAATGTCTGAAGCGCTGGCGGCATCCAGAACGTGATGGACTTTAGTCGCACCAATGAGTGGAAGGGTACCTTTCGCAATAGCCCATGCGATGGCTATCTGTGCAACGCTGGCATTCCTCTCGTCTCCCATTTTTTTCATGGCGGCAGTTAGTCTTTCTATCTGCGGCAGTACGGCGTTATAACTCTCGGCCCGGCCGCTTCCGGCAGGCATGGGATGATTTGAATCATAACGACCACTGAGCGCGCCTTGCTCCAGCACCATGTAAGCAAAGAACGTGATGTTATTTTGTCGGCAATAACCCAGGATTCCGGCCTCTTCAGAGGCGCGATAGAGCAGGCTATAGTGGTTCTGTACGGCACTGATGGAATAACCAGAGGCGTTCAGGATCTCATTGGCCCGTCTGATTTGTGCCAGATTATGATTGGAAACGCCGACGCGCTTTACCTTGCCACTTTGTAAAAGTGGAATCAGTCCTGGCGTCCATTTCTCGACGTCGAGAGGATTATGGATCCAATAGATATCAATATCTTTCACACCCAGGCGTTCGAGGCTTGCCTCAAGCATGTCGCTGACAGGTTGCGCGGACCGAGCGTCAGCAATCTGCGGTGTGAATTTGGTGGATAACATCATCTCCTCGCGTGGAAACTGACGGACTAATGTTCCCAGCGCTGCCTCGGAACTCCCCATGCCATATACTGCTGCGGTATCCCAGAGATTGAGGCCCTTACTCATGGCAGTGGTAAACACGTCTGCCATCTGAGTATCAGAAAGATGATTGCCGAAGACCGTGTCGCCGCCGGCAAAGCCTGTGCCCCAGGACCATGTGCCAAGCGCGACGGGGGGAAGTGTTTTCATATTTAGCTCCTGAAAAAGCCGGAAGATTGCTTACCTGAGCCGGCCAACGAGGGTAATTAACGGTGAAAAAAGAGAAAGGGGTTAAGCTGTCTGGCGGAGCGCATGTCACAGCGCCATACCTACACCATGCGCTGAAGCGGGATTTTGCCCAGTACTAAGGCGTTTATCGGTAACGTCAGCTCGGCCATGAAGAAACCGGTCGGTACATCGGATGCGCCTTTAATCGAATGGCTGGAAACGACACGCAGCACGGGTTTATTTGCAGGTTTCATGTTGGGCCTCACTGGTGATTTTTAAATTCAGCGGCGAAGAGATTTTCCCAGTTATTAAATGAGCCAAGCGGAATGCACTCGAAGCTTAATAAGCCTGCTTTTGCCAGCGGAAATTCGGCCATTACGCTCATCGCTTCATCAACAGAGTCACATTCAAGAAAAATAGCGACGCCAGGCCGGTCCTGACGAAAGTAGATGTCGCGGATGAAGCCGGATTTATACAATCCCCAGGCGTGTAGCGCTTCAGCGTTAAGGTGCGGAGCATATTTTTCCAGCGATGCCCCAGGGGCAGGGATATCCAGACATAAAATTCGCATCATAGTCTCCTGAACTCAGGCCTTTGTAGAAAGAGACTAAAGTATAAAAGACGCCTTTCAGGAAGATTAGGAGGTCATTGACTTAAGCATCTTTAGGCTGTACTTAATAATCAGGCGAGGATTGCTTAAGGAAATTGTTATGAATAACGCCCTGTATAACCAGATACGCATCTTTCAGAGCATTGCACGTGAAGGCAATATTTCAGCAGCGGCAAGAAAGCTGGAAATTACGCCTCCTTCCGTCAGCAATGCGCTTAAGCTGCTGGAAGAGCATATTGGCCATCCGCTTTTTGTGCGTACGACCCGCCGTATTGAGCTGACGGAAACAGGGCAGCTGTTGCTAGAACAGACCGCTGCGGCCGTAGAGTCGCTGGAAAGTTCGCTTGAAAGCATCCGCGATCAGAATCAGGAACCCGCTGGCATAGTGCGAATCACGCTCTCGCGTTTTGCCTATCTGTTAATTCTTAAGCCTGCAATGGCAGAATTCTGTCAGCAATATCCGGGTATTCAGCTGGAAATTTCGGTCTATGACGGTACCGTGAATATTATCGAAGAGCGTTTCGATCTGGGGATCCGTTTTGGCGATATTCTGGAGGGTGGGGTAGTGGCGCGGCCGTTGATGAAACCCTTTCGTGAAGGATTGTATGCATCCTCAGCCTATCTCAGCGAGCATGGAATGCCTGAGGTGCCAGCAGATCTCCGTCAACATCTACTAATTGGTTACCGTTTTATTACAAACAACCGCATCCTTCCATTAATCCTGAACGACCGCGGAGAGCCGCTGACCGTTGAGATGCCCGGGCAGCTAATTAGTAACGATATTGACGTTATGGCAGACGGAATCCGCAACGGGCTGGGAATTGGGCGTTTATTTGAACCCATCTTGCGGTTACAGCCCGACAGGCAGCAATTTATACCTGTGATGGAGGACTACTGGAAAACCTATCCGCCGGTGTATCTCTATTACCCCAAAAACGCGGGTAAAACTAAAAGAGTAAAGGCCCTGATTGATTTTTTGATATCTGCTACAGCGCGGTAAAACGACAACTGAAGGCCCGAGCGCCGCTTGAAAAGATAAATTCACTGGAAAACAGGAAGGGTTTGAGCGGCCAGATGCTGATAATAGAAAGCTAAAGTCATAGGACAACCTAATCACTATTCCCTTGTCCACAGTAGTTTCTTTCGCAGCAATATATTTGAGGGCGTTCGGAGTACCGTAACAAGCACCGGAATAACACATCGCGGAAGAGCTAGTCTGGATATTACCATTACCGGTTATGAAGTTTAGTTCGCATGACACAACAGGGAGAAAAGTGCACGGCACAACGCTATCTTGACGTCATCTACGGCTTCTTTCAGCTTAGAGGCATTAGCCAGACAGCACCTAATCTGATGTGGGATCTTTGCTCCCTTCTTCGTTCAGTTGATGAGCGATGACATACTTCTTTATCAGGTCATTACCTTATCATTAAATTAGAAACACAGCGGATCAAAGGCTAACTACGGCATAACGTCCGCTTTTCGCTCAACGCACACTTTCAGCTCGCTTAGCTTGTCCGCTTTACGCCAGAAGCAGAATTAGCATAAGAACTTGTTTGTTAAATCCGACCGTATATGCTCCCAAAGTTAGGGATTCAAAACCTTAAAGCGGCGTGTCAGACCGTTGTCAGGTTACTGTCGGGTTATGATCGTGGTCGTGCAAAATTATCTGGGCAACACTGTGCGCTGACCACTTTCCATCCGGAGGCATAATATGAGTAATACCAACAAATTTAGAGCGCTGCGTCTTGCGCGAGCATGGTCCCAGGAACAGCTTGCCGAACTGTCCGGACTGAGTGTGCGCACGGTGCAGCGTATCGAGAATGGCGATCAGCCCAGCCTGGAAACACTAAGCGCCCTGGCAGCTGTATTTGAGGTGAGCGTTGAGGATCTTTCTGGCCCTGATGCGCCTGGCGATGACGCGCTCGACCAGAGAATTGCCGAAGCGAAGAGCTACCTCGCTGAGGAAGGCCGTTTTTACCGGTCGGTTATTACAGCTATCGTTGTTTGTACGCTGCTGCTTGTTCTTAACCACTTTACGGCCTCGACCAGCGTATGGTCATTGTGGGTAGCAGGGATCTGGTCTGCACTGCTGGTTATTCGTGGCATGAGGACGTTTGTTTTTCGCGAGCCGATCAGCCGCTGGCAACAGAAGCGGCTGCGGCAGATGCTGCGGCGGTAACCGCGATTATAATTTTCGATATCCAAACTGCCCCCAGCAGTGCGCAGCCTGCATTGAATGCCGCTTTAGCGGCATTCAGGCGCTCGAAGCAGCTACATATTGCACAAGAGCTGCATGGCGCAGTTAGCCCGGCGAAGCCGGTTCCGGTTTGATAGGTTTCACCAAACCGTTAGTTCGCTTAATGTGCATTATGTTAAATATAAACCGTCTGATGAATTGCACGTCAGCTCATCTACTTCAAGATGAGGTCTGCTCCGTTTCAGAAGCAGACTTCATAATTCATCGTTGGTACGCATCCTGGGACATTAAATATGCAGAAGAATTTTACCCGTAACTTTTGAAGATTCCAGCGCATGATGTGCATCAGCTATTTTCTCAAGGGGTAAAATCAGGCCAATGACTGGCTGATAACTTCCACTTTCGAGGCAGGCGTTAATATCTTTTGCACTGGCTTGTTTTAATTCCATGGAGACGTGATATATATACACAAAGCGCAATACACAACCGTGCATCATGGCCTTCAGGAGTGGGACGGGAAGTGTTTCTGTTGCGCTATCTGTCGCATAAGAACTAATAATGCCTCCGTGAGACAGGCAAGCCAGATTGGTATCAAAGTTCTCTTTCAAAGCAACATCGACTATATGATCAACGCCCTGATTACCTGTCTGAGCCATAATTATTTTTGCCACATCATGTTCTGTACGGTTAAGAACTAAATCCGCACCGCTTTTTCTGGCTATTTCTGCTTGTTGACTGTTTCTTACAGTAGTCACAACCCATGCTCCAGCCCATTTAGCTAATAAAATCGCAGCTGTTCCTACTGCTCCCGCCCCGCCATGAATAAGCACCCGTCGATCTTTAAGGTCACCATCGGAAAAAAGGCAGCGGTGAGCCGTGAGGGCTGGAATGCCCAGTGAAGCGCCTGTTTCAAACGAAATGTTGTCAGGAAGTCGTACGGCCTGCTCAGCCGGAACGACAACGAACTCTGCTGCCGTTCCCGACGCTCGGCCATATTGTGCTTCATAAATCCATACACGTTCATTAAGCCGTTCAGG
>Ga0154006_1000236_pt1 | contig 18335 bp, 8 predicted proteins | sample TSFL090MetaG_FD_104747 | JGI IMG/M metagenome (GOLD analysis project Ga0154006, IMG submission 104747) | Attine ant fungus gardens microbial communities from Florida, USA - TSFL090 MetaG | ecosystem: Host-associated > Fungi > Mycelium > Unclassified | place: USA: Florida, Wakulla State Forest...
CCGCGGCCTGATCACCGCCGAGCAGGAAGAACAACATCTCAAGGCCATGCGCCACTTGCCCGCCGCGCTGCAAAGCGTACTGGCGCTGGAACCGAGTATCGTGGCCTGGGCCGAATCCTTCGCCCGCCGCGAAAACGCCCTCTTCCTCGGCCGCGGCCTGCACTACCCGATCGCCCTCGAAGGCGCATTGAAGCTCAAGGAAATTACCTACATCCACGCCGAAGCCTACGCCGCCGGCGAACTCAAGCACGGCCCGCTGGCGCTGGTCACCGATCAGATGCCCGTCGTCACCGTCGCCCCGAACGACGCGCTTGTGGAGAAATTGAAGTCCAACATGCAGGAAGTGCGCGCACGTGGCGGCCAGCTCTACGTCTTCGCCGACGGCGACTCGCAGATCACCTCCAGCGACGGCCTGCACGTGATCCGCATGCCAGAACACTATGGCCCGCTGTCACCGATCCTGCACGTGGTGCCGCTGCAATTGCTGGCGTATCACACGGCATTGGCGCGGGGGACGGATGTGGATAAGCCGCGGAATCTGGCCAAGTCGGTGACTGTGGAATAAGGGAGGATCGGCGAGGCGCATGGGTGGGGCTTGTGAATAAAGTCTAGAACGTGGGAATAAAGCCTAGAACAAGGAAATAAAGCTTAGAACAACAAAAGCCACCTAAAAAGCAGACAACCACGAAAAGCAAAAAAGCCCGCGAACGCGGGCTTTTTCTTGAGGGTTGATCACAATGATGGTGAATTGCACTGATATCCCTCTAACTAATCGCAAAGGTTGATCTCTTCAACTGCTCGTCCGCAATCGGCCAGAAGCAGCCTTTCACTTGAAAAAAATTATCATTACATATGCTGTTGATTTGCTCGCAGAATTGACCCTCTCCAATTGACCCACCATCCACTGCCTTCCAAAGGCAGCCACACGGTCGTACGACCCCTCATATCCCAGTTCTTTCAGGTCCAGGAACATCTGTTTCAGGGTTCGTCTTTGCTTTCGAGATTTGGCTGTTTCAGCGGTTAGCCATGCAGATAGCCGAGGTGCGAATTCATCGAGAGAACTCGATGATTGCCTTGTGGGATAGGACGGTTCAACTGCTTCTGATCGAATGTATCGTCGAACGGTGTTGCGAGAAATGTCGAGCCTGCGGGCGATTTCCCGAATTGAGATGCGGTCTCTGATGTACCAGCGTCGAATAATTCCAAGTAGGGCCACGTCTATCACTCCGTTCTCCCGCTCGCTGTCATGAGCAGGATTGTGGTCTAAACATGGGGCAACTTAGGATGCAAATTTCCTGGAAAAGTGGGTCAGTTTTCAGTGCAATTCAACAGCCAGCATCTGGTCCAGTCCGATAGCCTCACTCCAAAAGTGGATCAGTTTTGAATGCAAATCAACAGCTAAATTAGCTCTTTGAAAATAAACGACTAATCCATCCTTGACGACGGAGATTCGACTTTTCTTCAATACTATCGATCGTTTGAGTTTCCTCTGTCGATACCATTGCGGTGGAATGCCATTTCTTCAAACTGCTTGGAAGTCGTTGCATGTCTGCCTGCGTCACGACGCCCGGCCGCAAAAGATCTCCAGGATATTGAGGATGTCCAAGGCAAAAGCTGTCATCAATGGCCAACATCTTGGCAACCAAAGCCGCCTCAATACACCACTGGCCAAAATAGGCTCCTCCGGCCATATTCTTCTCACCATATTTATACCAATATGGCCTTTCGTATAAAGCACTGTCGCCGGAAAGATGCCTGTTTTTAGGAACACGATTCAGATCGGTGTACCACGATTCTACAAACTCGTTCAATGCTGCGGAACGTTGCCCGACGCTACCCTCAACTACATTTAGGAGTTTTTGATAAGGTCTCGGATGACAAAGCATCTCGCCAATACTGCGATTGGGCTGCTTTGCTGCGAGGAGTTCGTCAAGGAGCTTGTCTTTACCTTCGTTTCCCATGAGGGAAATTAGTCTCGCCCATTCATCAACATTAGTCTCTGCAAAAAACGCCAAACCCGTTATCCAGAAACAGACAATATAGTGATCTAGGTTCACAGACCAGTCGAATTTGAACCGGTATTCTTCGTCCGACATCAATTCCAAATGAAGGCGCTCAGCATTCTCCCAAGCTACCAATAGCTGAGAAAAGTCTTTTGTTACATCTGCAGCTGAGTCCCCTCTTGAATAACGCATTAGCATCAGATGCAAATAGTTCGTTACTAGAGTAAAGGCGTATTGAGGGCGATACTGAGGGTTTCCCGTAGGCTCCTTTAGTGTCTGGATGTGATCATCTATATTCTTCTCTGAATACCGAATCCATTTGTCCCAATATTCTTTGCCGCAAAAAGGCGCTCTAGTCATTACAATTGTCCCAAAAGCTTACTAACAATAGAAGAATCTGCTTTCGCTATCTTTCCTGCTGCATCCACGATCCAAACGGATGCACCGCCTGCTGAATCTGTGTGGACCACCCATTTTTCCACGCGGCCAGAATCCAAAGATTTTTTAATAGCGTTAGCCTTAATAACATCTCCATTTACCGACTCAAGAATTCGATCATATCCCGTTTGAGCACCGCGAACCCAATCGTCACTCATCTGCATACCATCACCAGTTTTCTTTAACACTGACTGGCCAAATTTGTATTCGACAACAACAAAATCTACATCGGCCCTGCTCACCTTATATAGATCATCGATGCCAGTCTGCCCCACTGATGCTGTTCTTCCAAATTTCTGAGCATCAGGCAAGAGTTTTTCTACCGTCTTTGAGCCGAGAATCTCTCCAATAATGCTCTTTTCGGCACTCCCCAATTTACTAAAGTCCATCAATGGCTTTCCGTCTATACCGACCACCCCTCCCGAAGCAAGCAATGCATCAAATTTTGCCAATCCAGCAAGTGTTTTAAGCCCACTTGTACTTAAACTAATACCTAATTTGGCCAGCTCTACGCCGCCTTTTGCGATTCCGGAGACGCCCGTCACAATGCTACCCGCCTGCCAGACGAGAGCACCTATGTCCTTGCCGAACTGCTCCGCGTTTTGATCGCCCCCCTGTTCCAGCGCTAACTTCATGCGCTCAATCTTTGCGTTCAGTTCGGCGTAAAGAGTATCGCCAAGAGCACTTCTTGCCTCACTGCTACTGAAAATCTGCTTGAGCCCATTCAAACCATCAATTGGATGCAACATAAAATCGGACAGTCCTTTGACATCGCTCCAGCCTGATTCCGCAAGGCCTTTTCCTATGCCTGTCAGCGTGATGGCGTCCTGTTTCATGCTCGTATAGCTCCACTTCGCTTGAACTTTCAGTTTTTCAGAAAGCGTCTTTGCCTCTCCCATTTCTTTGTTGTACTGTACGATCTGCTGAGACGCCAACCAGTTGTTGTCAACAGCCGAAGTCGCGGAATTAGTGGCAGCCACAGCATCGGAATTTGAAACAGATGCAATTCCGGATACCAGCGAAATGATCAAATTCCGCTTGGCTTCACGCTGCTCCGCAGTTTCATCTGCGTTCGTCTCGGCAAACAGTCCCGTCAGCAAACTACTAACCGCAGCACCTGTAGCTCCCGAACTACAGCTTTGCCCCGATGCGGCTGATCCCGCACAGGCTAAAATCCCATGTAAGGCCGCGTGCTCCGGGCTTCCTTCCTTCAAAATACCGCCTGAAACCAGGTTGCCAATGTAGGCAGCACCCTGCTGCTGCACATAGTTGATCACCATGTTATCGATGAACTGCGCGTTCGACCCGGTGACGTTGCCACTTGCGGCCGCCGTCAGGGCCATGCTTATTTGACGATAGGTTCCGCCTGCGCCCCAACTATTGTTAATTTGCGCAGCCTCATCCCTCAAACCAATAACTTGGTCACGCAGCGCCTGCCGTTGCTCGTCACTGAGCCCATTGCCCAGGTCTTGCACCAGCGCATCCATGCTTTTGGCTGCCTTCAGCTTATCGTCAATTTCCTTGGCTCGATTGTTGAGGAACGTCCCCATTTCACGGGTCAACGCCGTCACGATGGAAAATCCGGCCTGGATTTCCTGTTGGTTGAAAATCGGTTTTAAAGCATTGGTGCCATCTCTGTCGCTGCTGACGTCCCGATTCAACGATGCAATCACCTGGTCACCGGTCTGGCCTGTGAGCTGTTGCTGCTGCTGACCATTCGTGATCGTTATCGCGCCGCCGCTGATGCCGCTACGAGTGGTGCTTGAAGCGCTTCCGCTGGCCGACATCACGGCAGGCGGAGTCGCCGAGAAGCCACCATCTTTGCCGGTAGTCGGCAGCTCCGTTCCTGGCACTTTCGCGCCCCCAGACTGGGCATTTCCTTGCTGGTCTTTGCCAGTCGCGTTCTCCTTGCCGGTTCTATAGCCCACACCGATGCCGATACTATTGGCGCTGTAATTTGCGTTGTTCTGGATATCGCTCTGCGTCAGGCTGGCAGTCGTGAGGATATTCTTGCCGTCTGCCACTGCCTTGTCGGTACTGGCAATGATCGCGCCCTTGAGATCCGTGTTCCCGTCCACGTTCACCTGGAATCCGTCATCACCGGCCTTGATGCCCGACTGTTCCATCACGCTGGCGAAATCGCTCTTGATGGTCGACTTGCTGTAGTTCACGCTGCCGCCCATCGCCCCCATGCCGACCGACAGACTGAAACCGGCGCTTTGCTGCTTGCTGTCGAATTTGCTGGTGTCCTGTAGGCTCTGGATGTTCAGATCGCCGCCGACATCGGCGACGACCTGCTTGCCCGAAGCGACCGCCCCGATCAGATTCATATCACCGCCGCTACTGATGGTCAGCTTGTTGCCGGCGTCCACGTGCGCGTTGGTATAGCTGACGTCGCTGCCATCCGCGTTGCCGCGGCCAAACGACGCGCCGACGTTGAACAGCAAACCGGAAGTGCCGATGCTGAAGCCGATCGATGCTGAACTGGAGCTGTTCTTCCCGTGCTGGTCCGATGTTCCCTTGCCAGCCAGCAGATTGATCTGGTCGTCAGCCCTCAGGCTCAGGTTCTCGCCCGCCTTGACGGAGCTGCCCTGGACCGTGATGTCGCTGTTGGCGCCGTCGCCGGTGGCGGTGATGTTGACGTAGCCGCCGCCTGCAATGGTCGAGCCGACAACGCTCGTGCCGGACGTTTCACGATGGCTCTGGTTCTGGCTTGCGCCGAGGCTGAAGGAAAGGTTGACCCCACCCGCCTGCGCCGGGTTGCTGGCCACGGCGTCATAGGCGTTCTTGCCGGCCAATGCTGCCGTCGCGCCAGCCAGTACCTTCATGCGGCCGTCACCGGTCTGTTGTGCTGCGGAACCCATCTGCTGGACCGTCTGGATCGCCGCGAGCACCGGACTGGACAATGCCACCGACAAGCCGCCTTGCTTCACGGAGTAGTCTTGCGTCGTGTTGGTAAGGTTCTGGGCCTCCTTCACCAGCACGGACTTGGCGGCAATGTCGATATCGCCTTGCATGACAAGCACGTTGCTGCCGGCCTGGCTATAGGCGTTGCCGGCCTTGATGCTGACGTTGCCCTCGATGCTGCCGACGCTGCTCGACACAGTGTTCTGGCTGATTTGATGATTTTTGTCATCGATTTCGCGCGAACCGAGGGTGAACCCTATGCCGCCGCCACCGAACAGGCCGCTGGTCTTCTGGTTGTGCTGCTCTGCGTGGTCGACCGTGTTGCTTTCCGCCTGGATGGTAATGTTGTTGCCAGCCTGCAGGCTGGTTCCCGCGGACGACACCACGTTGCTGCCGATGATGCTCATGTCCTTGCCGGCCTGCAGCTTCACCGTGTCGCCGCTCAGCGTACTGCTGATCACATTGCTGCGGTCATCGCTAATGATGTCGGTGTTGGTCTTGCTGGACAGGAAACCCTTGGACGTCGACTTTGAATATTCGTCGTAGGTGCTGCGCTCCTTGGCGGCCACGACCTCGATGTTGCCGGTGGCGGAAACGTCAAGTGCCTTACCTGCCGTGACATTGCTGCCAATCACCTTGACGTCGGCTGTCTCCAGATTGCCGGCGCTAATCGCCAGCCCGCCACTCGAATTGATGCTGGAACCCTGCGCTGTAGTGGTCTCGCGCTGCGCCTGGAAATCGGATTTCGAGGTCTTGTGGGCATACGACGTTGAAGATTCATTCATCGCCGCGCCAATGCTGACCTCGCGCCCCGCAAGTATCTGGCCGTCACCCTCCCCGTTAGCGCCGATCGCCACATTGGCACCGGTCAGGACGACATCCCGCTTGGCCACCAGTGAGAGATTTCCGCCAGCGCTGACCGATGAGCCAGAATTGCCGGAAACGGTCTCGTGCACTGTGTAACCGGCGTGGTTGACGTCAAGGGTACTGCCGGTCTTGACCGTGTCCAATAACAGATCGCCTCCCGCGCTGATCGACATGTCGCCCACGCCCTTGCCGCCCGCGACGCCGCTGCCAAGGCTGGCTCCGATGTTCTCGACGTTGCCGCCAGCGGCAATCGTGAGATCCTTGCCGGCGACAATGCCGGCCGTGTTCGACAGCGAAGTGAAGCTGCCGCTGCTTTGTCCGTTCGCATAGGTTTGCTGAACGGTCAACGTCTGATTGCGGACATTCCCCCCGGCGCTGATGACGATATCGTCGCCGCGGATCCCGCCGCCCAGGTTGGCGATATCGTTCGAGGCCACCAACACAGTGCGCCCCGTACCGTCGGCGCGGCCATCGATCATGCCGCCCTTGTTGCTGATATTGGATGCCTGGATGGTGATGTTGGAGCCGCTGATCAACGCGCCGTCATCCAAGTGTGCCAGGTACACCCGGGGAACCAGCACATCCTGTGTGCTGCCGTCAGGCAGCGTGACGGTCTGGGTAACCAGCCAGACGATATCGCTGGTCAGATGGCTGACCTGGTCGGGCGTCAATTCCACACCAGGGCGCAATCCCCAGGCTTGCGCCGTACTGACGCCATTGCTGAGCAGCTTCTGGTATTGACTGTCGTCGCCGGCGGCGCCAGTGACCTTGCCCGTCAGCTGCGTGATCTGCTCGCGCACCAGCCGCTGCTCGTAATAGCCGTCGCCCAGGCGCTTCTGTACCGTGCTGGGATCCACGTTGAGCGCGGTCAGCAGGTAGTCGCTGCTCAGCCAGGTACGGTGGTCAGTGAATTGCGATCGCGTTTCCAGCAGGTAGCTGCCGCCGGCGGACGGTTGGAACAACACGCCGGGACGCAGCGGGACAGGTATGTTGCCGTTCTGGGGGAACAAGGCTCCAGCCGGGAATCCGGTCATCGTCGGCAGGCCCGAACCGGAAGGAAGCGACCCGCCGCCGGGCGCATTGCTACCCGGACGGGTTGCAACGTTGCCCAGCATGCCGCCAATCGGCTGGCCGCTGCCAGTGGTCGGCGTGATGTCGTTGCGGATGTTGGCCGCGCTACCGGCGGAGAGATCGGCATTGCTGAAGTTGTTGGCCATGATGGTCACGCCGCCGTTGCCGACAATCGCGCCCTGGGTGGTACCGATCACTTCCGAGATGTCCGGCATGCTGTATGCCGTCACCGTGCCTCCTGTGGTCGTGAAGGTGCCGTCGAAACTGTGTCGGCGATACAGGGTCTGGCCGAGATTGGTGATGTTGGCGGTGGCCCCGCCCAGCCACAATGCGCCATTGACGACGATATTGCTGAACTCGTTGCTCAGCGATTGGCCTATGCGGATATTTGCATTACCGCCGGCCCGGATTTCAGCGACCGCGCCGGCACTGCTGGACAATCTATCTTCGGTGGCGGTGTGATGGGCATTGCGAGTTAGCTCAAGCGAATCGTGCTGTGGCGCCAAGGCACGCTGTGTGTCGCGACGGAAGATGCTGTTGGGATCAGTATAGTCTTGTTCGGCAATAAATCTGATGCAATCGGTAGTGCAATTACCGTACTGGTTCGAGTACGAGGGCATGGGCTCCCAATTAACTTCACTACGACCAGCTCGCAAGTCATCGCCGCCGACAATCTTGTCGGGATTACTGACGTTTGTGCTCTGCGAGGTGTAGTAAACCACGCGCGTCCCATCCACCGCACTTCCTCGACTGATCTGTCCGAAGGATGCCCAGTTAGAAGAAATTCCCATATTCAAGACGGTATCATTGGCATGCGTTCTGATCACCGCTCTACCGATTACATAACCATCTGGCGTAATAATATTTTTCGTCTCGATAACATCGGCCGGATTAACGTAAAGAACCTCGTATGCATTGAAGTTCGACGAATCCGGTTTGTAGTACATCTGGTTGGCACCGTTATGCCACCAAGACGGTGCCCGCATCGAATAGGTTTCATCAAGCGTGCGTACTGTGGTCACTGCCACACCGCTGCGCGTATTTCGCATATTAACGGCTGCCATTTCCAGATTTCCGGCAGCTTCGACAATGGAATCTTCATTGGTGATTTGCGCCGTTCCATTGACCAGACCGTTCACATCGCGCTGGTCATTGGCACCGATCGCCATATTGCCGGCGCTGTAGATGACCGCGTTGCCCCGATTGGAGAGGAGGCTGCTCACCCATAGCGAAACGCTGTTGCCACCGCCCAGCAAGGCGCTCGCTCCCGTGTTGTTGATCGTCTGGGTGCGTACGACCAGGTCGCCACCCAGGATGACGCCGGTGTTGTCGACAGTCGGCGCAGTGATGTCAAGGAGATTGCGAGAACTGATCTCACCAGCGTTGACAAGCGCACCGCTGCCATTGATGGCGATCGCGTCAGCCTGGATCGCGGCGGCATTGAGGTTACTGATTTTAGCCGCAGACAGCGACAGCGAACCCGCGCGCAATTGTCCTTCGTTGAGATAGTCACCTGCCAGGTTCAAGACCATGTCGCCATTGGCGGCGAAGGCGGCTGACGAAGACTGACGGAAGCCGCCGCGGGAGGCAAGCGTGACATCCGTTTGCACTCCCATGCTGCCGTCATTCACCACGTCTTGTGCGGTAACATTGAGGACCTTCGCCGTGATCAGGCCGGGAGCGGCGTTGCTGAGCTGGCCATCGGCGGTCAGCGATGCGGTTCCCCCATTCGCCTGGATCTTCCCATCGTTGTACACCGATGCTCCGGCATTACGTGCCCGCAAGGTGATGTCGGTCTGGGCCGCGATGGTGCCGCTGTTGCGGACATCACCGTTGGCCTCCAGCGAAGTCATACCTGCGCTGGCGCTGATGACGCCGGTATTGCTCATCCCCACATCGCTTCCTGCGAACGTGTCCCGGGCAATATTGGCGGCTTCAATGCCTACCGCCTGCGCAGCTATGATCGTACCGCCATTGACGACGCGGCCATCGGCACCTACCTGTACCTGCCCGCCTGCAGCTTGAATGCTGCCGCTATTGTCGATATCGAACTGGCCGCCGGCAAACGACAGGCCCGACGCACTGCGCGCCTCCGCGCTCACGCCACCCTGCCCCATCACCGCTCCGGCATTGGCTATGCCGCCATCGATTGCGAGCTGGACGGCACCGGCGCTGGCGCCGATGTCTCCCGTATTGCGCAAGCCATAGCGGCCGTCTATGCCATTGCTGCCTGCCCCGCCTGCGACACGAATATTCACTCCGTCCCTGGCGAGGACTTTCCCGCCATTGTCGACAGCACCGCTGACCTTGAGCGCTATCGCCCCCCCCTGCGGCGCTGATGCTTCCGCCGTTACGCAGGCCAACCTGGCCGGCGGCTGCGCCGCCATGTCGTGCGGCAATGCTCACCGCTGTCTGGCCTGTCATCGCTCCAGCGTTGTCGATACTGCCATCGGCATCGATGCTTATGCCGCCCTGCGACGCGCTGATGCTGCCGCCATTGCTCACATCCGCCGGCACGCCGCTTGCGCCTGAAACATCAAGCCGTACGTCGTTGCGCGCGACCATCGTACCCATATTGTCTACAGCTCCGGACGTGCTGACGGAAATGCTTCCGCTCACAGCGCTCAAGGTGCCGGCATTGCGCAGCGCTGGGCCTCCCACCGGGTTCCTGTGCTGAGCGTTGATATCGATATTGCCCTGGGCAATCACTGAGCCGCTATTGTCCACCGCCCCACGAGCGTCAATGCTTACCCCGCCAACTGCCGCCGCGATGCTACCGGAGTTGCTGATATCAGCTCCCTGTATGCGTGCTTCCGTTTGCGCGAGGACAGCGCCGCCGTTGGCGACGCCTCCCGCCGCGGCAAGTTCGACGGCGCCTCCCGCCGCGCTCAAAGTCCCGAGATTCCCGATCTCACTTCCCGAAGCGCTGATCGATGTCTGGGCCGTCACCGTTCCGCTGTTGTCGATACGACCATCGCTGCTCAATGTGACCCCGGATATCGCCGCGCTGACGGCGCCGGTGTTGGCTACTCCATGAAGGGAACTGCCCGCTACGCCGGCCGATTGGATACTGACCTTGCTCTGGGCACTGAGGGTGCCGCTATTTTCGATCCTGCCATCCGCCGTCAATGCAACTTCGCCAATGGCGGCGCCGATATTGCCGGCGTTGCGCATGCCGACTCCTGCCTCCGTGCCCACCAGGAAGATCTTGTTGGCATACATACCGCCCAATTGCGCCACATCGACGCCGAACGCCGGCGCGGCATCCTGCGTGGCGATGGGCGTGACCTGGGTGTGATCCGCATTGACCCTGTTGGTCCCGGCGGTCACATGCAATTCCTTAGCCCAGATGCCGGCATTCACTTCAACGGAGCGCGCGATGATCTCGGTATAGTCGGATTGCGCGTCGCTCATGCCGGTGCCCTCCACCCGGACGCGGCCGCCGCGGACCACATACCCCTCCAGATTGCCGCCATTCATGATGACTTCGCCCGTGGTGAGCGTAGTGCGCGCCGAATTGATGAAGCCGCAACCGTCGCAGGTCACCCCCGACGGGTTCGCGACGATGACCTGGGCACGGTCGCCTGCTACTTCCACGAATCCACGCAAATAGCTCGGATTGCTGGAATTGACTTCATTGAGAATCACCCGCGCCGTGCCGTTCGCCAAGTTTGGATTGCGTTGGATCCAGCCGCCCAGTTGGGTCTGCACATCCGAGCGGGAGTTGTTCAAGATGGCGCCGTTGCGCTGGACGTCGAACTGGCTGTATGTATTGCGCGATACGCCGGCAGCGCTGGGGGTCTGGATGTTGACCTGGGGGATCCCGTTCGCGGTGTTCACCACCACCGGTTGCTGGCTGCGAGGGGCTCCCGGGTCTGCCACGATCTGCGCCTGCGCGCGTGGCACCATGATCATCGTGGCGCCGACCAACGTCTGCACGGCCAGGCCGATCCAGCTCAGGCGCGCCATCGGCTGCGCGACGATGCCTTCACCTGCGGGACCTTGCGAAGATATTCCGGCGCAATTGCGAACGGTTTCAGCAACGGCCATCAGCATGCCGCGAGCTTTGTTGAAGATGACGCGATAGCACAACTGGTTCATGTTCTTCTTTCTTTTCGTCTGGCAGCGGCCAGGCCGCGGTCAGTAGGACCACATCAGATTGAAACCCGCGGTCACGCGGGCGGTCTGGAATCGGTCAGGTTTGGAAATCGGAGTACCGGCGAAGGCTTCATAGGAGACACGTCCCAACGCGCCCCGCAGTCCCAGCACGGCGCCAGCTAGGCGGCGGCCGATCAGGAAGGCCGCAGATGGTCCACCGACCTGTCCGTAGTCGGCGCCGGCATAAACCTCCTGGCCGCTTTGTCCCAATGCCGCTGCAAGCTCATTGCGAACAAACCATCCGTTCTCAGCCAGCAGCGTCACCTCACCATCGAACCCGCGCACGGTGTAGCGGCCACCAAGCGAGAATCTTTCCTGAGGTGTCAGCGGTGTTCCATTCCATTGAGCGCGCGAGGCAAGCGAATAGCGCAGCGTCTGCTTGCCCCAAGGTGCCTGCCAGGCGAACGGCAGGTTGAAAGACAGATCGGCCGTCGTGATTCGGAAGCGGGAAGTGCCCTCACCGAACACCTCCTCAGGAGCCGCCAGCGAATCGAAAGCGCCGGTGCCGCGCTTGTAAGCCAACGACAAATCCAGTGTCGCATCTCCCATGAACTCTCTATGCGCCATGCTCAGCTCCCAACCGGCGGTACGGCGGCGCTGGACCTCGACTTCCGTGTCGTCCACGTAGTTGCTGGAGGTTTTCAGGAAGCCCTTAAACGAAAGCGTGGTCTTGCGCACGGCGTCGCGATAGACAAGGCGGGAGAGCTTGATCTCATTGCTCTCGCTTTCGCCGCTGTACATGTAGGTCTGATTGATGCCTGCAACGGCCTGGTGATAACTGCTGGCGCTATTGGTGAATGCCAGCACCCAGTAGCCAAAAGGAAGCGAATAATGGACCACGTGACTTCGGCTGCCGCGCACGCCCGCGTCCCCTCCGCCCAAGTCATGGCTGTGGCTGATGTAGAACAGATCGTTGAGGGTCAACCAGTTGTCGAGCGAAACCGTCACGCTTCCCTGGTACTTGCCGGTTGACTTGGTGCCGCTGTCGTCTATCGATACGCTCAGGCGCAAGGGGATCGCCTGGCGATAGCTGATCACCAGGTCGCTGTCGCCCGCTTTGGCATCAGGTCCTTCGCTGGGAGCGATCTTGATGTCGGCTTCAGCGGTAGGCACACGCTTGAAATTCTCCAGGGCCTGCTCGATGTCGCGCAGGTTAAGCAAGTCACCTGGAGAGGCCGGAATCGCACTCCATCGATTGGCACGGGGATCCGTATCCGAAGCAAGGCGGATCGCGCGGATTCGCCCGGGCACGACCGTCAGACGGAGCTCGCCACTGGCGATATCCTGTGGCTCAGCGAGCACACGCGTCGTGATATAGCCATGCGCAACGATTTCGTTTTGAATCCGCGCCATAACGACGTTGATTCCCTGCACACCGACACAGCGGCCGATTGCTGGATCAGCACCAGCGATCACATTTGCTAGTGCAAACTGAAAGTGATGCGCCATTTCGCCGGAGAGGACAATCCTTCGGACATCAAAACAGGGAGATTCGCCAGACGGAATTTTCGCGGAATCTTTATTCGGGGAAGCCTCCAGAAGACGGACATCCGGGCGTTGCTCTTGTTGATCTATTAACTGACGCTGTCGCTCTTGCTGGCGCTGAAATTCTTGCGCGGCAGAATCCACTTACCCCCAGACGGCTGCGACATACAGCATGCAGCTCAGACCGAAAGCGACTTGCGTCAACGCCTTCCACCATTGCCAGAGCCGTCGGATGGCAGGCGCAGAACGAGGACTGCGCGCCTCGTCCATTGGAGTCGTCAGTGAGACTTTAACTGTGCTGAAAACAAATGACCTGAGAAGTACTACGCTCTCAAAGAAGCGCAGCAAAATATTGCCTTTATGCAACTTAACACCCCGTAAAACCCCGTTATTTTCAATTTAATTTCTGAACGGAATTTTAACGTTGAGCTTTTATCTCATTTTGCGGGAATGTAAAATTTTGCGAAGAAAGTCGCTTGAGAGCAACAAATTCTTATCGGCAATATAACATTTTGCGGTTTTATTTATCACATTAATAAGTCAGCTCTAAATAGCATCAGCAAGAGGAGGGACTCCTTGAACTGTTGGCCGATGCGCTGTTGATTTGCTCGCAGAATTGACCCTCTCCAATTGACCCACCTTCCACTGCCTTCCAAAGGCAGCCACACGGTCGTACGACCCCTCATACCGTCGATAAGCCGTGTTTCCTTATTACATGGGGAATAAGAGGAATAATGAGCGGCAACAAGAAGAGCCTGGCGAGGCCAAGCCTTACATATGAAGCGGAAATATATGTAGCTTTAGCAGATCTTAGTTCGCATCAAATTTTGATATATACGATAATTTTTCTATAAATATTGACATATATATCAATATGAAAACTCTCGAACAACTTCAAGGTCAGCGCACCCTACAGCGCAAAACATTGCAAGAACTGCAAAGCATGACTGGCCTAAATGCGTCGGTAATCAGCAACTCGTTAAGCGGCAAACGAGACTCACGTCTCAGCACTATTGAGACGTTGGCTGACGCATTGAATTCCAGCTTGGTTATCGTTCCTAATTACCTGTTGCCTGAAGTTCAACGCCTCATTTCGGGCAAGGTAATTGGGCCTGATGACGTACCGACAGCAGCGGAGCTGATACTGCGCGGGGAGCAATGAGCCTCAAACCAACGCCTCGATACTTGGATGTCTGGCTTCACGATCAGCATATTGGCTGGCTTTGTGATGCTGGCGGGGCTACACGCTTTCTCGCCAGCGAAAATTACATAGCGGACAGACGGCGCCCCACGCTGTCTATGTCGATGACAATGCCTCGTGCGGACTGGCTCACGCAAAAAGTGCTGGGCAATCATTTTGACCCCGCGGTATATCGAGAGCATGGGGAACTGCCTCCCTTCTTCGCTGGACTGCTGCCAGAAGGGCCACTAAAACGCCGTCTGGCAGCGACACGCCACAACGGTATCGACATGGATGATTTCGGCATCCTGGCAGCTGCAGGTGAAGATTTGCCAGGTGCGTTGAAGCTCATCCCCGCAAATCTAGATCAGCTCACGCTAGCCGCCAAAACATATGGCGTTACTGGCGGCGTCGACGAACTCATGGTAACTGCGCCAGAGGGATCCATTCCAGGCGGCGCTTCACTATCAGGGATGCAGAACAAATTAGCGATGACGTGACCGGCCCGAAACCCGGATCACATATGATAAATAGGCTAATCATTGGTCACAAAAAAGGACGGGAATGAATGGCGAAAGTCACCCCATTCATTTCCGTCCTTTTTTCACCTCTTGTTTCCCATTTGCAATATCGATGAGTGAATCGAGTGGATGCTGCTTAAATGACTCTTAAGGATCATGCCTGAGGACAGGCCTGACCGCTTATTTCTTCTCCGTGGCATTCATGTTGAATGCAGTTGACAATTTACTTTCCTTGACACGGATAAAAAACGTCATAAGGAATGCAATTATCAGAAGACCGGCCAGGAACATCAGGCCCATTGACGCGCTGTAGCCCTTCCCTTTAACAAAACCGATGAGCGACGGCCCCACAAAACCACCGAGATTGCCCACAGAGTTGATGACAGCGATGGACACAGCCGCAGTCTCTCGTGACAAGAACAATGTCGGAAGTGCCCAGAACGGCGACTTGAAGGCATACAGGCCTGCGAGACTCACGCTAATAAGCGCCGTGGCGGCAAAAGGGTTAGCGACGTACGCAATCGTGCCCAATGCTGCGGCAGCAACTGCCAGGGGGATGGCGGAATGCAGACGACGCTCCACCTGCTTGTCGGAGCTACGAGACCAGAACACCATAACAATGGTCGCGAAGATATAGGGAATCATCGCGATGAGACCAATCTGGGTGTGGCTCAGCTTATCCGAGAAGCTCTTGATAATCTGAGGCATCCAATAGCCAATACCTAAGCTACCGCATTGGTACACGAAATAGATGAAGGACAGGTACAGTACGCGCGGATTAGATAGCGTCTTCATTGTACCGAGATGCTTTGCTTCAGGCTTGGCCAAGCGGTCCTTCTCTAGCTCGCCAGCAATCCAGTCCTTTTCAGCCTGGGACAGCCACTTGGCGTCTTGCGGGCGGTCAATCAGGTAGAAGTAGCACAGGAAACCGCCGATGATTGCCGGGACGCCTTCCAGGACCAGCATCCAGCGCCAGCCGCTCCAGTTCAACCAATGGACGTTGTCCATAATCCAGGTCGAGAGCGGTGCACCGATGATGTACGAGACGGGAATAGCCGCCGTGAAAAGAGCCACGGTCGTTGCCAGTTCCTTCTGACGGAACCAAAAAGTCAGATAGACAATGATGCCGGGGAAAAAGCCTGCTTCGGCCACTCCTAAGAGGAATCGCAGCACATACAGCTGATTAGCGCTCTGCACGAAACCACAAGCCACTGACACGGCACCCCAGGTCAGCAGGATTCGCGCAATCCAGCGACGTGCTCCGAATTTGTTCAGCATCACATTGCTGGGCACTTCAAACAAGAAATAGCCAATGAAGAAGATGCCCGAGATAAAACCGAAGGCCTCGGCTGACAAGGCCAGCTCTTTGTTCATCTGCAGCGCAGCATAGCCAATGTTGGCGCGGTCTAGGTAGGAAATGATGTATAGGATGAATACGAAGGGAATAATCTTCCAGGTAATCTTGCGTACCAGCGCGCCTTCGTTGATATCTTGATGTGTCTGCATGCGACTGCTGCCAGCGCTTAATCACTGGCATCCTCATGGAAAGTTAATTGGGTGGCCGGGTCAAGAGAAAATCATGCAGACCGGGCTGCCGGAGGCGACGGAGAAGCCAGTCGGATTTAAGGCGCCGGTGCTCTGGTCGAGCGTGAAGGTCACGATAGTGTCGCTGTCCTCGTTCAGTGCATACAGGTAGCGATTGTCCGGAATGATGGTGAAGAAGCGCGGTGTCTTACCCGCGGTCTGCGTTATCGCACCGGTTCGCAGTAAACCTGTCTTTTGGTCGATGAAGAAACTCGCAATGCTGTCGTAACCGCGATTGGAAGCGAACAGGAATCGGCCACTCCGGTCGATTTCGATTTCTGATGCGCGGCTGTTGCCAGTGAACGTCTCGGGAAGCGTGGTCAGAATTTGACGCGGCTCGAGGCTGCCGTCCTCCGCCGAATAGGCGTAGGTCGTGACGGTCGAGTCCAGCTCGTTGACCACATAGGCGGTCGGCAGGCCGTGATGGAATACGATATGACGCGGACCAGAGGTCTCGCGTGCCACCACGAATGGCTGCGCGGCAGGCGTTAGCTTGCCGTCGGCGAAGCGAAACGAGAAGGTACGGTCCAAACCCTTGTCCGGAACGACGACAAATTTTCCGCTCGGGTCAAATGGATTGAAGTGAGGCTTGGAGAGCTTTTGCTCGACGCGGTGCGGTCCAATCGGACCTTCGAGCGTCACCAGTTGGGTCATCTCCTGCAGCGAGCCATCTGCGGCGATGGGTAATACGGCCAGGCTGGACCCGAGATGATTCGACACCACCATGTACTTGCCCGTCGGGTCAATCGCCAGGTGCACGGGATTTTTCCCGTGTGTGCTCTTGCGGTTGATGGAGGTCAGCTTACCCGTGGCACGGTCCACCTTGAAGGAACTGATATCCGACAGGTCGCCATGCACCGTGTAGAGGAATTCCCCGTCACGGCTCCGTGCCAGGAAGGAGGGATTCACCAGTTCCTTCACCAGTTGCACCAGCTCAAGATTACCGGTGGCGAGGTCAACCTTGAAGACGCTGATACCGTCACCGCGCGCGTTGCGCTCCCGCGTCGTGCGAGAACCCACATAAGCAAACATTGCATTACCTCTTGAGATGACGGGTGTTGCCACACCCTGGTTTGTTGTTCCCACGGCACAGCCCGTCAGGCCCGCTGCAGCGAGTCCTCCCATGGCGCCCGCAGCCTGCAGAAGCCGACGGCGAACTCCCTGAACGCCGCTCTGCGCGGCCGTTTCCGACGTATTCTTGACTTGTTTCATTAGTCTGTCTCCGCTTGCCTGTTGATTGTTCTTTTTCTTTATATTGCATTTGTTTACGTATTTATGCAAGAATGAATTTATGAAAAATTCCTCGCCATTCGCCCCGGGACTGCTCGACCACGCCGGAACGTCTTACCAAATGGTCGACCTGCCAGCTTTGTCCGGTGACCGTCTGGAACAGCTACCTGTGGTGCTGCGCATACTGTTGGAGAACATCATTCGCAACGGTGCTGGCGCCGAGCGCGAAGCCTCCGTGACCGCCGTGTTCGACTGGCTCGAGCGCGGCACCAGCGAGGCGGAGATTGCATTTCAGCCTGGACGAGTGTTGATGCACGACACCACCAGTACACCGGCACTGGTCGATATTGCGGCGATGCGAGATGCACTCGCAGAGGCTGGCTGGGACCCCACGGCGCTCAATCCCGGACTGCCGGTCGATGTGTCCGTGGACCACTCGCTGGCTGTGGAGTTTTTCGCACAGAAGGATGCGCTGGAGAAAAACCTGAAGTTGGAAGTGAAGCGCAACGGCGAGCGTTACAGCTTCATGCGCTGGGCCTCCAAGGTGATGAAAGGCGTCCGTATTCACCCTCCAGGCACCGGCATCATGCACACAATCAACCTGGAGCAACTGGCGACGGTTGTTTCCACGGAAGAGCGCGATGGGCAAACCTGGGTGGTTCCCGACACCTTGCTCGGAACCGACAGCCATACGCCGATGATTAACGGCATTGGCGTTCTGGGGTGGGGTGTTGGCGGCCTGGAAGCACAAACCGTCATGTTCGGAATGCCGACCATGATGCGCATTCCGGACGTGATCGGCGTTCGCCTCACCGGCAAGCTGCGTGCCGGTGTATTAGCCACGGACCTTGCGCTGACGGTGACTCAACGCCTGCGTGCAATTGGCGTCTC
>Ga0154006_1000238_pt1 | contig 18211 bp, 16 predicted proteins | sample TSFL090MetaG_FD_104747 | JGI IMG/M metagenome (GOLD analysis project Ga0154006, IMG submission 104747) | Attine ant fungus gardens microbial communities from Florida, USA - TSFL090 MetaG | ecosystem: Host-associated > Fungi > Mycelium > Unclassified | place: USA: Florida, Wakulla State Forest...
TGCGCGAGCAGCTCCGGCCACGTGCTCGCCATGCCGTGCAGTTTAAGACCCTTGAGCTGGGCCGCGATATCGTTAGACATGACGATCCTCCGGTGGGTTGGCGCGCAGCGTCTCGTAACGGCTCACGTCGGCCGCGGGCTCTTCCTTGAGCTGGAGTTTCGTCGTGGCGAGGCTGCCATTCGTGACGGGCGCCTTCAGCCGGCTCAGCACGTTCAGGACGTGCTCTGCGCTGGGGCGTCCTGAATCCAGCGCAGCCTGTACGGCGAGCAGCACCGCATCGAGCCCGTGTTCGCGCACCGCAGCGAGCACCTGCGTCATGACGCGATCGCCGCCCGGGTGTTTCAGCAGATGCCGCTGCAGCAGTTGCAGCGGCTGCGGCATCGTGATGAACGGCGCGCCGTTGCGCAGTGCGCCGGGTTTGCGCTCGACCAACGTGACGTAGTGGCGCCAATCGTAGAAGGTCATGTGCCGCTCGAAGCTGCGTTCGTGGCGCGCGATCTCCTGGGCGTTGGCGACGACGCTGAGATATGCCGGATAGCAGCGCACGCTCACCAGCTGGTTCGTGTACTCGGTGGGCACGCTGTAGCGGTTGCGCTGGAAGTGAATCAGGCTGGTCGACGAGACTCGCAGGGTCTGCTCGATGTAGCCGTCAAACGGCCGTGGATTGGGCATCAGCCGGGTACGCTCGTCCTGCAGCACATCCTCGACCGTCAGCTCAGGCCACTGCGGGTGCCGCATGTGCCACGCCTCACGACACTGACCAGCGACCCATTCGTTCAGGATCTCCAGCGTTTCCCAGCGCCGTAGCGCTGCTTCGTGCCAGATCTGACGTCGCCGGTCCTGAACGTTCTTCTCGACGATGCCTTTCTCCCAGCCTGCAACCCGGTTGCAGAACTCCGGCTCGAACAGGTAGTGACTGCACATCGCTTCGAAGCGCGCGTTGACCGCACGCTCCTTGCCGCGGCCAACCTTGTCCACGGCGGTCTTCATGTTGTCGTAGATGCCGCGCCGCGGCACGCCGCCGAACGCGGCGAACGCGCGGGCGTGCGCATCGAACAGCATCTCGTGACTCTGTGTGGGATAGGCGACGAGCCAGAACGCGCGGCTGGAGTTAAGTTTGACGTGGGCGACCTCCAGGCGTCGCCGCAACCCGCCAATAAAAGCGTATTCGCAGCTCCAGTCAAACTGGAAGGCTTCGCCGGGTTCGAAGGCGAGCGGCACGAAGGCCTGCCTGCGAGGCGCCTCAGCCTGCTCCTCGTGCCAACGCCTCACGAACGCGCTCACCCGGCCGTAGCTGCCGGCGTAACCCTCGGCGCGGATCGCCTCGAACATGAACCGGGCGGTGCGCCGGTCACGCTTCGGGCGATGACTGTCGGCACGCAGCCAACCTGTCAGCTGTGCGGCCCAGTCGTCGATGACGCTCGGGCTGACGCGCTTCGGATACTTCGGCTCGACGACATCAGTCTGCCGCAGCCAGCGGCGCACCGTGTTTCGGGACAGGCCCGTACGCCGCGCAATCTCGCGCAACGGGACCTTCTCGCGGAAATACATCCGCCTGATCTTGGCCAATATACCCACCGTGATCACCTTTGTATCCCCTGCTCAAAGATTGAGCAGGGCATTCAATCACGTGGGTCAAAATTCGATGAAAATTTCCAGCTCTAGTGGGTCAGTTCTGCGCGGACATCAACACGGCAAGCTACCGGTCGCGATCACCGCGCGGGCGACGTCGGCAAGATAACCTTGTTATCACGACGGCACGATCGAAATCCCAAACCAGCGATCGGGGCAACGCATGACCAAGGCCATACTTGTGGGCTCTCAGAAGAGATGTCTTTGGCCCCCTAGACAGATCAAGGACTTGGACATCTTTTTTGAGATGACTGCATGGCGCCTGCCTCAGAAAAAGTGTCCTTGGGCACGGGAATTCTCAGAAAAGTCGTCCTTGGGCAGGTTGCCCATCTACGTCGGGATCCTTCGCGCGCGCAGCTCTCGATGTGAAGAAGAAGACTTTCTTGTAACCGCGATTCGTGCCCCTGATGCCGGCAACGTCCGATCGCGCCTTATCTGCCCAAGTTTTCTTCGCACTGAAGGCGAAGGCCCAACGCTCGCTGCCGCTGTTCGGCAAGCCGATATAAGAAGGCTTGCTGATCGCATCGGATATCTTTCTCGCCAACCCTCCGAGATGACGCGATAACCTTCTACAGAATAGGCGTTCGCGACGAATCCGCATCCGTGCTCGATGCCGTCTGCACTACCACACCTACACCGTCACCCCGACAGGCGATGGCGAACCATGTCGTCGATGCGCTCACCCGGCACTTCGCAGTACAGGCGGATCGTCCATGGTCTTCTCGAACAGCATGGAGGGGCCGCAGGCGAACTGCCGCCCCTCTGCACGCGACTAGAACAGCGTGGCGACACCGGCAAACGCACCGAACTGGCTGTGACCATAGTTCGGATTCAGGCTCGACGGATTACCGTTGACTGGATCGTTGTTCGTGTTCGCCCCGTACGATCCTCCATTGAGTCCGAGGTTCGAGGTCGCACTATTCCGCAGATAGCCAAGTTCCGTGTACAGACGAGTCCGCTTCGAGAGCTGATATCCGCCGGACAGCGTATACATGGTCGCGTTGCCGTTTCCGCGATTGGCATTCGCATGATAAATCGCCCCCGTTACCGAAGTCGCGGGCGATATCTCCCATCGCGCGCCTGCCCACTCATGGTCGACTGCGCTCGGCAGAGACGTGCCGGCGGGCAGGGCGGACGCGGCTGTCGTTCCGTAATAGCCGGCGTCGGACGCATCGGGCGCGGAAAGGTGCTGGTAGCCGGCATAGAACGTCACTGGCCCCCATGCATACGATCCGCCAGCGAACAGGGAGCGCGACGCGAAGTAGACGTTGCTGAACTTCCCGTTCCCGTCGCGCACCTCGTCGTAGATCACCTGCAAGTCGAGGCTGTGCGTGTTGTATTCCAGCTTGAGGCCGGCGACGCGGCCCTGCGAACTGCCGACTCCCGTCGAGGTGCCGAGCTGGCTAGGTGCGCTGCCTGGCGTACCGGAATTCCACTTGGTGGAGTTGGTCAGGTTGTACTGGCCTTGAACCGTGAATCCACCAAAGCTCGGCGAAACGTATTCGAATCCGTTTGCTGCCTGCGGGAACATGCGACCGCGCACAAGGGTCCCGAACGAATATTTCATTGTCTGCTGTGGATCGAGAACCCCCGCATATTGCAGCAATTCGCTCGCACCAAAGTTACCGATCCGGAACGAACCATAGCTCGCGTTGCTCATCCCGACAGTCGCCTGCCCCTCGAAGAACGAGCCGTTCGCATAAGACCCGTTCTGCGTATTGAGCCGGGACTCGAGCTGGAATCGCACGGACGTGCCGCCACCGATATCCTCGACGCCCTTCAGGCCGAATCTCGATTGCGCCCAGTTGCCCGATTCCGCGGACAGACGATGGCCATTCGGCAAGCCCGTCTCGTACTGCACGCCGTTGTCGACGAGGCCGTACAGCGTTACGCTGCTCTGTGCACTGGCGACGGTGGCCAGACTCATGGTCAGCGAGCCCAGAATGATACGTTTCATCTTTATCTCCGATCCCCAAACTTTGATAACTGCTCTTTTTAAATACGTACTACTTATTAAAAGATGGTTTCTGTTTTTTTTCCTCCCCTCTGTTCCGATCGAATCCTCGGCCGGCGTCACGCCTGTCTCGGGCTCAAGTCCGATTGGCCGGCGCGCAAGTCCCGCCGACGCGCTGCCTGCGCCGCTGATGTGTCGCTGTCGGATGTGCTTCGATTGCCGGACGGACCGGCCCTTGTCGATCTGCCGGCGCGGCGTGTCAGGCCGGATGATCTCTGGAGCCGTGTCGGCAGGATGATCTCGGCTTACCGGAACGCGAGCCATTCCTGTCGTCGCGTTCCGGCCGTCCCGGTCTGGGTATCAGGTGCGGTTCTCGCCGTTGCGGCGGAAGCGGTCGAGTGCCACGGCCGCGATGATGACGAGGCCCTTGATGATGAATTGCCAGATGTCGGACACACCGAGAATCACGAGGCCGTTGGAAAGTACGGCGATGATCAGTGCGCCGACGAGGGTGCCCCAGATAGAGCCCACGCCACCGACGAAGCTCGTTCCGCCGAGAATCACGGCCGCGATTGCGTCGAGCTCGTAGCCCTGCCCGATCTGCAGCCCGTTCGCCGCATAGAGTCGCGCGGCGGACATCACGCCGCCCAGGCCGGAAAGCAGGCCGGAGATCGCATAGACAAACAGCAGGATCAGACTGACCTTGATGCCCGACAGACGCGCGGCCGCCGGATTCCCGCCGAGCGCATAGATCCAGATGCCGAGCACCGTGCGACGCAGGATGAACCACGAAATCAGGATGACAGCCAGTGCGATGATCGCCAGTACCGGCACACCCAGCACGCTTGCGTTACCGATCCACGCGAAGCCCAGGTTCTGGTTCATCACGGTGCCGTCGTCGCCGAGCAAGCGTGCGAGCCCACGCACGGCGGTCAGCGAGCCAAGCGTGACGATGAACGCCGGCAACCGCAGATACGCGATCAGCAGACCGTTGACCACGCCGAGAAACGCACCGGTCAGTAGCCCGACCGGCAGCGCCAGCGCACCGAATGACGGACTGAGCGACACCATCATCGCGGTCATCGCGGCAGTCGCCACGATCGAGCCCACTGACAGATCGATGCCGCCCGTCAAGATGACGAAGGTCATCCCCGCCGCGAGGACAGTATTGATCGCGGCCTGCTGTGAAACGATCGCGATGTTCTGGCCCGTGAAGAACGTACCTTGCGTGGCGAAATTAAACGCAACGCAGAGAATGATAAGCACGGGCAGCATGCCAATCGCGCCGATCAGCCTGCGAACCTGCACCTTGCGGGACGACATGCCGACGCCGTCGGTGAGCGTCTGGCTCGCCTCGGTAGCGCCAAGGGTCGATTTGTTCATGATTTGTCTCCGAAATCCATGCTTCATGCGGCATCCATGGTTGCATCGGCGCCTGCCGCCAGGGCCATGATGCTTTCCTGCGTAATTGCTTCCTTGTCGGGACCACCGACTTCACCGACGATCTGGCCCGCGCGCATCACAAGCGCGCGATCGCAGACGCCGATGATTTCCGCGAGCTCGCTCGATATCACGACGACGCCGATACCCTGACGGGCGAGGTCGTCGATCAAGCGATAGATCTCCGATTTCGCGCCGATGTCGACGCCGCGCGTCGGCTCGTCGAGAATCAGGACCTTTGGGCCGATCTGTAGCCAGCGTGACAGCAGTACCTTCTGCTGGTTGCCGCCCGAGAGGCTACCCACATTCACCAGCGGGCTTGCCGCCCGTACGCGCAACTGCTGGAACGCCGACTTCGCGCGGCTGCGGCCTTTCGCGAGATCGAGCAGACCGCCGAATCGCGAATCCGGCGCGATCACACCGACGTTGATATTTTCGGCGCAGGACATGTCGAGGAAGAGACCAAGCGCCTTGCGGTCTTCGGTCAGATATGCGAGCCCGTGCCTGATCGCGTCTGCCGGCTGCCGGATGTCTAGTGCCTGGCCGTTGATGAAAACGCTTCCGCTCGTCTTGTCGTCGGCTCCGTAGATCAGACGGGCAAGTTCGGTACGGCCCGAGCCAACCAGCCCGGCGATGCCCAGCACCTCGCCACGATGGACCTGGAAACTGCAGGGTTTGATCTTGTCGCCGTCCGAAATGTCCTTCGCCTCGAAGATCACCGGGCCGCGGCTGCCGCCGGCGTCATGCTCCTTCATGTAGAACGTCGATAGATCCCGGCCGACCATCATCTTGACGATCGCCTGAGCCGACAGCTCGGCGCGATCGATCGTGCCCACATAGCGACCGTCACGCAGTACCGAAACGCGGTCGGACAGGTCGTAGACCTCTTCCATCCGGTGGCTGATGTAGATGATCGCGATGCCTTCGGAGCGCAGTTGTCGGATTAGCGCGAATAACCGTTCGCTTTCTCGCGACGAAAGCGCCGTGGTCGGCTCATCGAGCACCAGGATCCGCGATTTCGCGTGCAGCGCGCGGCCGATTTCAACCAGTTGTTGCTCCGCGATCGAGAGCGTACCGACGATCGTTCGGGCGTTGAACGGCACGTCCAGTCTCTCCAGCACCTCGCGACAGCCGGCGTACATCGCCTGACGATTCGCCATGCCACGGGATGCGAGTTCGCGGCCGAGATAGATGTTTTCGGCAACGGTGAGATTCGGCGCGAGGCTCAGTTCCTGATAGATGATCGAGACGCCGTGCTGTTTCGCCTCCAGCGGATCGGCGATGCTGACCGGCTTGCCGTCGATCAAGATCTCACTGCCCGTATCGGCCTGATACGCACCGGAGAGGATCTTCATCAGCGTGGATTTTCCGGCGCCGTTCTCTCCCATCAGGGCAAGAACCTCGCCGCCCCATGCGCACAGCTGAACGTTGTCGAGCGCCTTGGTGCCGACGAACGTCTTGCTGACGTTCCGCATTTCGAGCAGAGGGGTTCGGTTATCCGTTGGCATGATGTCTCCTTTTGTTGGGGGGGCTGCCGCGCATCGGAACGCGCATGCGCGGCACCGGTGTCAGGCGATATGCACCGCCGATCACCTGCCTCAGTTGGCTGCCCACCCCTTGTACGAAGCGACGTTCTCCGGCGTGACCAGCTTCGGGTCGAGGAGAACGACGGGCTTTGCCGGCGGTTTGCCCGTCTTCAGAATTTCGTTACCGACATCGACCGCCTTCATCGCCATCGCGAACGGATTCTGCGCCACCGTGCCCTTGATCAGCGACGCCGACTTCAACGACGCTTCGACTTCAGGCGAACCGTCGACGCTGACGATCGAGAAGTCCTTACGGTTCATCTGCTTGGCCGCCAGATCGGCGCCGACTGCCGTCTGGTCACAGACGGTGAACACGCCGTCGATCTTCGGGAAACGGGTCAGCAGCGACTGCATCACGGCAAGGCCGCCCTCTCGGGTCGCTTTCGCGTTCTGATTGTCGGAGAGGATTTCGAACTTGCCCTTGCTCAGCACCTCCTTGCAGCCCTTGACACGGTCCTTGATGGACGACACGGACGGCCCGTTCAGGATCACGACCTTGCCTTTGCCGCCGAGTTTGTCGGACAGATACTGGCATGCCATCTCGCCTGCCTTGATGTTGTTGGTCTGGATGGTCGCCTTCGCGCCTTCCGCGGACACGTCGACCGCCACAACCGGAATGCCGGCCGCTTCCGCACGCTTGACTGCCGGCAGAATTGCCTGCGGATCGGCAGCGACCAGCAAGATAAGGTCGACCTTCGCGGCGATAAAGTTATCGATCTGGGAGAACTGCTTGTTCAGGTCGTAGTCGGACGCAACCGCCGTGACCCGAACGTTCGAATTGATCTGCTTCGCACGCTCGGTGGCGCCCTTGACGATCGAGGTCTGGAACGGATCGCCCAGCGTGCTGACGGTGACGCCGAGCGAGGTCAGGTCCTTCGCCGACGCCGTGCCCGCCAACAGGCTCATCGCTGCCAAACTCACTGCGATATTCTTGAACATCATTGTCTCCATTTCTGATTTGAAAGAATCTCTGCTACGTCACATCCATCCGCGTGATCCGATTCAGACTACTTGCGTGCCGAATTCGAAGCGCCTTGATTTGCATGACGAAATTTATTATTGGCGCATCCGGTGAATCCACCGTGTCCGATAGATCAGCCATCTTGACGACGTTGGCCGGCCCCTGCCGATGTTCCATCTTCGACGCGGGGCACGGCTTGGGTCCTCAACGCGCTCGATATCGTACGCTCATCGAGTGAGCGCGGTCCACGCCCCGCCCTTCTCGCTGGACCGGACGGCCGCATCGATCAACGCCATCGTATCCACGCCGTCGGCGATGCCCGGAATGCCATCGAGATACGACTGATAGGGCAGGTCAAGACGTCGTGCGATCAGGGCCTTCGCAAAATCCGAGTACAGGTTTGCAAATGCCAGCGCGTAACCCTCGGGGTGGCCGGCCGTGAAGCGCGTGGCCGCGGCGGCGGCCGGCGAAACGCTGCTGTACCCGCGAGCCAGTCGCTGTGCCGGCTTGCCGGGAGGCTTGAACCAGAGTACTTCCGGTTCTTCCTGAACCCAGCTGAGACTGCCCTTCTCGCCGAAGATTCGGAATGACAGACCGTGATCGTTGCCCGTCGCAACGTAGCTGCCCCATAGGCGACCACGCGCACCGCCCTCAAAGCGAGCTGTCAGGTAGGCGTTGTCGTACACTTCACGCCCCTCGGCAAACGTCGTCATTTCGGCAGACACTTCTTCGACCTGAAGTCCGGTGATGTACGAGACGATATGGTGGGCATGAGAGCCGACCTCACCCAGCAACACGCCCTTGCCCATCGCCGACTCGCGGAACCGCCAGTGACGATCCGGATTTTGCGGATCGACGACGAACCCGGCACACAGCTCGCCTTCGATGCACTGAATCTTGCCAAGTGCACCCGACGCCACCAGAGCGCGCGCCTCGCGTACCATCGGATAGCCCGTGTAGCAATGCGTGAGGAGGAACAGGCGGTCGTGTTTCCGAACGATCGCATTAAGCCGCTGTGCCTCGCCGAGATCGCGGCTCAGCGGTTTTTCGCAGATGACGTCGATGCCCTTTTCCAGGAACGCGCTCGCCACTTCGAAATGCAGTTGTGGCGGCGTCGCGATGACGACGGCATCAATCCGGTCCTCACGGGCGGCCTCACGCTCCGCCATCACGCGAAAATCGGTGTAGATCCGGTCCTCGTCGATCAATTCAGCGCGTGCGGAAGCTTTCGCCACTTCGGGATCAACCGACATCGCGCCGGCCACCACGTCGTAATACCCGTCGACCCGCATGGCGACGAGATGGGTACGCCCGATGACGGAATCCTTACCGCCACCAACAAGGCCTACTCGCAAGCGACGGCCGAATTGAGAAAGAAGATCGATAGACATGAGTTTCACCTGCTGCACGCCTTCGACAAACGCCAAAGGCTGTTGGAATGTGCCGGCCGTGCCGAGGAGCGAACGGCCAACGTCGATGGAAGTACCTTTTCTTCAGCGCCTCGATGCAGCCGCCACGCAGCGGAGACTACTGGGCGAGATAACCGCCGTCGATCACCAGTTCGCTACCCGTCATGAAGGACGACTCGTCGCTGGCAAGGAACAGTACGACGTTCGCGACTTCCTCCGGAGTACCCATCCGCCCCATGGGCGTCTTCGCGATGATCTCGGCATTCATGTCGTCGGACTGGCTCGTGACGAGAGGCGTCCGAATCAATCCCGGATGCACCGAGTTCACGCGGATGTTTTCGGGCGCATACGTGACGGCCGCGTTCTTGGTCATGTTGCGCACGCCACCTTTTGCTGCGGCGTAGGCCGCGGCGCCGGCGACACCGACGATGCCCCACATCGACGAGAAGTTGATGATCGAACCCTTGCGCATCGCGCGCATCGACGGCAACACCGACTGAATACCGAGGAAGCTTCCGGTGAGATTGACAGCGAGCACGGTCTGCCAGCTCTCCAGATCGGTACCGTCCAGGGTTTCATAGCATCCGACGATGCCCGCGTTGTTGACCAGCACGTCGATGCGACCGTGCCTGGCGATCACCGATGCCACCACTCGCGACCAGTCTTCGGGCGAGGACACATCCAGCCTCTCGACCTCGAAACCGTTCGACTCGCTCGCCGGCTTCACATCGGCCGCGATGACCGTCGCACCTTCGCGTGCAAAAATCTGCGCCACCGTCAGCCCGATGCCCTGTGCGGCCCCGGTGATCAAAGCGACTTTTCCTTTCAGCCGGTCCAATTTTCATCTCCTTGATTGATATTTCACTACTCGTGCAATCGTCTCGCCGCCCTGACGGAACGGCCGCCTCGTCCGGCAAGCCCGCGGTCTTACCGAGGCATCGCGACGAGGATCTTGAGCTTCGCGCTCGCCTTGTCCAGCAGCGCATCGAAGCCATCATGCTTCACGTCGGCCATACTGATTTCGGCATCAACCACTTTCTCGACGGGAAAGAGGCCGCTGCGCATCATTTCGAAAATCCGCGGCCAGATCGTGATCGGATAGTTCAGCGAACCCTTGATCGTGATGTCCTTCACCGTCCAGCGGAATGGCTCGACCTCGACCTTGCCGCCCATCAGCCCAACCTGCACGATCGTTCCCTGCGGCTTTACCGCATCGACGCAGGCATTCAGCGCACGGCCGTTGCCGGAACATTCGATCGCCGCGTCCACGCCGACTCCGTCTTCGGTCGCCTGACGAATGAACGCCCCCACATCGCACTCGGCCGGGTCAAGCACGACAGCGCCGATACCGAGACCCTCAATGCGCCTGCGCCGATTGGCGTTCGGCTCGCTGACAAAGATCCGGGCGACACCGGCGGCGCGGCCCGCGAGCGCGGCCATCGCACCAATCGTGCCGCCACCTGTCACCAGCAGACTGCCGCCGGGCTGCACGCCGGAGCGATCGACCGCGTGCACGCCGACCGCTGCCGGTTCGACGAGCGCGCCTTGTTGATCGGTGATGTACTCCGGCAGTCGGACCGCATTGCTCTCGTTCACGATCGCCAGCTCGGCCATTCCGCCCCACGGCCAGCTCAGGCCGATGACCGATGCCTGCGGCCCGAGGAACGGAACGTTTCGTCGTCCAAAGTAGTCATCACGTGGGCCGGTCTGCGGTTGAATCGAAACGCGATCGCCGGCTACCAGCGTGCTCACGCCGTCACCGACCGACACGACACGGGCCGCGAACTCGTGGCCGAGGATCTGAGGAAGGGAAGCACTGCTGTAGGGGTTCGGCTCCGAGGAGGTCCATGTCGGGCCGTGGTCGTATTCGTGCAGATCGGAACCGCAAATTCCACAAAACGTGGGAGCAACCAGCACTTCTCCGAACCCGGGATTTCGAGGGGCATCGACGTCGTCGATTCGAAGATCATGCTTGCCGTGAAACCGGACTGCCTTCATCGAATGTCTCCTACCAAGCCTGTGAGGGCGAGATGGTTTGGCAACTGTTGTTTGTGCTGCAATGCTCAGTGGCCACAGACTATTCGAACGTGGGGTAAAGAAATATGCGCCTCCGTGAAATCATATTTCCGGTGGGCGGAAATATCCGTGACTCCGTGATGGCGACCCAGGCTGTCCATCGGGATTTCCCCGAGAATCACGTCGTCATATCGACTGACGCGTTCCCGTCGCCGAGAGATTTCCTAACGAATGGCGCGCCATTTGGCGGCGAGTTGACGACGCTCGGTCCACTCGATCAGGAACTCGGTGAATACCCTGATTTTTGCGGGCTGATAACGGCGGCTTTGATAGGCGAGATTGATCGTGAGGCGCGGCAATTGCCAGTCTTCGAGGATCGGCACCAACCGGCCAGCCACGACGTCGTCGTGGATGATATAGAGCGGCTGAATCGCGATGCCCAAGCCGGCGCGTCCTGCGGCAACGATCACCTGCCCTTCGTTGGAATCCAGGACACTGGTGATCGGCACATCGCACGTTTCCTCACCGCGCCGGAAGTGAAGAACGTACGGATCGACAGCCAGGTTATAGACCAGCATCCTGTGTTGATTCAGATCTTCCGGCCGGCTCGGGCGGCCGTATTCCGTGAGATAGGCGGGCGATGCGGCCAAAATGCGATTGGTGTCGGCCAGCTTGCGGACCGTGATGCCTGAATCGCCTTCATGCTCGCGCGTGCGGATCGCGATATCGATCCCTGCCTCGATGAAGTCGGGGTAGCGGTTTGCCGCGATGACCTGGACCGATATGTTCGGATACCGGCGATTGAACTCGGTCAGAAACGGCGCGATGTGAAGCGTGGCAAACGAGACCGAGCTCGTGACTCGCAGCACGCCGCTCGGTCGCAGCGTCGCCTCGCTGGCCGCGGCTTCGGCCTCGGCCATTTCGGAGAGGACGGCGACGCAACTCCGTTTGTAAGCTTGTCCCGCATCGGTCAACCACTGGCGACGCGTCGTCCTCTCGATGAGGCGCGCACCCAGACGCTCCTCGAGCGCGCTCAGCGTCCGGCTCGCCGCTGCGTTGGACATGCCGAGTTGCTCCGCAGCCTTCGACAAACTACCTAGTTCGGATGTCAATACAAATAATTCGATTTGCGTCCAACGATCCATATCGTGCGATTAATCCACCTAGCGGAAATGTCATTTCACTATAGCGCATTTCTTTTCCGTTGCGAGGCCATTACCCTGTCGTCTCATGCATAAGCGCACATTGGAGACGACAGGGATGCGCAACATCAACGAAGACACCATTACGCAGGCCGTACTTGCGTCAGTGGACAGTCGCTGCGACGCCAGGCTTCGCACGATCATTACCAGCCTAGTGCAGCATCTTCATAGCTTCGCGCGTGACGTCAAGCTCACCGAAGCGGAATGGTTCAAGGCCATCCAGTTCCTTACCGAGGTCGGGCATATCACCGACGATAAGCGGCAAGAATTCATTCTGTTGTCCGACACCCTTGGCCTGTCCATGCTGGTGATGGCGCAGAACAACAAGAAGCCTGCCGAGTGTACGGAAGCCACCGTATTCGGTCCGTTCTACATCGAGGGTGCACCCGAGTATGAAAATGGCGCCGACATCGCGAACGGCGCACGCGGCGAGCCGTGTTTCGTCAGCGGTCAGGTGCGCGGCCCGGACGGCACGCCGGTGGCGAACGCCCGGATCGATGTATGGCAATCCGACGAAGACGGATTTTACGATGTCCAGAAATCGTCCGACGATCCCGCTCAGCCCACGCATCAGGCACGCGGCCGACTGCGCAGCGATGCGGACGGCCGCTTCCGATTCCGCTCGATCCTGGCCGAGGCTTACCCGATCCCGCATGACGGGCCGGTGGGCCGGATGCTGGAGGCGCTGGGACGGCACCCGTGGCGCCCGGCGCATCTGCATTTCATGATCAAGGCACCCGGCTACGAGACGCTGATCACTCACGTATTCCGTGACGGCGATCAGTACCTCGATTCGGACGCGGTGTTCGGGGTTCGCTCGACGCTGATCACCGACTGGATCAAGCATGACGCCGGTGTCGCGCCTGATGGCTCGATAGTTCAGGAGCCGTTTTACACGCTTGATTACGACTTCGTGCTCAACCCCGCGGAGGTGCCTGCATGATCCGGCATATCGTCATGTGGCGGCTTAGAGGTGAAACGCCCCACGAACGCCAAGAAGCGCGGCGGCTCGTCAAGGAGAGCTTCGAGGGACTGCGGGGGCGGATCCCCGGCATGCGCAAGCTAGAGATCGGGCTCGATTCGAGCGAGGTCGACTATGCATGCGATGTCGTCCTTGTCACGGAATTCGACTCCCAGACCGCACTCGATGCCTATGCAACACACCCCGAGCACCTGCGGGTTCGAGCGCTACTGGGCGACATCAGGACGGCCCGCTTCCAGGTCGACTACAGCGTCGAGACGAACGCGTATCCCGAGCGACGCGCGACCGCCGCCACCCCCTCCTGAACCCGTGCACGAGCATATTCCTGGGCGCGTGTTCGACTACCGACACTTCAGGCCCGTGGCCGAGCGGAGGAACGTATGCATTTCACGGTCTATTGTCTTGACCACCCGGGGACATTGCAGCAGCGCCTGGAACAATTTCTGTACGAGACGGACCGGATCGACGTGCTGCGGCTTTGTGTGATGAAGACCCGTTCAACAAGCCGGAGGGGTGTAAAAGTATCGAAATCCGCCCCTCCCTGAAGCGTGTCGACACATTAAGTCAGCCCGGCTGATCAACGTGCACGCCACGCGAGCCAGCCCGCGTGAATACCCGTGGCTGTGATTTTCTACCCATTGTCCTAACGCACGCGACCCCGACAGCGGTCTCGCGTGATTACTTTCCAAGTACTTTCCAAGGAACATCATGTCCGAACAGAACTCGCTGCGCTTCGTCACCCTCGTCGGCAGTCTGCGCCGCCTCTCGCTGCACGCCGCCGTTGCCGACTCTCTTCAGGAACTTGCGCCCGACAATGTCCGGATCACTCGGTTGCCGTCGGTCGGCCTGCTTCCCCACTACGATGCTGACGTACAGGCGGAAGGCTTTCCGCAAACGGTGCTCGATCTCGGTAACGCAATTGCCGAGGCTGACGGCGTCATCATCGTGACACCTGAGTACAACTACTCGATTCCGGGTGCGCTCAAGAATGCGCTGGACTGGCTATCGCGTCTTCCGACAACGCCGTTCGTGGGCAAACCCGTGGCGATCCAATCGGCATCGCCCGGCATTTTCGGTGGCGCGCGCGTGCAATATCATCTGCGTCAGAGCCTGGTGTTCCTTGACTCACAGGTGCTGAACAAGCCGGAAGTAATGATCGGCGGCGCCGCGAACAAGGTCGATGTCGAAGGCAAGACCATTTCGGACGCGCCGACACGCGAGATCGTCTCGGCCCAGCTGAAGGCCTTTGCACTCTTTGCCGCGCAGCGCAAACTGCTGAACAAGTGATGCCGTAACGGTGGCGGGGCGAAAGCAGCACGGTCGCCCTTCAGCTTCCCCAATTCATAAAAAGGAGACGCGTTGATGAAGCTGCTGATTACAGGCGGTCATGTGATCACGATGGACCCGGTCATCGGCAATGGCCGTTTCGATATCCTGATCGAAAACGACCTGATCGTCGAAGTCGGGCCGCAGATTCTGGCGAACGATGCGCAACGACTCGACGCCACCGGCTGCATCGTCATTCCGGGCCTCGTCAACGCACATATGCATACGTGGCAGACCGCATTGCGCGGAGTCACAGCAAACTGGACGTTACCGACGTATTTCCGAAGCGTTCACGCCGGGCTCGCGACGTTGTTCAACCCGGACGACCTGTACATCGGCACCTTGGTCGGCGCGCTCAATCAACTGAATCTCGGAACGACGACGCTTGGCGACTGGTGCCACAACAATCCGACGCCCGAGCACACGGATCGCGCGATCGACGGGCTGCTCGAATCGGGGATCCGCGCGGTCTATTTTCATGGCTCGCCGAAGCCGGACCCCAAACCCGGTCAGAAGCACTTCAGCGAGATTCCGCATCCGCGTAGTGAAATCGAACGGCTGCTGAAGGACCGATTCATCCGGCGCGATGCGCTGGTCACGCTCGGGATGGCGATCCTCGGTCCGCACTACTCGACCTACGATGTTTCGGAGCACGACTTCGAGCTCGCGGCGGAGTATGGGTTGATCGCCAGCATGCACTGCGCCGGACTCGAACCAAAGACACCGGATGGCTGGGAGCGCCTAGCCGAGCGCGGATTGCTCGGCCCGAGTACCAACATCGTCCACGGCAACAACCTGAGCGAGGCACAGCTTCGCATGATGATCGGCCGCGGCGTCACGTTCTCGGTCGCACCCGAGACGGAAATGACCCAAGGACACGGCCACCCGATCACGGGCCGCCTACGTGATGTCGGCGGTGCACCCTCGCTCGGCGTCGATCTCGAGTCAGCGATTGCAGGCGACATGTTCACGGTAGCGCGTGTTGCGCTGGCATCGCAGCGCGCGCTGGACAATGCACAGGCCCGAGCCGACAGCGGGCAACTGCCCGCTCACTCTACGATTTCCACCTCCGAGGCGCTCAGTTGGATCACGATTCGTGGTGCCGAGGCGCTCGGCCTACAGGATCGTGTCGGCTCCCTCACGCCGGGCAAGCAGGCGGATATCGTTTTGATCCGCGCCGACGGGCTCAGCATGAGACCGGTGCACGATCCCGTCGCGTCCGTGCTGATGCAAGGTAGTGCGGCGAACGTCGATACCGTGCTAGTGGCCGGCGCTATCCGGAAACGGGCGGGCAAGCTTCTTTACACCCACCTTGAACAACGTCTCGACGAACTCGATGCGTCGGGCAGGCGAATCAGCGACCGCTTCGCGGAGCTGGCTCCTGCCTGACGGGCTTCCTGCGCCGAGGCGGAGCCGACGGAACGGATGGCGAGGCGCGTCATCTGTCAGTCCGGCTGGCGTCGCGCCTCGACTTTCTGTTTCGTGAAAAGACCCGGCACGGCTTGCAGGCCGTCACGCACCGCAACACACATTCAAATTCTGCTTCCGGAGCACCTCAAGTGAACACAAGTGACATAGATCTGCTGGCCGCGTACTGGACGCTCGCCGGAGACGTGGATCCGCTGCGTCCCTCCATCAGCCCCTACTCGCTGCAGGCACGGGTCGAAGCGGCATCCAGGGCCGGCTGGCGGGGCATCGGTGTGATCCACGAGGACCTAGCGGCGACGATCAATCAAGTCGGCATCGACACGGTCAAGCACATTCTCGAAGACAATGGAATCCGCCATCTCGAACTCGAATTCCTCGTCGACTGGTATCGAGACGGTACCCAGCGCGAGGTATCGGACCGTGCTCGCCGCGCAATCCTTGAGTTCGGTGCCAGACTGGGTATGAAGAACGTGAAAGTTGCGGCTAGCGTTCTGGACCAGCGCGCCCCGGACTTCACGCGAATGGCCGACGAATTCGCGAAGCTGTGCCAGGAAGCCGCCGCAGTCGGATCGAACGTATCCCTCGAAGTGATGCCGTTCTCGATCGTCAGGACGCTCGAAGACGGTCTGGCCGTCGTGCAGCAAGCGAATCAGCCGAACGGCGGCCTGCTGCTCGATATCTGGCACATCGTGCGCGGCGGTATCGATTTCGGCGAGATCGCAAAGTTGCCGTCGCATTTCATCAAGGGCGTCGAACTCGACGACGCCAGCTCGACGATCGAGGGCACCCTGCTCGAAGACACGGTGTTCCGCCGCAAGCTTTGCGGTGAAGGCGATTTCGACACGCCGGGCTTCATTGAAGCGATTCAGGACGCCGGCTTCGGAGGCGAATGGTACGGAGTCGAAATCATTTCCACCGAGCTGCGCAAGCTGCCGCTTGAAGAGATGGCAACCCGCGCGTTCGACACGACCCGGCAACAGTTTCTCGAGGTTGCCGCGCGCAAGAACAAGGCTGCCCTCACTGGTCGATGACCGACGGCGCATAACGAAAGCCAAGGATGCATCCATGTACGATTTCATTTATACGTCCCAGCCTTCAAAGGTGATATTCGGCGCGGGCTCCCTCGCTCGCGTCGAGGAAGAGGTTAAGGCACTGGGCGCGCGAAAGGCCCTGGTTCTCTGCACGCCGGAGCAGGAGGCACAGGCCACGGAGGTTGCGCATCTGCTGGGCCCGCTGAGTGCGGGCGTCTTCCCCGAAGCGAGGATGCACGTGCCGATTGAAACCGCGAGGCGGGCGCGCGACCATGCCCGCGAGATCGGCGCCGACTGTGCCGTGGCGATCGGTGGCGGATCCACGGTCGGCCTCGGCAAGGCGATCGCGCTCGAGTCGAGCTTGCCGATCATCGCGATTCCGACTACCTATGCCGGTTCGGAGATGACGCCAATCTACGGTGTGACGGAAAATGGATTCAAACGGACTGGACGCGATGCGCGAGTCTTGCCGAAGACGGTAATCTACGATCCGATGTTGTCGTTGAACCTTCCGCTCGCCCTGTCGTTTGTCAGTGGCATCAACGCTATCGCGCACGCTGCGGAAGGGCTCTATGCGCGCGACGGCAATCCCGTCATGTCGTTAATGGCCGAGGATGGAATTCGCTCGATGGCGGCAGGATTGCGTGGCCTCCAGGAGCGCTCCCCGAGTCTCGCCGCACGTAGCGAGTGCCTTTATGGCGCATGGTTGTGCGGCAACGTCCTCGGTCATGTAGGGATGGCGCTGCATCACAAGCTTTGTCACACTCTGGGCGGAAGTTTCAATCTCCCGCACGCCGAAACTCACGCGATCGTGCTGCCGCATGCGCTGGCCTACAACAGCGATGTCGCACCGGACGCGATGCGGCGCATTTCCCGGGCGCTCGGTAGTGAAAGTGCGGCGCTGGGTGTCTTCGAACTCGGGCGCGACCTCGGCATTCCCACCGGATTGCGCGAGATCGGAATGCAAGAATCCGATCTCGAACGAGCGTGCGAAATCGCGCTGGCAAACCCCTACTGGAACCCACGCCCGATCGAACATGACCCGCTCCTATCCTTGCTTCACGACGCGTGGACAGGAAGCGCGCCGCGTTAAAGCGTAAGCGGCTCATTGCGACCGTTGTTGAGATACGCGCATACTTGACGACTGCAAACAGGGAGCGAGGCATACTGGACTGGACGTCGTTCCGCGGTATGTTTCGTGCCCCAATGCATTCGTCAAACTTCCGGGCATAGCCCAGGGAGAA
>Ga0154006_1000241_pt1 | contig 18168 bp, 14 predicted proteins | sample TSFL090MetaG_FD_104747 | JGI IMG/M metagenome (GOLD analysis project Ga0154006, IMG submission 104747) | Attine ant fungus gardens microbial communities from Florida, USA - TSFL090 MetaG | ecosystem: Host-associated > Fungi > Mycelium > Unclassified | place: USA: Florida, Wakulla State Forest...
CAGTGCACGTCGTTGCGCGCGCCCAGCGAGCCGTCCTCGTTGACCATGAACTTCGGCACGATGAACAGCGAGATGCCCTTCACGCCTTCCGGCGCGTTCGGCGTGCGTGCCAGCACCAGGTGGACGATGTTGTCCGCCATGTCGTGCTCGCCCCACGTGATGAAGATCTTGGTGCCGAACACCTTGTACGTGCCGTCGCCCTGCGGCTCGGCGCGCGAGCGCACCAGCGCGAGGTCCGACCCGGCTTGCGGCTCGGTCAGGTTCATCGTGCCCGTCCATTCGCCCGAGATCAGCTTCGGCACGTAGCGCTGCTTCTGCTCGTCGGTGCCGGCCGTCAGCAGCGCCTCGATCGCGCCGTCGGTGAGCAGCGGACACAGCGCGAACGACAGGTTCGACGCGTTCAGCATTTCGATGCACGGCGTCGCGATCAGCTTCGGCAGCCCCTGGCCGTCGTATTCGGACGGGTGCTGCAGGCCTTGCCAGCCGCCTTCGACGAACTGGCGGAACGCGGCGCCGAAGCCGGGCGTCGCGGTCACGACGCCGTCCTTCCAGCTGCTCGGGTTGCGGTCGCCCTCGACGTTCAGCGGCGCCAGCACCTCGCCGCAGAATTTCGCGGATTCGTCGAGCACGGCCTGCGCCGTGTCGTAGCCGGCTTCCTCGAAGCCCGGCAGCTGCGCGACGGTGTCGATGCCCGCGAGTTCCTTCAGCACGAACAGCATGTCCTTGACAGGGGCGTTATAGCTCATGGTCGATGTTCCAAATCAGGCGGTGAATGAGGCGCGCGACCCGGGCGGCTGCGGCAGGAACCGGCCAGCGCCAGGCGACGTCGTGACCCATCGTAATGCCGCGCCGGCGGTTTCCCATTGTCATATCCGGCCCACATGGTGACAAAACCGGCCACGCGATGCGGCGGGGAGATGGTGGAAACGGGCGTCCGGGCGAGCGTCCGGAGGCGCCGGCTTCGGTGAGAACGACGCGCAATCGGCATGCCGGCCTGACAGGCGCAGAGGTGGGGTCGAAGCGGCGACGCGTTACGACGGGGCAAGCCGCCGGCGCGGCTCGCGACGGCGCGCCGCTGACGAAAATGGCCGAAGGAAGCCAGCCTTGGGAAGGTGTGAAGGGACCAGGTTATGGGATGGCGCCCGGCACGCGATGAAGCCGTCGGGACAGGCGGATCGCGCAGCGGATCACGAAGCCGATGACGGGGCGACTACCGATCCGGGACCGATGGGCCGATGGGCCGAACCGGATCGTCCGCCGGTCCCCCGCACCCGTGCCGTACCGCTCGCGTCTACCGCCGGTCCTGCGCCAGCACCGGATCGCCGAGGTTCACGGACACGGCCATCCCCTGCGGCGCGGCATACTCGGTCATCCGGCGGCGCGACAGCTCGAAGTGATCGCGTACCAGTTGCCCGGCCGCATCGGCGTCCTGCCGCTCGAGCGCATCGATGATCTGGTCGTGCTGGACGACGGCGCTTTCGAGCGTGTGCTGCATCGTGTCCGTGGACGGATAGCGGTAGAACATCTTCCCGAGCCGCGCGTGATCGATCAGCAACCGGCGCAGGCTCGGCATCAGGTAATCGTTCTGCGCGATCCGGCCGATTTCGAGGTGGAATTCGTCGTTGTAGATCACGCGGTTCGCGACGTTGCCGCTTTCGATCGCCGCGCGGAAATGCGCCTGGATCGTCCGCAGCCGCGCGATGTCGTCGGGCGTCGCGTTCAGCGCCGCCAGCTGCGTGGTCGCGATATAGATGACCGGCGCGGCAATGAAGAAGCTGCGCAGCGACTGGAAACTCATCGACGTGACGCGCGGCGCCCGGTTCGGCTCGAGCTCGATATAGCCTTCCGCCGCCATCTGCCGGATCAGCTCGCGAATCGGCGGCCGCGACATGCCGAACTCGTCGGCCAGCGCCGCTTCGTCGATCAATGCGCCGGGCACCAGTTCCATGTTCACGATCCGGCGTCGCAATGCGTCGCCCAGCGCCGACTTGCGATCCGCCGGTTGTGCGACGTCCGCCGGTGCCGACTCCCCACCCGTTCCTTTCATAACGCCCTCGTCAATCTGAAGCGCGTACTATACGGCCCCGCCCGGGGCCATGGCTAGCGCCGATCCCCCGCCCCCGCGGCCTGCGCGCGCACTGCCGGCGCCGCCGCCCTCCGTTCCGCGACGACGGCCGCGCCAACCGGCGCGCGATGCCGTGACCCGCCCGCCTCCGTCTCCGCCGTCTTTTCCATCGTCTGCCGAACTCCGCATGCTTCGCGGGTTAACCCTCGATTCCCGCCGTCCGATTGTTTGACTATAGTTTGTCTACTAAGTATAGTTTATTAGCCGCACGACAAAATATTTCTTTCCGGACAGGCGAATCGCACCGGGCCGGCACAGCTAATGACGACATGCGCGCCTTGGTTCGCCCATGTCATTTCAATCAACGAGACACTGGATTCAGACATGCTCAGGGTGACTTCGCCGACGGCAGAAGCAATCGCGCAGCCGCAACGCGATGCGCGCAAGGTCAAGGTCGGCGCGCTGCCCGCGGACGACGCGGCGTGCGGCTGGTACCACACCAGCCCGCCGCGCGTGCCGCGGCCGTGCCACACGGGCACGACGAAGGCGCGCTGGGGCGTGATCGGCGCCGGCTTCACGGGGCTCGCCGCCGCGCGGCAGCTCGCGCTGAACTTCCCGGACGACGAAGTCGTGCTGGTCGATGCGCAGGAAGTCGGCTTCGGCACGTCGGGGCGCAATGCCGGCTTCGCGATCGACCTGCCGCACGACATCGGCGCGGACGACTACATCGGCGACATCGATACGGCCAGGACGACCCTGCAACTGAACCTGCTCGGCCAGTCGATCCTGCGCGCGCTGGTCGACGAACACGGGATCGATTGCCACCTGCGCACGTCGGGCAAGTACCAGGCGGCGGTCGAGCCGCGCGGCGTCGCGGTGCTCGACGCGTACCGGCGCGGCCTCGACAAGCTCGGCCAGCCGTACGAAGTCATCGAAGGCAAGGATCTGCCCGCGCACATCGGCACCGGCTTCTACCGCAAGGGGCTGTTCACGCCCGGCACGATGCTGCTGCAGCCGTCGGCGCTGGTGAAGGGCCTGGCCGACTGCCTGCCGCCGAACGTCACGCTCCACGAGCACACACCGATCACCGACGTCGAATACGGCGACAAGATCGTGCTCTCGCATGCCGGCGGCCGCATCGTCGTCGACAAGCTGGTGCTGTCGAACAATGCCTTCGGCATGCGCTTCGGCTTCCTCCCGCGCACGATGCTGCCGGTGTTCCTGTACGCGAGCCTGACGCGGCCGCTGACCGGCGCCGAGCAGGCGCGGCTCGGCGGCCAGCCGTTCTGGGGCGTGATTCCCGCCGACCCGTTCGGCAGCACGGTGCGCCGCACCCACGACAACCGCATCCTGATTCGCAACAGCTTCAGCTTCAATCCGAACGGCCGCCCGAACGCGCGCCATCGCGAACGCGCACTCGCCCGCCACCGGCTGTCGTTCGAGCGCCGCTTCCCGATGCTGCCGGACGTCGAATTCGATTACACGTGGAGCGGCTCGCTCGCGCTGTCGCAGAACCACAAGGGCTTCTTCGGCCAGCTCGCGCCAAACGTCTATGGCGCGCTGTGCTGCAACGGCCTCGGCATCACGCGCGGCACGGTGACGGGCACGCTGCTCGCCGACTGGCTGGCCGGCCAGCGCGATGCGCTGACCGATTTCCTGCTGGCGACGTCGGGCCCGAACCGCAACCCGCCGGAGCCGTTCCTGTCGGCCGGCGTCAACGCGACGCTCTGGTGGGGTCAACGCAAGGCAGGTCTGGAGAGCTGAAGCGGCCGCGCCGCACGACACCCCACCGCATCCAGGATTCAGCGATCGGGCGCTGCGCGGACACCGCGCGCCCCACGACGGTCGCCCAATTCATCAGGAAGGAAGGAGACACAAGCCAATGGCAAAAACGACGGTATCCATCGAAGACGTACCGCTTAACGGATTTCACCAGCTGCTCACCGTGCGCTCGGGCGGCGGCTGGCTCATGGACGGCTACGTGCTCAGCATCATCGGCGTGGCCATGGTGCAGTTCTCGGCCGCGCTGAACCTGACCAGCTTCTGGGAAGGGATGATCGCGGCGTCGGCGCTGCTCGGCATCTTCGTCGGCGGCTTTCTCGGCGGCTGGCTGACCGACCGGATGGGCCGTCGCCGCCCTTACTTCTTCGGTCCGGTGCTGTTCATCGTCTGTTCGATCGCGCAGTTCTGGGTGCACTCGGGCGAGGCGCTGTTCGTGCTGCGCTTCATCACCGGGATCGGCGTCGGCATCGAATATCCGGTGGCCGGCTCGCTGCTGACCGAATTCATGCCGCGCAAGTACCGCGGCCCGCGCCTCGCGATGCTGACCATCATCTGGTTCTTCGGCGCGGCGCTCGCGTATATCGTCGGCAACATCCTGCTCGCGCAAGACGGCCCCGACGCGTGGCGCTGGGTGCTGGCGAGCCCGGCCGCGATCGGCGTCGCGCTGTTCCTGGTGCGCCTCGGCACGCCGGAATCGCCGCGCTGGCTGCTCAACAAGGGCCGCAAGGCGGAAGCCGATGCGGTGATCCGCAAGGTGTACGGCCCGTCGTTCTCGATCCGCAACCTGCCGGAAGAGCCGGTCGACCGCAAGGTGTCGCTCGGCGCGCTGCTGCACTCGGGCTACGGCAAGCGCATGCTGTTCGTGGTGCTGTTCTGGACCTGCTCGGTCATCCCCGTGTTCGCGGTCTACTCGTTCGCGCCGCGCGTGCTGCAGGCGCTGCATCTCGAAGGCGACTGGGAAGCGTACGGCTCCGTCGCGATCACGCTGCTGTTCGTGGTCGGCTGCGCACTCGCGACGCGCGTCATCAATACGCTCGGCCGCCGTGCGCTGGTGATCCACAGCTTCCTGTGGTCGGCGCTCGCGCTGCTCGCGCTCGGCGCGTGCTCGAACGGCTCGGCCGTGCTGATCCTCGTGCTGTTCGGCGCCTACGCGTTGCTGATCGGCGGCGCGCAGGTGCTGCAGCTCGTCTACCCGAACGAAATCTTCCCGACCGACATCCGCGCATTCGCGGTCGGCATGGGCGCGTCGCTGTCGCGCATCGGCGCGGCGGTCGGCACGTGGCTCGTGCCGATCGCGCTGCAGAACATCGGGATCGGCAACACGATGTACGCGGCGGCGGCCGTGTCGTTCGTCGGCCTGCTGGCCTCGGTCGCGCTCGCGCCCGAAACGGCCTCGCTGTCGCTGCAGGAAGCCGCCTCGCTCAGTCATTGATCCCTCTTTCATGCACGCCGCGAGCGTCGCGGCGTCGGCCTTACCCACGCAACGCTTACTTTCATTCCAGCAGGAGCTGCATCATGAATTTCAATGGCATCTACACACCGGCCATCACGCCGCTGACGGCCGAAGGCAGCATCGACAAGGCAGCATTCGCCGAGGTCCTCGAGTACCTGATTGGCGCCGGCGTGCACGGCATCATCATCGGCGGCTCGACCGGCGAGTACTACGCGCACACGATGCAGGAGCGCATCGAGCTCGGCGCGTACGCGAAGCAGGTGATCGGCACGCGCGTGCCGCTCGTGATCGGCACCGGCGCGATCCGCACCGAGGATTCGGTCGAATACGCGAAGTCGGCGAAGGAAATCAAGGCCGATGCGATCCTGGTCGGCTCGCCGCCGTACGCGCTGCCGAACGAGCAGGAGAACGCCGCGCACGCGATCGCGGTGGACCGCGCCGCCGGCCTGCCGGTGATGCTCTACAACTATCCGGCCCGCATGGGCGTGTCGATGGGCCGCGAGTTCTTCCGCACCGTCACCGCCGCGTCGAAGAACTTCGTCGCGATCAAGGAAAGCTCGGGCAGCACCGCGCAGCTCCACATGCTCGCGCGTGAATTCCCGAACATCGGCGTGTCGTGCGGCTGGGACGACCAGGCCCTCGAATTCTTCGCGTGGGGCGCGAGCAGCTGGGTCTGCGCGGGCTCGAACTTCCTGCCGGCCGAACACGTCGCGCTGCATCAGGCGTGCGTGGTCGAGAACGACTTCCGCAAGGGCCGCCGCATCATGTCGGCGATGATGCCGCTGATGGATTTCCTCGAGGACGCCGGCAAGTTCGTGCAGTCGATCAAGTACGGCAGCGAGCTCGCCGGCCTGCGCAGCGGTGGCGTGCGCGCGCCGCTGCAGCCGCTCGACGATGCCAACAAGGCCACGCTCAAGCAGATCATCGCCGACGTGAAGCGCGAGATCGCCGGCGTGGTCGGAGGCCAGGGCTGATGGCGGACCTGCTCAGCGCCTCGCAATACGCGGCCCTCGCGGCCGGGCTGACACTGCCGACGCAAGCCTTCGTCGACGGGGCGTTTCGCCCCGCCAACTCGGGCAGGACGTTCGCGACGGTCAACCCGGCCACCGACCAGGTGCTCGCGCACGTCGCCGCATGCGATGCCAGCGACGTCGACGACGCGGTCGCGCGCGCGAAGGCGGCCTTCGCCGACGGCCGCTGGCGGCAGCTGCCGCCGTCGCAGCGCAAGTCCATCCTGCTGAAGTTCGCGGACCTGCTCGAACAGCACGCGCACGAACTCGCGACGATGGAAAGCCTCGACAGCGGCAAGCCGATCCGCGAATGCCAGAACATCGACGTGCCCGAGACGATCCACACGATCCGCTGGCATGCCGAGCTGATCGACAAGATCTACGACAACACCGCACCGGTGGGCTCGAACGCGCTCGCGCTGGTGGTGCGCGAGCCGATCGGCGTGGTCGGCCTGGTGCTGCCGTGGAACTTCCCGCTGCTGATGCTGGCGTGGAAGATCGGCCCGTCGCTCGCGGCCGGCTGCTCGATCGTCGTGAAGCCCGCGACGGAAACCACGCTGACCGCGCTGCGCGTGGCCGAGCTCGCGCATCAAGCCGGCGTGCCGGCCGGCGTGTTCAACGTGGTGCCGGGCGGCGGCAAGGAAGTCGGCGAGCCGCTGGGCCGCCATCCGGACGTCGCCATGGTCAGCTTCACGGGCTCGACCGCGACCGGCCGGCGCTTCCTGCACTACGCGGCGGAATCGAACCTGAAGCGGATCGTGCTCGAATGCGGCGGCAAGAACCCGGCGGTCGTGATGCGCGACGTCGCGGATCTCGACGCGGTCGCGCAGCATGTCGTGAACGGCGCGTTCTGGAACATGGGCGAGAATTGCTCGGCGTCGTCGCGCCTGATCGTGCATGCGGACATCAAGTCGGCGCTGCTCGAGCGCATCGGCGTGCAGATGCGCGAATGGAAGATGGGCGACCCGCTCGATCCCGAGCACCGCGTCGGCTCGCTGATCAGCAAGGCGCACTTCGACAAGGTCCGCTCGTTCCTCGACCAGGCCGGCGCGGACAAGCTCGACGTGGTGTTCGGCGGGTCGACCGAACACGGCATCTTCGTCGAGCCGACCGTCGTGGACGGCGTGAAGCGGGACCACACGCTGTTCCAGGAGGAAGTGTTCGGGCCCGTGCTGGCCGTCACGACCTTCACGGACACCGACGAGGCGATCGCGCTCGCGAACGATTCGGTCTACGGGCTCGCGGCATCGGTCTACACCAGCAACCTGAACGACGCGATCCATCTGTCGCGTTCGATCCAGGCCGGCGTGGTCACGGTAAACTGTTTCGGCGAAGGCGACATCACGACCCCGTTCGGCGGCTACAAGGCTTCCGGGTTCGGCGGCCGCGACAAGTCGATCTGGGCGCACGACCAGTACACCGAGATCAAGACCATCTGGATCGACGTCCCGACCCGCGGCGCGTAATTTCATCGACGTGCAGCACCCGCAGGCCGGCCGCGATCGCCACGAGCGATCGCGGCCGGTTTGTCGCATCTGCCGGGCCATCGGCCCGGAGCAACAACTTCACCGGTATTGGCAGGAAAAGGCATGAGCAGCAGGAACAGGGCGACGCTGATCGGATTCGTCGCAATCGTTTTATGGAGTTCGGTGGTAGGACTGATTCGCGGTGTCAGCGAAAACTTCGGCGCGACGGGCGGCGCCGCGATGATCTATACGGGAGCGGCGGCGCTGCTGCTCGTGACGACCGGGTTGCCGCGGTTCGGCGAATTCCCGCGCCGCTACCTGCTGTGGGGCAGCGTGCTGTTCGTCGCATACGAATGGTGCCTGTCGCTGTCGATCGGCAACGCGCACACCGCGCGCCAGGCGATCGAGGTCGGCATGGTCAATTATCTGTGGCCGACCTTCACGATGGTGTTCGCGATCCTCTTTCTGCGCCAGCGCGCGAACCTGCTGATCGTGCCGGGCGTGCTGCTCGCGATGGCCGGCGTCGGCTGGGTGCTCGGCGGCGAGCACGGTTTCGATACGAGCGGCATGGTGGCCAATATCGTCGACAACCCGCTCAGCTACGGGCTCGCGTTCGCCGGCTCGCTGATCTGGGCCGCCTATTGCACGGTCACGATCAGGATCGCGAACGGCAAGAACGGCATCACGCTGTTCTTCATCCTCGTCGCGCTGTCGCTGTGGATCAAATACCTGCTCGACGGCGAGCACACGATCGTGTTCGGCTTCAACGCGCTCGCGTACTTCGTGCTCGCGTCGGCGGCGATGGGTTTCGGCTATTCGGCGTGGAACATCGGCATCATGCGCGGCAACGTCGCGATCCTCGCCGGCGTGTCGTACTTTATCCCGGTCATTTCGGCCGGCCTCGCCGCGCTGCTGCTCGATGCATCGCTGTCGTCCAGCTTCTGGACCGGCGCGTTCTGCGTGTGCGGCGGCTCGGTGCTGTGCTGGCTCGCGACGCGCAAGCGTGCGCCGCGCGCCGCCGCGTCGGCGACCTCGTCCTCGCCGCCGCCCTCGCAGGCGAATCAGTGCACGTAAGCGGTTTGGTATGCAGGCGCCGGCCGGGCGCATTCGCGCGCGCCGCCGCCGCGCTTCAGATCCCGTGCGCGCCGAGACTCTGCCCGGACACGCGTCCGCGTCCCCCGAAGGCGGTTCCTGGAGGACCAACCCACGCGTTCCCTATCCCCATCGTTCCCGCCGCGCCAACGCCCGCGCGCCCGCGCGCGACGCATAACCTAATGTAATGGCGCCCGGAAAATAAAGCGCATTGACGCTGTTTTCGTGCACGCCAATACTCGGCGCACAGCGAAAGCAATCCGGGCATGGAGCGAGACGCCGGAACGAGGCGCGATGCAGGCCGGCCGTTACCGAAGCCCGGCTTTCGCGAATGAAAGCGTGCACGTCGAGCGTGCCACGCGCCCCCAAGGAAGCAACGCCATGAACTCCGCAGACACCATGTTCGATCCCGCACTCGAAGCACACGACCGACTCGCCAATCCCGGCACCTGGGACAGCACCGGAAGAACCTGGGCGAGCGGCGAACAGCAGGCCCTGACGTGTTGCCGCGTCGTCGACGAGACGCACGACGTCAAAAGCTTCGAGTTCCGCGTGGGCAACGGCGCGCCCGTTCGCTTCGAACCCGGCCAGTTCATGACGGTGTCGGCAAACGTCCACGGCCAGCCGGTCGAGCGCTGCTACACGATCTCGTCGCCGCCAACCCGCCCCTATCTGTTGTCGATCACGGTGAAGCGCGTGCCCGGCGGCGTCATGTCGAACTGGCTGCACGACACCATGAAGCCGGGCGGCGAGCTGCTCGCGTACGGCCCGTCGGGCAGCTTCACGCCGACCGCGGCGGCCGCGCCCAAGCTGCTGTATCTGTCCGCGGGCTCCGGCGTCACGCCGCTGATGTCGATGACGCGCGCGAGCATCGACCTCGGGCTCGACCTGGACATCGTGTTCGTCCACAGCGCACGAACGCCTGCCGATATCGTGTTCCGCACGGAACTGCAGCGACTCCAGACGCTTTCGTCGCGGCTTCGCACCTGCTTCGTCTGCGAAGGGGCCGGCGACGAAACCCGGTGGTCCGGCCCGGTCGGCCGTCTCAGCCTGCCGCTGCTTGCCGAACAGGTGCCCGACTACGCCGAGCGCGAAGCGTTCACCTGCGGCCCGGCCGGCTACATGAATGCGGTACGCGACGTGCTGCGCAACGGCGGACACGATCCCGCGCGCTATCACCAGGAGAGCTTCGACATCGGCGCCGGCGTCGCGCCGGCACCCGCCGCACCCGCGTGCGCAGCGACGTCGGAGACCTTCACGGTCAAGCTGTCGCGCTCGTCGAAGTCGTTCTCGATGAATGCCACCGACACCGTGCTGTCGGCCGCGAAAAAGGCCGGCGTCGCGATTCCGTCGTCCTGCAGCCAGGGCATCTGCGGCACGTGCAAGACCAAGGTGCTCGAAGGCACGGTCGACATGCAGCACAACGGCGGGATTCGCGAGCGGGAAGTCCAGAAGGGTTTCCGGCTGCTGTGCTGTAGCCGCCCGACGTCGGACCTCGTGCTCGAACTCTAGCCCCGAAGCAATGGCGCGCACGGCAGGATCACGCCGTCGCGCTGGCTCCCCCTTCCCTGCACACGCACCATCAGAACAATTCCAGGAGGCACCGTATGGCGGGCGATCAGTTCCTAAACGTAAGCAGTGCGATTGACCAGAACGAAAAAAGCGCGGTGTTGCGCGAAGTACGCGCGTATCGCCTGGCCCGGGTTCAGGCACAGCTTCTCGCGCACAAGATCCCGGCGATCCTGCTGTACGACCCGGTCAACATCCGCTACGCGACCGATACGTCGAACATGCAGGTGTGGGCCGGGCGCAACCCCGCGCGCTACGTGATGGTGTTCGCGAACGGCCACATCGTCGCGTGGGAGTTCCACAGCAGCGAACACGTGTGGGACGGGTTGAATCTCGACGTGGAGTTTCGCGGCGCCATCAGCTGGACCTACTTCAACGCCGGCCCGGATGTGGAGCAGCGCGCCGAAACATGGGGTGCCGAGATCGTCGACGTGTTCCGCCAGCACGCGTCGGGCGAGCGCATGCTCGCCGTCGATCGCCTCGACCCGTTCGGCACCGCGTTCCTGGAGAAGCACGGACTCACGCTGACGGACGGTCAGGCGCTGATGGAAACCGCGCGGCTCATCAAGTCGTCCGGCGAGCTCGTGCTGATCGGCGAATCGCTGCGCACGGCCGAGCTGGGGATCGAGCGGATGCGGCGCGAGCTGCGCCCGGGCCTGACCGAGAACGACATCTGGGCGAACCTGCATTACGAGAACATCCGCCACGGCGGCGAATGGATCGAAACGCGCCTGCTGGCGTCCGGCGACCGCACCAACCCGTGGATGCACGAGTGTTCGTCGCGGGTGTTGCAGGCGGGCGACCTGCTCGCGTTCGATACCGACATGGTCGGGCCGAACGGTTATTGCTCGGACATCTCGCGCACCTGGCTCGTCGGCGACGGCCGGCCGTCGGACGAGCAACGCAGGCTCTACGCCTACGCGTACGAGCAGGTGCATTTCAACATGGATCTGCTGCGGCCCGGGATGACGTTCCGCGCGTTCTCGGAACAGGCGTGGAAGATCCCCGATCGATTCGTGACGAACCGCTACTGCTGCCTCGCGCACGGGATCGGCATGGTCGACGAGTATCCGGCGATCGCGCATCAGGTCGACTGGGACAGTTCGGGTTACGACGGCCGCTTCGAGGTCGGCATGACGGTCTGCGTCGAAAGCTACATCGGCGAGGAAGGCGGCCGCGAGGGCGTCAAGCTCGAACAGCAGGTCGTGCTGACCGAGCACGGCTGCGTGTCGCTGACCGACTGCAGCTTCGAAACCGACTGGTTGTAATGCCTCACGGAGGGCGTCGCCTTCCGTCCGAGCGCGTCGATCCGTCGGCCCGCAACGCGAGGCACGGCAGCCTGAAGGCCGCGGCGTGATGCGCCGTAGAGCGTGATGTTTGCCGCGGCCCGGACGGCAATCGCGGCGAGATCATGGCGGCCGGCGCCAAATCGGCCGCCCTTTTTCGCTGTCCGGACCGGTGCGTTTCTGCGTAGACTTTCATCTCGTCAACGCCAGTGAAAGCGGGAGCACAGACCAGGATGCGTGAACGCCCGAAGCACATCGCGGATTTCGTCCGGCTCGCCGGCGAACTGTTCCAGTCGGACACGCTGCCGCCCACCGCGCGCGCGTTCGCACCGCAAGTATTCGCACGGCTGCAACAACCGTCGGACAACGGCATGCGCAACGCGGTTCGCTATCCGGCATGCGACTGGCTCGACCCGGCGCTCGCGTCGGTCGCGCGTATCGATCCGACGTTCGCCACCATCGCGCAACTGATCAAGTCGCTCGAGCCGGTGGTCGGCTGGACGCGTCGCACGTCGGGCAGGGATGGCAGCCCGAACTACATCGACGGGCACGTGAACGGGATGATTTGCGGCCCCGGCGGGGCGGAAAGCCGCGACGACATTCAGCTCGGCTTTTCGTTGCTGATGCCCGACGTCAGGTATCCGGATCACGGCCATGCGCCGGAAGAAGCGTACGTACTCCTGACCGCTGGTGAATTCCGGCAGCAAGACGGCGCGTGGTTCGATCCCGGGATCGGCGGCGGAATCCACAACCCGCCGGGCTCGCTGCATGCGATGCGGTCCGGCAGTGCGCCGTTCCTCGCGATCTGGTGCCTGCTGAATTAATCAGACTGATCTGACGATAGGCGGCCCGACATTGACCAACCGGTCGGTCTGAATTGTTGCAGGCCGCTGTCGATGGAAGGCATGCGTTCCCGGACCGACCGGATCGCGCCGGCGAGCGTGGCAACGATTCAACGCCAGCGCGACTCGTCGGTGTCGACGTACCCCATGGAAGCGGCAGTCCGGCCGCCCGTGGATAAAACACAACATCCCGCGGAAGATCTGCTCGACGCCGTCACCACCTCGATGGCACCGTCGCTTTCGGGCATACTCTGTTCGCACTCATCGAACGAACGTTCTTTTTTTGACGCAAACCGTCGCGCGCGCCACTAAACACGCACACGATTCTGTTACCGTGACGCACCGGCCCCAGCGCTTCGCGACGGCCACCACCCATCTTTCACACTATGACATTACAGATTGGGATTCCTCTGGAGACAGCCACCGGCGAACGGCGCGTAGCGACCGTCCCCGAAGTGGTCGAGAAACTGATCAAGCTGGGATTTTCGGTTGCCGTCGAAAGCGGTGCCGGTGCCGGCGCGAACTTCGATGACGACGCATACCGTGCGGCGGGCGCGAACATCGCCGCCACGGCGGCCGAGCTCTGGTCCGGCAGCGACATCGTGTTCAAGGTGCGCCCGCCGAGCGCCGACGAAGTCGCGCTGATGCGCGAAGGCGGCACGCTGATCGGCTTCGTGTGGCCCGCGCAGAACCCCGAACTGATGCAGCAGCTGGCCGCGAAACGCGCCACGGTGCTCGCGATCGATTCGCTGCCGCGCACGCTGTCGCGCGCGCAGAAGATGGACGCGCTCACGTCGATGGCCGGCATCAGCGGCTATCGCGCGGTGATCGAGGCCGCCCATGCGTTCGGCCGCTTCCTGAACGGGCAGGTCACCGCGGCCGGCAAGGTGCCGCCGGCCAAGGTGTTCATCGCCGGCGCCGGTGTGGCCGGTCTGGCCGCGATCGGCACCGCCGCCAGCCTCGGCGCGATCGTGCGCGCGAACGACACGCGTGCCGAGGTGGCCGATCAGGTCAAGTCGCTCGGCGGCGAGTTCGTCAAGGTCGATTACGAAGAGGAAGGCTCGGGCGGCGGCGGCTACGCGAAGGTGATGAGCGAAGGCTTCCAGCAGGCGCAGCGCGCGATGTATGCGCAGCAGGCGAAGGATGCCGACATCATCATCACCACCGCGCTGATCCCCGGCAAGCCGGCCCCGAAGCTCATCACCGCCGAGATGGTGCAGTCGATGAAGCCCGGCAGCGTGATCGTCGACATGGCCGCCGAACAGGGCGGCAACTGCGAACTGACGGTGCCCGGCGAAGCCGTCGTGCGCCACGGCGTGACGATCGTCGGCTATACGGATCTCGCGTCGCGCCTGTCGCGGCAATCCTCCACGCTGTATGCGACGAACCTGCTGCGCGTGGTCGAGGAGCTGTGCAAGGGCAAGGACGGCACGATCAACGTCGACTTCGACGACGATGCGATCCGCGGCCTCACCGTCATCAAGGAAGGCAACGTCACGTGGCCGCCGCCGCCGATCAAGCAGGCGGTCGTCGCGCCCAGGCCCGCGGTGGCGGCACCCGCGGCAGCCGCGAGCGCGAAGTCGAAAGGCCACGGTCACAGCGGCGAGCCGATGTCGGCCAAGGCGCTCGCGATCGTGTTCGCGATCGGCGCGCTGGCGTTCCTGCTGGTCGGCCAGTTCGCGCCGGCCAGCTTCCTGTCGCATTTCACGGTGTTCGTGCTCGCGTGCTTCGTCGGCTACATGGTGATCTGGAACGTCACGCCGTCGCTGCACACGCCGCTGATGAGCGTGACCAACGCGATCTCGTCGATCATCGCAATCGGCGCGCTCGTGCAGGTCGCACCGCCGCTGGGCGAGCTGGCCAATGCCGGCGATCGTCCGTCCGGGCTGATCCTGGGCCTGGCGGTGGGCGCGCTCACGCTCACGGCCGTCAACATGTTCGGCGGCTTCGCGGTCACGCGCCGCATGCTGGCGATGTTCCGCAAATAAGGGGACGACAATAATGACTTCCAACCTGACTACCGTCTCCTATATCGGCGCCGCGATCCTGTTCATTCTCAGCCTCGGCGGGCTGGCCAACCCTGAAACCGCGCGCCGCGGCAACCTGCTCGGGATGATCGGCATGCTGATCGCCGTGCTGGCCACCGTGCTCGGTCCGCGCGTGTCGGCCGCGGGCATTCCGTACGTGATCGCCGCGCTCGTCGTCGGCGGCGCGGTCGGCCTGTACGCCGCGAAGAAGGTGCAGATGACGCAGATGCCGGAACTGGTCGCGCTGATGCACAGCCTGGTCGGTCTCGCGGCCTGCCTGGTCGGCTTCGCGAGCTACATCGACACGTCGCTGCAGCTCACCGGTGCCGAGAAGGCGATCCACGAGGTCGAGATTTATGTCGGTATCCTGATCGGTGCCGTGACCTTCGCGGGCTCGATCATCGCGTTCGGCAAGCTGTCGGGCAAGATCGGCGGCAAGCCGCTGCTGTTGCCGGCGCGGCACTGGATGAACCTCGCCGCGCTGCTGATCGTGATCTACTACGGCCGCGCGTTCCTGCATGCGGAAACGATCCAGGACGGCATGCTGCCGCTCGTCGTGATGACCGTGATCTCGCTGCTGTTCGGCGTGCACATGGTGATGGCGATCGGCGGCGCGGACATGCCGGTCGTGGTGTCGATGCTCAACAGCTACTCGGGGTGGGCGGCGGCCGCCACCGGCTTCATGCTCGGCAACGACCTGCTGATCGTGATCGGCGCGCTCGTCGGCTCGTCGGGTGCGATCCTGTCGTACATCATGTGCCGCGCGATGAACCGCAACTTCATCAGCGTGATCGCCGGCGGTTTCGGCAGCGGCGCGGGCGCACCGGCGGCAGCCGGCGGCGGCGCGGCGCAACCGGCCGGCGAAGCGGTCGCGGTGAGCGCGGCGGAGACGGCCGAACTGCTGCGCGAAGCGAAGCGCGTGATCATCGTACCCGGCTATGGGATGGCCGTTGCGCAGGCGCAGCACACGGTGTTTGAACTGACGAAACTGCTGCGCGAAAAAGGCGTCGACGTGCGTTTCGCGATTCACCCGGTCGCGGGCCGCATGCCGGGGCACATGAACGTGTTGCTGGCCGAAGCGAAGGTGCCGTACGACATCGTGCTGGAAATGGACGAGATCAACGGCGACTTCCCCGAAGCCGACGTGTCGATGGTGATCGGCGCGAACGACATCGTGAACCCGGCCGCGCAGGACGACCCGGGCAGCCCGATCGCCGGCATGCCGGTGCTCGAGGTGTGGAAGGCGAAGACGTCGATCGTGATGAAGCGCAGCATGGCTTCGGGCTATGCGGGCGTCGACAACCCGCTGTTCTACAAGGACAACAACCGCATGTTGTTCGGCGACGCGAAGTCGATGCTCAATGAAATCTTCGGCGCACTGAAGGCCTGAGTGCGGCCACGCGCGTGGAGCGGGCAGTGCGCCGCTCCCGTGCCGCGCCGCCTCTGCCTGTCGTCAAGGATGTCGGGGCCGGACGCATCGTCCCCACCCGGCATCCCTCCTCCCGATAATCCCGCCCCCTTCCGCAGTCCGCCGTGCCGCCCCGGATCGACGCCAGGCGCCCGGCGCACCTTGCATGGCGATTAGAGCCCTTTGCACGTTACCCGCCGGCGAAAAAGCGGCATCATGTTCGACATCTTCCGCAACGGAACCGAGGATGATGAATATCGATACCGACCTGCCGGTGCTGGTGACCGGCGCAACCGGCTACGTCGCGGGCCAGCTCGTGCAACGGTTGCTCGAAGCCGGCCTGACCGTGCATGCGGCCGTGCGCAATCCCGACGACCCGGACAAGCTCAAGCATCTGCAGCGCATCGCGGCCGGCCAACCCGGCACGATCCGCTATTTCCGCGCCGACCTGCTCGAACCGGGTTCGTATGCGGAAGCGATGGCCGGTTGCGGCACCGTATTCCATACCGCGTCGCCGTTCACCGTCACGGTTCGCGATCCTCAGAAAGAGCTGGTCGACCCGGCACTGCTCGGCACGCGCAACGTGCTCGAGACGGTGAACCGCACGCCGTCGGTCCGGCGCGTCGTGCTGACCAGCAGCTGCGCGGCGATCTACGGCGACAACGCCGATCTCGACGCGGCGCCGAACGGCGTGTTCACCGAGGCGATCTGGAACACCAGTTCGTCGCTCGCGCACCAGCCGTATTCATATTCGAAGACGGTGGCCGAACGCGAGGCATGGAAAATCGCCGGCGCGCAGCCGCGCTGGGATCTTGTGACGATCAATCCGTCGCTCGTCATCGGGCCGGGCATCAATCCCTACGCGACGTCGGAGAGCTTCGAGATCGTCCGGCAGATGGGCGACGGCACGATGCAAATGGGCGTGCCGGATCTCGGCATGGGCGCGGTCGACGTCCGCGACGTGGCCGACGCACACGTGCGCGCCGCGTTCATGCCCGGCGCGAACGGCCGCTACATCGTGTCGGGTCACAACACGAGCCTGCCGGCGATGGCGGCCACGCTGCTCGAACGATATGGCGCCGACTATCCGATTCCGCGGCGCATCCTGCCCAAATGGCTCGTGTGGTCGATCGGCCCGCTGGTGAACAAGGGCGTGACGCGCCGCGTCGTCGCGCGCAACGTCGGTCTGCCGTGGCGCGCGGACAATCGCCGCAGCCGCGACGAACTCGGCATCCGCTACCGCCCGCTCGCCGAGTCGATGAACGACTTCTTCCAGCAGCTGATCGAGACCGGGCAGCTGAAGCGGTGAACCGCACACACGCCGCACGCACGATGGCGCGCCCCGACGGGGAGCCATCCATGGGATCGCACGAAGGATCCCGGTTATGGGAACGCGCCTGAAACAACCGTGCTACGCGCGCCGCCGGTAAGTCCCCGGCGTACTGCCCGTCCAGTGCCGGAACGCGCGATGAAACGCGCTCGGATCGTCGAAGCCGATATCGGCGCCGATCGCCGCGATCGTGTCGAGCGTATCGGTCAGCCGCTGAATCGCGATGTCGCGCCGCAGTTCATCCTTGAGCGCCTGGAACGTCGTGCCTTCCGAGGCCAGATGGCGGCTCAGCGTGCGCACCGAGCAATGCAGATGCTCGGCCGCCTGATCGATCACCGGCAGGTCGGGCAGCGCCGCCGACAGGTATTGCCGCACGCGATGGCACACGAGCTGTTCGCTGAACGATTCGAAGATCCAGTCGCCGGGCGCCCGCGCGAGGAACTTGCGCAGGTTGCGTTTGCTCTGCCGGATCGGCGCGTCGAGATAGTCGGCGCTGAAACGCATCAGCGTGCGTTCGCAGTCGAACTGCACGGAACCGGTGAAGAAGTACAGATGCTCGACCGCATGACGCGGCCGCGGACACGCGAACTCGATCTGCAGCAGCGGAATCTTCTGCCCGATCAGCCAGGAGCACACACCGTGCACGAGCTTGAGCATCAGTTCCTGGCCGAGCGCGCCGATCGGGCCGACGGCCGGGTTCGGCCGCAGCAGCACCTGCGCGACCAGGCCGTCGCGCTTCGATTCGACGAAGAAGTCGTCGAGCAGGATATGGAAGAACTGGCCGAAACGATGCAGCGCCGTTTCGAGGTTGCGCGCGTCGAGCAGGCTCAGGCACAGG
>Ga0154006_1000244_pt1 | contig 18078 bp, 17 predicted proteins | sample TSFL090MetaG_FD_104747 | JGI IMG/M metagenome (GOLD analysis project Ga0154006, IMG submission 104747) | Attine ant fungus gardens microbial communities from Florida, USA - TSFL090 MetaG | ecosystem: Host-associated > Fungi > Mycelium > Unclassified | place: USA: Florida, Wakulla State Forest...
AAAACTAATAAATAAACACAAGCTATTAAAGATTGAGTACTTTTTATAAGACTTAAAACTGTCAATAAAATAAAATCAAAAAGCAATAGAAAAAAAACAAGCTATACAAAAGACAAAAGACTATAGATAACAAATTGAATAACCAAAAGAAAGATAAATCAGACATTTTAGATATTTAGTAGAGCTCTAAAACAAAAAAAAGAGTAAATAACAATACTATTACAAATAAAAAAGAAATATACAAGATTTTCTTGTAAAGGGGAAAAAAAACAACATAAAAATAAGATTAAGATAAAAATAATTAGTAAAAAGACCATAAAACAAAACAATATCATAAGCTAAAAACAAGAAATAGTTAGTAAAGCATAAAAAGAAAGAAAGCAAACAAAAAGTATTTATTAGTAGTGGCCAGTTTAAAAGAAAAAGCCTAATAATGGCTTAAACCAATAATAGAAGACTTGGATTTTTTTAAAAAAATACTAACAGCAAAAGAGAAATCAGTAAAAAAAAGAGTATTTAACAGCTCATTTTAAACAAAAAGTTCTAGAAAAAAGAAAAAATAATAAAAAAGATCAAACTATGTTCTTTAACTTTATCTTAGAAACAAGATCTGAGTTTACAGCTAAAAGCAGAGTAAATAGACAATAACAAAAATGGAAGTATTTATGAAAAAAAACTGTATACATCATAATAGAACATTGTTGGATTTTTGTTTGGGAAGATAATTAGTAGAATAAAAAAGAAGATAAGTATATATACAAAATAAAAATAAAGAAGACCTACTAAAAAAAATACTATACCTAGAAGTACTAGTTAAGGAGGCTGAAATTGTAGGTAAAAGTGTTGATATAAATACCTCAGAAAAACCAATATTAACCTCTTCAGTAGTAGTACTCATAGAAGTTAAAAGAAATATAGTAGTTGAAGCTAAATTAATAGTGTTTATAACAATGGTATCTAATACTAAAATAAAAGGGGTAGAAGAGGCAACTGTATAATAACAAAAAGCAGGACATTGACATAAAGATTTGGTATATATCATAGTAGAATAATAACACAACTTTAGCTTAGAATAAAACTTAGAAGAAAAAGTTGAAAAAAGAGAAGCAAGAGTCATATTAGTAGAGACCAAAGATCTTGCTAAGCATAATTAACAAAAAGAATATAACAAAGAAAGAGAAAAAAACATTATATCAGATTGAAGATTATATATATAAGTCCTAGCTAGAATGATAAAGTCAACTATTAAGATTGAGAAGATAACTGTAATAGAGGTAGAAAACACTGTATCTCAGCCAGATACCTTAAATAGTGGTGTTAATAGTAGAGAACTAGTAGAGGAAGCTCAAATAAGCAAAGGAGCAACAGTGACAGATGGTATATTAGAAAATACTACATAAAGAATGGTTGAGGCAATACTAGAAGAACTTGAAGTAATAGGATTAAAAGAAGATTGACTATCTAACAAAGCTAGAAAACAGTTGAGTTAAGCTTTAGAAAGAGGATAGGCAGTCACTTTTGTAAGCTGTGCTTATAACTGCTCAAGAAAGTTTAATATAAATCTCTAGAAAGCAGGGTTAGGACAAAAAAATAACTATAGCTAAGATATAGATACTAACCAGGGAATGACAGACAAATATGCAGAAGGAATAAGAACAAGGCTTGAGGAAAAAAAATCTGTATTGAATAGTAACAATTAGTCAGTATTGATAAGCAATTAATAAATAAAGTACTTACTCTAGAAATATTATACTGTTGTTTGTATATCAAAAACAAGATTTTCATCTGGGCCTCCAGCCCAACCTAAACTCTCTACTAATTCTGAGTGAAGTTGACATTGTATTGTCTAATAGGTTGCTATACTCCCTACCTCCAACAGTTTATGTAATAGTATACAGTGTTGTCTGTTAGGTCACTGTACTCCCTTTCTCCAACAGTTTTAGTATTGTCTACAGTGTACTATACTCCCTTTCTCCAATATACTCTTGTCTGTAGTGTGTACAGTCAGTAGTATTGTATGTAGTCCATTATACTTCTTTTCTCTAACAGTTTACAGTTTACTATATTTTCTTTCTCCAATAACTACTAGTAGTCTTATTTGCAGTCCATTATACTATTTTTCTCCAATAGTTTATAGTACACTATACTCTCTTCCTCCAATACTTTACCTAATTTTCTGCTTTTTTTCAATTTTTCCTGAATTTTTTCTAATTTTTAATCAATTTATTGTAATTTTTGAGTGAAAGAGAAACTGTAAGAACAATTAAATATATAATTTATCAGTACCATTATCCCACATACAACATAGCATACTTACTAGATTTAAAAAACTATAGTAGAATCAAAGGTCATTAATATTTAGTCTAGAAACAGTTCTTGAAGAAAAGCCAATAACCAAAAGATCAGATATCTGAAATCTAGAAACAAACCCTGAAAGAATGGCCCAAAAATCACTTTTACTAGTCTTGAGAGTATATGTCATAAACTTCATTTAGACCATAACTCCAGAAATACTTGACCGATTTCGACAATCTAAATGGCTACCAAAAGCCCTTAAGAAGATCTTTCTATCAGTACCAAAAACGTCTCAAAGTGATCAGTATTCATTGAGTTATCAGCAGATCAGTCTGTGATCACCAAGTCACCAGACACTAAATTGCCAATATCTCAGGAACTGTTTAACATAATTGTTTGCTTCAATGTACTTCTTTCAGCTATAAATAGATCCCAAGGCAATAAGATCCCATGGAGATACAAGGTCCTCAATGTTTGCATATGACATTAATCTTTACCCATAGATTATCATCTGTCCTTGAATAGAATAAAGGACTGCCCTAAGATGGTTAGGTTATCTCTATTTCAAGAACAATAGCACTCCTATATGTAGAACAATAGGTAGTGATCATATGGTAGACTGTTCTGGTGCACAGACCACCACAATCATGTATTTAAGGACTGTATGTCTGAGAATAAACCTTAGACTTAATAACATCTTTTGCTACTGTCTAAACTTTGCTTTTTTAAGCCTTTTGATTATTAAATCATCAACTCACAAATCAGTAAGTGGCCATTCGTGATAGTATGACTAAGAGCAGTTATTTATAGTAAGAGGAAGATATTATATTACTAATGAATTTTTTGTAGATTTGTAATATAGAATACACTTTATATCCCTGAATTCAGTATTTAAGTTCACTTTAGAAATCTCCTATAAGTTTTTAAACATACAAGAGAACTTTTAGAAAGGTCTTTCCTATTGTACAATGACTAAATTGTTATTTACTAACTAGTGCATACTTCAAAAAACAAGTATGATAAGCTAGTATTAGGTTGATTAGAGTCAGACTGTTTAGAGTTTACACTCTAGGACTCAAGAATTTTGGTTATACTCTGGAGTGCTATATACTTTAAATCTAAAATAGACTTAGATAAGACTACTTGGACTCCTTTCAATCTCTAGTCTCTAATACCAACTACTTTAATCCAAGAACACTTGTTGTTAAGTTCTAGAAAAAACTATAGACTAGTATTTAGAACCAGATTACAACTATGCTAGTGGAATGCTCTAGGAATATGGACCTGGAGACATAGTATAAGACTGCTAAAAGGGTTAATCAAGCTTATTTAGTAAATGAGGCTCTTCAGTTCAACCAGTAACAACTTTTTTTCTGTTCTACTTCTATATATCTCTATCTCTTGTTGGTTGTTTACTTTCTCCCTTCTATGGTTTAGTTTTTACTTGTTTTGACCTCTCTATCTCCCAAGTTTTTTTTTTTGACTCTATCAATGGTTATAGATATCAATGCTGCTTAGAAGTCCTGTCCTATACTTCTAAAAGGCTACTACTAGTGTAGAGACACAAATTATCTAGTAAAGGACTATCTCTACCACATGGACATGAGACTGCTAATGTTAAAGCAACAAGAGGAGCTAATACAAGATCTCTTGGTCTTGAAAGATACAGTTCTAGTGTCACAAGCTTCATTTAGACCATAATTCTGGAAATACTTGACTGATTTTGACAATCTCAATAGTTACTAAAAGCCTTTAAGAAAACCTTTCAAACAATACCAAAAACATCTCAAGACAATTAGTATTCACTGAGTTATCAATAGATTAGTTGGTGATTACCAAGTTACCAAACACTAAATCACTAATATCTTGAGAACTGCTTAATATAATCATTTACTTCAATAACTATTGTGAAGCTCTCTTTAATGTGCTTCTTTCAGCTATAAATAGATGCCAAGGTAATAAGATCCCATGGAGATAGAAGGTCCTTAATGTTTGCATGTAACACTGATCTATTATCTATAGATTATTATTTATTCCTGAATAAAACAAAGAACTGCCCTAAAACAGTTAGGTTATCTCTATTTCAAGAACAATAGTACTCCTATATATAGAACAATAGGTAGTAATCATGTAGTAGTCTGTCCTAGTGCACAGACTACCACAATCATATATAGACTATATGTTTAAGAATAAATCTCAGACTTAACAACATCTTTTGCTGCTTGTTTAACTTTGCTTTTTTGAGCTCTTTGATTATCAAATCAATTAATCACAAATCAGTAAGTGGCCATTTGTAATATCCAGAAGAAGAGAACCCTTTAGTAGCAAAGAATTTTGTATAATATAACCAGTAAATAGTATACCTTAGTTGCTTCCAGTAAATAGGTTTTGTGTACTTGATATAGGAAAATCCAATATAAGTACATATAAACCTACAGTCACACTCCTTCTCTCTTCCTCTGCTGCAAAATTAGTAGTCTGGAAACCAAAATAGAAAAAAAACTTCTAAGCAACTCTTTGTTAACACCTTTAATACATGTAAAGCTTTCTTAGTTCTAACTGTTAAACTCTGTAATATAGACACTAATAGGGTCTACTCTGTTAAAACACTTCTAGACTGTAGAGCAACTAGAAGTTTTATTAATAAGAACTTTATCTATGATAAAAAAAATTAATACTAGAAGTATCTTGTATCTAATACCTATATTCAATGTAGATGGCACTTCCAACAAAGCTAAATAGATGTCATGAGTCACTCTGACTATAACAAAGTGCTATAAATAGAATAGATATAGACCAGAGTTAAACCAGTAGCTAATGGATAGCTTGTAGTTTAAACAAGAACAAATAGTATACTTGTATATATAATAAACTGCAATTGAACAAGAACCTTATCAAGTTTTTTTTAACTCTAAAGTGTTATCTTAAGTTAACCCCTAACTTAAGGTTTCTGAGTCAGTCACTAACAAAAGAACTCAATACTATATTTTAGATACTGTTTACTTTGAACTTTATCTAAAACTTTACTCTTTTACTGTCCTCAATTAGTGATTAGCTTGATTACTAATCCTTTTGAATAGTAGACTCTAGCTATAAAGAAAACTTAGTAGTCAGTTAGAGACTACTAGTGGAGATTCAGTACCAAACCCAGATATTATATTCAAAACCTAATCTAGTAACTGAATAGTATTGCTTTATAGATTACTTGTACCACTTTCAATTATTAGAACCTAATGTTAAGGGTGCTTTGTCATCTGTATATATAAAGGAATAGCACCAATCTCTTAAAAAGGTATTAGGGCAGTAATCAATAAAGAAATAGGTATCTGATTGGGTGAAGATCTTATATCCTAACAGATATAGTTATGCTTAGTGAGATCCAAAAATCCTATTCCACTTCAAGAAGCATAATACCATATCTCTTGAACAATATAACCAACTTATGAGCAATATGCTCAATTAATAGTAGACCCTCACTGTAGCAACTTAGTCTGAGATAACTTAATTACACTCCAAGTCCAAGTTAACAAAGAAAACTCAATAGAGTTCCCATTAGATTCTGTATACTACTTATACAACTACTACATAGTTTGTACACTACTTTCTTACACTTATTATGTGATGTAATACTGTGACATCCTTGACATGTGACTGTGATATGTGACATTTGTTATATAATACTTTTCCATACTCCTTCCTTGTGTAGTAAGTCTAAATAAGAAAAGAAATATAAATAATAATTTAGCTATTTTGCCAAGTCATAACACTATCTCCCTTTCAAGATTCCTTATTCTGAGGACTTTTTATAACTCATAGTAGAGATTGCAGATGTTCTCCATTTCATTATCATCTTTTTCTGTCCATTCTCTAAGTCTTGAATTTTCTTGCTCAATTTCTTCTTCTTCCTCCTTTATCATTTCCATTGTTTTTTGTCCCTTAACTCTTTTTTCTTTCCATTGTTTCCAATTTCTTTCCAGTCTTTCCCAATATTCTTCATTATACTGTTTATCTGACCATCCAAATAACTTCTTTGTTATAAATTATTCTAGCAGCTCTTTCTTTCTAAATATTCTCTTGCTATCTTATATCTTTTATGTCTTATTAGTATTTCTTCTCATATTCTTCTATTGCTTCTTTTGCATTCTCTAGATTTTCCCTTTCTTTTCAAGTATTTAATTCTGCCATGAATCTCTTCTATCATACCAAGTACTTGTCTTTTTCTTGTATCTATTATTTATTTAGGATTCTCTCCATTTCCTACTCTTCTTCTCTCTCAATTATAACTGGAGCTGGTTGCACCTTTTTCTGCCTCTTTACTTGCCCTATATATCTTTGTATTCTACTAACATTAACTACTAAATGTATTTTCACTGTACTAGGTAGTTCTAATTTCACTATATTTAGTAATACAATTTTCTTTATCTTGTAAGGCCCTACAAACCTCTCTGTCAACTTTTCCATTTTCCTTCCAACCATCTGATATTTCAGATCCTTAGTACTTAGCATTACTAAGTTTTCTACTTTATACTTGTTAACTTTTGCTCTCTTCCTATCTGCATACTTTTTTATTTCTTCTTGTACTTTCTCTAGTACTGCTTTTGCCTCTTTCTAAATCTCCTTCATCTTTGTCACAAATTTTTCCACTCTCTTGTATTTCCCCTTCCTTTTTGTCTCAAACTCCATTCTGGGGTCTTATCCATAATTTGTCTTAAAAAGTAATGTTTTGATACTTGAGTATGCTTTATTGTTATAGGTAAACTCTGCTATTTCTAACCAATCTGGCCACTGTTCTTGCCTATAGTTAGTAAATATCCTTAAGTACTGCTCCAGTTTCTGATTAACTCTCTGTTTGTTTATTTGTTTAAGAGTAAAATACCATTGACAATTTACTTTCAATTTCCAATATTCTATTCAACTTCCATATTATTTCTACTATAAACTGAAGTTCCCTGTCTGAAATGATACTCTTAGATAGCCTATGTAACTTCTACACATTGTCTCTAAACAACCTAGCTAGTTTTTTTGCTGACGTATTTTCTATAGTAGGAATAAAATATACTATTTTTGTCAATCTATCAACTACTACTAAAATTGAGTTATATCCTTGTGCTAGCAGCAACTTAATGATGAAATCTGCTAAGATATATACCCAAGGTTTTTCTAGAATTGAATTTGGCATTAATTTTTCTACCAGCTGTTCTGTATATTTTTTATTACACTGGCAAGCATCGTACCCCTTTATATATTACTTTACTTCTTTTGTAACTTCTGACTACCAAAAGTTCCTAGTGACCAATTCTACCATTTTCTATTATCTTCTGTGTCCTTCTACTGGTGTATTGTGATACAACTGAATAATTTCTGCTCTCAGTTTCTTATTTCTTGATATATATATCTTTTCTTCCTTATATATAACATTATCAACTTCTCTCTATTCCTCATCTCTTAGCATCTTTACTCCTGTTTGTTTTATCTCTTCTACTGTCTTAATCACCTTATTATCTTTTATCTTTGACTATTTTACTTTCTTTACTAAATCTCAAACTTTGTTGTAGTCCTTTCTAGGAAGTATCTCTATGTCTCCAAACACCTGACTATAGCTAACATTTCTTTATCAAATATCTTATAGTTTTTTTCAGTATCATTTAGAGATTTTGAAATAAAAACCACTGGTCTCTACAAGTCATCTAAGTACTTTATTAAGAGCACTTTTCCAGTTGTATAATTTGAAGCATCTGCTTCTATCCTAAATTCTTTGTCTAAATCTAGGACTGCCAATACTGGTCTCATTGTGAAGATTCTTTTAAGCTTGTCAAATGCTTATTGTTATTTGTTTCTCTATTGCTACTTTATATTCTTTCTTGTTAGTTCATTCATTGGTCTTGCTACTCAAGCAAAGTCCTTAATAAATGTCCTGTAGTAATTCATAAGGCCTAAAAACTTTTTAATATCTTTTACATTCTTTGGTTCTGGTCAACTTAGTATTCCATCCACTTTTTTCTTCATCATCCCTATTCCATTAGGTCCTATGATAACTTCAAGAAATCCAATCTTTCTTACTTTCCACATACATATTTTTAGCTTTACATATAGATTGTTTTCTTTCAGCCTTCTCAGTACTTCTTTCATAATTTTATTATATCTCTCTTCAGTTTCAGTTCCTACTAACACATTATTTACAAATACAGCTATCTTGTTCTCATTTACCAGATCCCTCAGAATTTCATTCATCATTGCCTGATATATGACTGGTAAATTTGTCATCCCAAAAAACATTACAGTTGGTTCAAACAATCCTACATATATTGTAATTACTCTTTTCTACTCATCTCCTTCCTTAATTCTTATGTTGTTAAAGCTCCACCACAGATCCATCTTTGTAGATACTTTCTTACTTTCCATGTTGTCAATTAAGTCTGTTATCAATAGTAATAGATAGTTATTCTTTATAGTTTGTTCATTTAGACCATGGTAGTCTATAACCATTCTCTTGCTTCTATTCTTTTTGCTCACAAAGAACACTGGTGACATTTGAGAGGATTTCAACAGTCTGATATATCCCTTTCTTAATTGATTGTTTACAAAATTCTGGACTTCCTCTCTCTTGTTTTTGGACAAAGGGTAAATTTTTCCTTTTTGTAGTTTAAATATCTTTTTAAGATCTATGGTATGATCCTAGACCTTTCTTGTTGGCATTATCTCTAATTCTACCTTTCCAAATACCTTTTTCCACTTTAGGAATTTCTGTGGTACCATCTCTTTAATTTTTCTATAATTTACTTTAACTTCTTTCTCTCTTTTCCAATTTTCCTTATTGTCTATTACCTATCTTACAATTTTCTCCTTCTCTAGGATAGCTACTCTCTTTCTTTTTCTTGTTTCTTTCTCTTCTTTTAGCTTTGTATTTCTTTTGTACAATGGTGGACATCTCATCATTTTAATCTCCCTTGTTTCCCAGTTGATTTTTGGGTTATAGACCTGTAGCCATGGCATGCCCAATATAACATCTGTTTTTTCTAAGTTGCATACATCTATTTACATTCTTTCTATGTGATTTTTGTAATACATGTTTACTTCCACTTAGTGCATTATTGCTCCTATACTATTATTTGTATTATCTACATTTTTCACTACCACTAGTCTTTTCAATTTTTGCAGTATGAATCCATAATTAGCTGTTATTTTTCTATCCATAAACATTCCTGTTATGCTACTATTCAAGAGCACCTTTATAGTTATGCCTTCATGTGTATTTATCTTTTCTACTCCAATATTTAACCATACTTCTCTTAATATTTTAAACATTCTCCTCAAGTCTCTCTATTTATCTCCTTTTTTTGCTATGTCTTTTGAAACCTTTGTCCATATGCTACTTTGCTGTACTTTTCTCTCTGTGGGGTGTGCTGCTTTCTTCCAGTTCCACCACTCTCTTTTTCTTCCTATTTTATATTCTGAACATAAGATTCTTTTTCTTTTCTGCTCTGATACCTTTCTCACAATTGCATCCTTTCTTCCATATTCTATACACTGTACCCTCATTATTTTTTCTTTTCTTACTTCCCCTTCTCTCTAGTTCTATGCTTTTTGGTATAAGCTACACTATATGTTCTTTACTTGTTTATTAAGAAGAAATCCTTGTTCTTGATTTTTGTGAGTTTACACCCCCTTGCCTTTGTATTCTCCACAATCTATATATGTTGCTATAGTCTCTTCTATGATCCATCCCTTTTCAAGTAGGAGTATACCTTCTAGAGATATACTCTACTTGTCATAGTACTCCTGCACATTTTCCCATGTGGGACACACCAGTGATAGAGAAATAAAATAACAAGAGTAAGTAGAACAGATCAGAGAGGTGAAGTCTCTAAGCTATGTTACAGTTGTACATGATCAAATAGGTGCTGGAAAGATAAATTAAATGATAGAGAGCTTACAAAGATTGCTATAAAGAGAACCAATGAAAATCTAGAAGATGAAATATTTTTTAATATTCATTCAAGAACAAGCTCCAGTTAATTATAGATCTCAAAGATGCATGTTTGTCTTGTACCATAACACTACTCTTTCTGAGCTAGTCTAGTAGCCTGGCTTGTTATTGATACAGCAGTACTGCCTAGAACTCCCATGTCCTTGTGTGAGCTTTACTTCAACTGACTGTACAGTTGGAAATCTACTTTGAAAACACATAGTGAGTAGTTAAACTCCTAGTTAAGTGAATGCCCAAGTCTTCTCTAAGGTAAGATACATCTCTCAAGAGAAGTTTTATAGAGTTTTATAAAGGAACAAACAGGAAACTCAGTCATTTAAAAATAGCAGTGGAGCTCTAGAGTGACAGAGAGAAGAAGATAGGGGTAAGTTGTTATTAGACCTCTTTACACTTCTAGAGTAAATATTAGGATTACAAATCATAGAATTAACAGTTAAGAAAACAAAAGAAACATTCTAATGGCCTATTATAGTAGAGAGTGAAATGATGAAGCAAGGTCCTCTTCTAATCATATAACCAGTACTCTCCATTCTTTCTAACTCTTCTACCTAGTCTTCTCTTAGGGTTTTTCATCAAATCTGGCCTTTGAATGTAGCTCAAGGAGCCTCAAAGTCAGTATAGGTAACTTGTTCTCAAGATCAAAGTCTTTATTGATCTCTCCAATTTTAACTTTTTTGATTCCTCTCTATTATTCTTCTATACTCCTGACCTTTTTTCTTTGTCCTGGATAGTCCTTTTTTTCCAGGTACCCTAACAATGTTGCCTTCAAGAGGATAGCTTGCAATACATCTAATTATAGAAAACATCAAAAATGATTACTGAGGTCTAATAGTAACACTAAAGCCTAAACTATCAAATATAACAGCCACCAAATTGTGATGTTATTCTACTAGAGAAGACTAGTTTCCCCAAGGTTCAGACAGTCCTCAAGAGAGCTTCTAGAGAGAATTTCTGGTTTGTGTCTAGTACAAAATGGCTGAACAGGCCCTATGAGGTTGGTATAGTAGTGGTTACAGCTGCTATTCTACTACTCGGATAATATATACAAGTCCAAGACTGGGGGTTGTGTGGTATATAATTGGTATTACCTTCACTGCTCAAGCTGAATTATAGTATGGATTTGTGATAATTATCACTTAAATTGTCTAAAAAGACTATCCAGCATAACACTGGTCTCTTCTTCTCTTTCTTTCAACTTCAATATTTGGATACTTCTACTTGTAGTGCTCTATTCTCTAGTATCTAAAACATCTTATTTTCTCTACCATCTCTTGTCTTCTCACTTTCACTTCCTCCCTTACTTTATATTACATCATCCTACTTGCTATCACCTCAAATTTATTTTGGGAAATCAGTTTCCTCTTCATCTCTTCCTTTTTATTTCTGCAGTTATGGGCCAGGTACCTGAACCTCTTATAACATTAACATATCCTCCCTCTTCTTCCTTCTAGTTCTGCCCTTAGTTTAGTAAGAGTACACTTTTGGTTAAGCAGATCACTCATAAGGAAATCATATTGGGATTGAGACATTATGTTGGTGTCTCAATGGTATAGAGTGAATGGTTGATCTCACTAGCTATACTATGTCTTCTGGAGTACAAGATCTTCATCCAGCTAGAGTTCTACTGTCTTTCTTTATCCAGCCAGAGTTCTACTGTTTTAATACTAGGGTTAAACTATCTCACCCAACAGATGGGATCTCTAATCTAAATAGTCTCCTAAAGAGTAACTGTCAATCCTCTACATATACAAGTTATAATAGACTTCAGCACAAGGTTTATACTAAGAACAGTATAAGTATCTACTAAATACTGCTTGATTGTAAGATCAGGTCTCAGTACTGATATCTAAGCTTAGTACCATACTTTCACTATCAATCCCTAACTAATTAATAAGTTCTCTTAAGCCAAGGGCCTAGTTATATATAGAGGTGACTAGTAATTGTGATGACCACCAGCCAAGGGTTAAAAAAATTATAAGAGTTAAGATAAGCAAGGTCTAAGGCAGATGGTGCTCTAGATGTAGAATCAAGTTCTAGTGTAGTAACTTAGCCTGAGATAACTTAATTATACTCCAAGTCCAAGTTGACAAAGATAACTCAATAGAGTTTCTATTAGATTCTGTATACTACTTATACAACTACTACATGGTCTGTGCACTACTTTTCCATACTTATTATGTGATATGACACTGTGACATCATTGACATATGACCATGATGTATGACATTTGTCATATGATACTTTCCTATACTCCTTTCTTATATAGTAAGTCTAAATAAGAAGAGAAAAGAAAAAGAAAAGAAATATAAATAATAATTTAGCTATTTTGCCAAGTTATGACACTCACTAAATTAAGGGCAAAGCTAGAGAGAAGAGAAGAAAGAAAGTATTTTGATTATAAAAGGTTTGGGCATTTGGCCTGTAACTACAGGAACAAAAAGGAGGTAGAAAAAAGAAAGTCTACTTCTTATAACAAGTTTAAGGTAGTAGCAAACAGAGTAATAAGATATGATATAAGAAAAGAAATGAAAGTGAAAAGACAAGAAAAGAAAAAACTACAATGTTTTAGGTATTGGAAGATAAAGTACTTCAAGTGGAAGTATTCAATGACAGTAGTAGAAAAGAAGAGATAGAGAAAGGAAGAGATAGCATATGTGGCTAGACTACAAAAAACGTAGTAAGAGAGGAGACTAGTATGTTCCATATGGAAAAAAGCACAGAAGTACTATAATAAGTAGAACATGTCTCTGAAAGGTACTCTTCTACTCAATAGAGGATAGATTACAGAAGAAATAGTAGTGATCTATATGGATTATAGAGGATATGAGGGTAAAGAGATACAGACCCATGAAAATCAAGGACAGGGCTTTTTTCTCAAAAGACAAGTAAGAAATATGTAGTATAGCTTTTACCAGGAAGCATAAAATTGAAGAGATGGGAAAGCAAGAAGAGAAAAAATAATAAGGGTATAGTATATAAAATGTGAAAGGAAAAATGCTATAGAAGGAAGAGTGTCAGAACAAGAAAGAAGAAAGATCTTGTATCCAGAGTATAAAACAGAAAAAAAGAAACTATGGTAGAACTGGAGAGTGGCAGCATGCTTCATAGAGAAAAAAGTACAGCAAAGGGAGAGATTAGCCAAAGGAACATTAGGAAAATGTTCAAGATGTTGAGAGAGGTATAGTTGAATATTGGAGTAAAAAAGATAGATATGCACAAAAATATAACAGTTAAGGTGTTTATCACAAACTTCATTCGGACTATAACTCTGGAAATACTTGACTGATTTTGACAATCTAAATGGCTACCAAAAGCCCTTAAGAAGACCTTTTAAATGGTACCAAAAACGTCTCAAAGCAATTAGTATTCACTAAGTTATCAGCAGATCAGTCAGTAATCACCAAGTTACTAGATACTAAATCACTAATATCTCAGAAACTGCTTAACATAATTGTTTGCTTTAATGTGCTTCTTTTGGCTATAAATAGATCCCATGGAGATACAAGATCCTCAATGTTTGCACATGATATTGATCTTTATCCATAGATTATCATTTGTTCTTGAATAGAACAAAGGACTGCTCTAAGACAGTTAGGTTATCTCTATTTCAAGAACAATAGTACTCTTATATATAGAACAATAGGTAGTGATCATGTGGTAGGCTGTCCTGGTGCACAGACCACCACAATCATGTATTTAAGGACTGTATGTCTAAGGATAAACCTCAGACTTAACAATATCTTTTGCTACTGTCTAAACTTTGCTTTTTTGAGCCTTTTGATTATTAAATCATCAACTCACAAATCAGTAAGTGGCTATTTGTGATAGTTTATTAAGTCTACTGTTTTCTGTCCCCATTGTCTCTACAAAGGACATGGGGTTGTATTCATTTTAGATGTGGGTCTAAGAGGCTATAAGAGGGTCTCTTTGTCTTTGTTACAGGACAAGATAACTTTTCTGAGGATATCTCTGTCTCTGTTACAGGATAGATAACTTATTAAGGACTCAGAGTGGGTTTCTGTCAAGGACTTATCTCTATAGTAGACTAGACCCCAGGCATAAAGGGAAAGGTCTGTCTCTTAAACTATTGAGAGCAGACTAGCTTGTGTATCATAGCTGGTTCTAAAAGACTTTGGATTTGTGTAAACATTTCCAAAAAACCCTTGCAGGTGGCTGGAACTACTCTAAAACCTCTATTCCTTCTCCATGAGCTAGTGTGAGAAACTGAACATAACGTTGAACTCTCTTCTCAAGATAGGACCTATATTGTTGGAAGGATACTTTTAGTATAGTTGTAGTATAGTTTCTACCCACTACATTTCATCTGTTGAACTAGAGATGTTGTGCTCACTTTTGCCCCCAAGCTATGTCCACCATCAGAAACACCAAGACTCTGGCTGAATGCCTCTCACTGAAAAAGGAGAATATGACTGAGAAGTTATTGCTGGAAAGAATAAAAATGGAACTCATCCCATCCATCAAACTCTATGATAGACTCATCGAAGTAGACCTTTGCTGATACAAAGTAGATGATTTCTACTTTGCATTCTGCTCTCCAGAATTATATTTTTGCAAAACCAAGAAGTTATTATACATAAAGGAGTACAAAGAACTCCTAGAACCCACCTTGGATCGTATATTACTATTTTTTACTAAAATAAGTAAAAACAAGACCTGGGCTGAGGATGCACAGTATGACTCACTGTGGAAATGGTTCAATCAACTACAGGATGTAATTATAGAGCTGGACAAAATTGGTCACAAGCTTACAGCTAAGGAATAGAGAATGCTAAAAGGTACTTGTAAATATTTGAGGGACATAGATTTTTCCAAACCAGCTACTAGAGTACTAGAGATTTGTAAAGCTCTTCTAGAGCTCAATATCACTATTCCATAGACATAATATGATTGGAATGGTATTCAGTGTAATATAATGGTATTAAAAGACTAAATTTGGACGTTTTTTTCTTTTACCCCCTTAAAAACATACTCAAGAACCATAATTAATTACTTAAATATATATGTCAACTTTCAACAACTTTACCACTACTGTTTCCTTTTCTGATTTCAGTGCTGAGGATTGGGATGTGCTTGTCAAAGATAGCATAAGTACTGAGTATATGTCCTGGAATGAGACTAAGATACAGATGCTGTAAAATGCACATCAAGAAACTTCTCTCCTTCTCAAGAACTACATTGACCAGGTGCTCAATGGAGCAATCAACCATTATAATAGTGCCTTGACCACTGTATACAACAGGATTGCAACTTTGGAGACAGAAGTTACTTGTCTTTGGGGAGAGCTAACAAGGCTCCCTGGAAGAAACATTATCTCCAAAACCAAGATACCAAAGCTACCAACATTTGTAGGCTCTGAAAATAAGATGTATCTACATAATTGGTTGAGCCAGATTGCTCTTTATTGTTTGGTATCTGGTACTATATCAAATGACCAGAAAATCATATATGTCCTCATCTGTTTATGTATTCCTACCAGCACATATATGAAATTGTATTATGACAAGGTTCAGGCAGGATTGAGTGTTGGTTCTTGGAGTGACTTTGTCCAAGAACTCAAAAATATTTATGGACAACAAGATGACAAGGAGAGAGCAAAGAAGAAATTAACAGCACTCTAGGTCAACAAGGACCTAGCAAGAAAGAACTTTGTCAAGTACGCAGAACAATATAGAATGTTGGCAAGAATTGTCAACTATAGTAATGAAGTTCATATTGACAAAATAAAGGAGATCATTTCTGATAAGCTGTGAAATGTGCTTGTCATCTATGAAATTACAAATCAGTCTCCAAAAACATGGGATGACTACCTTAAATTGTTGATACAAGCATATAAGGCCTTACATTTAGACAAGGCCCAGAGTGTAATATTTGGTCCAGAGGCAATTGGAGAAAAGAGTAGAGGAAAGAAGGACCTTGATATAATGAAATAGATGAGATTCAGAGAAAGGAAGAGAAGAGCTCATAATACTGTCAGATATGTGCTGGAAAAGGCTTTAAGAATAAGTCAAAGATGTACAATACAATAGACTATTACGACAAGTCTGGTAATGAGAACAAGTGTCCTCATAAGACCTCTTCCCAGAAACTATCTCCACTAGGTCTAAGCAAGAATAAAAATCAGTTGTTGAAAGTACAGCTGATGAAGATATTGGAGGAAGATAGTGATAACCTAGATTTCCCTTCTAAGGATGTCAAAATTAATAGTGCATTAATTGAGAAAATCTCTAATCCTGTTCTCCCAAGTGGGAAGGGAAAGGGGATGCCTAAATTGGATTTTCCCTTGGGACTGTAGAGTATAATGTCTGTGATCTACAATCAGAGAAAAGTATACTCTCTATTAGCTCACAAAAGTTAGAAGTAGTACTAGAATCTTGTAATAGTATAGCATACAACAAGACTACCTCTTTTAAAATTCCAGTTACACTTTGGGTATATGAAAAGAAAGTACAGACCAAGGCTTTAGTTAATTCAGGAGCTACCACGAACTTTGTCGACAGAGTTGTCATAGAAAATAATAACCTGGTAACTTATAAACTGGCAAATCTGTATCATATAATTAATGTAAATGGCACTCCCAATAAGGTGGGACAGATAACTAAGTATATCTGAGCTTATATAGAAATTGGATTGTACAAGACAATCTAGCATTTCTTTGTCACCAACTTAGGGAACAAGAAGATAATGATTGGGTATTTGTACTTGTATAAGCATAATCCAAATATTAATTGATAAAAAGGTCAATAGGAGTTCACCAGGTGCCCAGATATATATGCTAGTAAAGCCCATAAAATACAAGATATAGAAGTAAGAGCTAATAAACTTCACCTTGAACTGGATGTCAGCAGATCTCCCTCATTGAACAACATAGGAGATGAGGACCCCAACAACCATATTCTTAGCTAGACAAATACAACTAACCCAGGCAGTCATTGACAGGTAATAATGATCACAGCTATACTCAACAATCGAGACTAATATGGAGACTCAGATTGCAAAGACACAAAGACCTAGAAGGCTCATGTGCCAGAGTGGCTACACAAGTATAGAAATGTGTTTTCAAAAAATAAGTCAGAGAGAATACCAATATGGAAACTATATGACTATGTGATTGACTTTGTGGAAAGTACAACATTTCCCAAACCAGCCAAGGTCTATCTATTCTCTCTAGCAAAAAGAAACTCTCTTGATACATGGATTGATAAGGAACTCAGAAAGGGATATATCTGACCATCTACTAGCCTGATAACAGCTCCATTCTTCTTTGTAAAGAAATATGATAGAAGCTTATGACCTGTCATGGACTATAGAGCCCTCAATAGAATTACTATTAAAAATTGCTATCCAATCCCTAGAATAGCCAACTTGATTAAATCACTTAGCAAAGCCTCAATCTTTACCAAAATTGACTTGAGGTAGGGATACAACAATGTTTACATCAAAGAAGAGGATAAATGGAAGATAGCATTTATTACAAGGCAAGGTCTTTTTGAGGCAACCATCATGTATTTTGGTTTTTCCAATGCACCAGTGACCTTCCAAAGTATGATAAATGACATATTGAAAGACTTGATTCATATACAACTAGTAATGGTGTATTTAGATGATATTCTAATATTTGGGATATGTTTGAAGGAACACAGATGATTGATCAAGGAAGTGCTAAAAAGGCTCCAATTTAACAACCTCTATATTAAAGCAGAAAAGTGTTTTTTTGAGCAAAGTAGTATCAAGTATTTGGGCATAATTATTTCAGAAAATAAAGTACAAATAGATGA